>WLWD01001215.1_pt1 | contig 156497 bp, 125 predicted proteins | sample 6712731 | NCBI WGS metagenome assembly WLWD01 (sample SAMN12718690, study PRJNA576275) | sponge metagenome | isolation source: marine sponge | host: Mycale hentscheli | place: New Zealand: South Island, Marlborough, Capsize Point | collected 2014-11-01
TTCACACCCACCACTACACACCCACCGGCCGACTAACCGGCAAAGAGCAGCTTGTATCGGGTGATTCGCTGCACGATGTCCAACATGTAGCCTGCCAGAGGAATGTTAGCACATTGAGGCTGGGACTCAAACTCCTGCAACACTTCAGCAAACAGCGGGTTCTTCTTCTGCTCATCCAGTGTCTTCAGAGCATGGTCAAACCGACTGATGTATTCAGTATAGATCTGAAATTAGTACAAGTAATAATAATAATATAATAATAATAATATAATAATAATAATAGTAATAGTAGTAATATTATTATTATATTAATAGTAGTAGTAATAGTAGTTATCATATCTATCAAAGCAACAATGATCACAGTCATCATCATACATCAGGATTGTATACGATTAACCCAATCATTCCAAAGCTGCCCACTGACCTTGAAGTACGGTGCTCGTCCCACTAGAATATCTCCTATCAACGGCTTCTTCTCCCTGGAAACACAGTCACATGAACCACAACAACCAAACACCAGGCAATAAGATATCCACTACCACAACTACACACCAATATAACAGGTCCCTTCATAAACATTAAAAAAATGTTTTAAAATTCCCTCATCAAATCGTATACCAAACATAGTCCTCACCTAACCTCAGCCATAAATCCCCTAAAGGTACTAACAATACATGTAAATAAGGTTTGGAATTCCAGGCTCATTGAGATCATGACCACATCCTCAATAGTGTTTTGGTCAATATCCTCTGTATCTATCAAACAGTCCTCTCCTTACACACTAACACACACACACACACTCACACACACACACACACACACACTCACACACACACATTTGCATCATCCCATGTCTACAAAACTACAGAAAATGGTCATCCAACTCCTCAAACCTATTCAGAACTAATCTCTCTCTTTTATATAACCAATTCTCCTACCCTTCCAGCTCTATCCCTCTCACCATCTCATCTTCCAATTCCTTCCAGCAATACCCACCCCACAACTTCCAGCCCCACCCCTCCTACTACCACATCTTCCACTCCCTTCCAGCCCCACCCCCCTCCTCACCATATCGCCATCCTAGTCTCTAGTTCATCCAGGAGTCCAGAGTTCAGAGTGAGAATACTCCCCACGTTGCCCATGATCTGCCGCATGTACTCGTCTGAGATGACGGGCTTCTCGTGGGCGTTGTTGGCCGATCGCACGGCGCTACGGAAGTCCGTGTCCAGCAGCTTCAGACCTTTCACATACCTAGAGAAATTCAGGAACCACAGTAACATAGTCATACAATATACATCCTAAGACATCAAAGAATACCGGAACTCAGAGAATTGGGTCAATTCAAGAGGAGGCAATTTGTCTACACTGGAATTTTTTGAATTTTTTTTTTCTTTCCTGAAATATCTTCTCCAAAAACATTGAAAAAATTCAAACTTAAAAAAAATAGGCACTTGCCCTCTACCCTGTGATCCAAATTCCAGTTTGACCCCAATGATTAAATAAGGGAGTTGTAATAACTTGTATTATATTTGTTGGTATGTGTGTTTGTATGTTACAGGATGTGGTCAGTAGATATGCATGTATGTTAACATTCCTGTGAAAACTATATAATGATTGTGTTTGCACTTCCCACCAGAAGCCAGGATGGCAGAAATGTTCGTTTGTTTGTTTGTTTCACTATTATCCTCTCTCGGGCAACCCAATTATGAAAGCTACATCAGCAAACACTGTATCCCTAGGAAACCCAACACACTGATGTTCCAGGAACATTTGTTAGTACATACACTCAGACACAAAGAAAGACTGCACGCACGCACATACACACACACACACGCACATACACACACATGCACACACATACACACACACACACACACACTCCCATATGGACAACATACACACCTGAACTAACAAATGCAAACACACACACATACTCATACACACTGAAAATAGAGAAGTGTGCCATAACAAATATACCAAACTTCAAACAGATTGAAGGAACGAAAACTCACGTTCTCTCAGTAGTCAAAATTTCTTGGGCGATATAAAACGTCTTGCTTCGAGGTGTGGTAGGCTTAAAAAATAAAAAAAAATTGCAATTTAGTTAATTAAAAAAAAAAAAGATCATATATTATACAGAAAGTAAACGCTTCCTCCTTTAGTGTTCGAACAAAATACATTTCATCTCACAACATAGAGATTAAATACTACAACATTGAAGACACACCACACACCTTCTCTTGTTGAGCTTCCTCTCTGTCCTCTCCTTCTTCCTCAGAGGAAGTCTCCCACTCGGTTGAGTAAATATCTCCCTCTGAATCTTCCTGATCTACTCCTCCGTCTGCCACATCTGAACTAGGATTGGGATTCCCTTTACCAACCTGTCAGACACACACAAATACGCTTACTTAATACACACGTACTAACAAAGTCAATTCCAATTCCATGCACACGTAAGTCAATTACAGCTCATAGCAGCAAATATACACTCACATAATACAAATACCCAGTCCGCTAACAATCCCTTACCGAGATAAGGTGGGAAGCATAACCCGAGTCAAACAGGAATGGACCAGACTTGTTGTTTCCAGTGACCGCAGCTCCCTCTGCCTTCTTCTCCAATACAGTCACACCTACTGGAGGTGTGGCCTCCCCGGCACCACCAGGAGGCGGAGGAGGGGGCGGAGTGTGCCGGGGTGGGAGGGCAGGGTTCCTTTTCATTTTGTCCTTCTTGAGGCTGGACTGCAGAGTACTGCCTCTTGGCAAAGAGTTTGATTTGCCACTAGTTTTGGGAGAGACAGATGCCAGTGCACTACTGCTCTTAGCCGAGTTCTGAGCCTCTTGCAATGAATTATTCGTGGGCAATTCAAGTGATTCATTCTTCTGGTCGTTTTCCTCGTTAACACTCTCCTCATTATTGCTCGCGTCGTCTGCTAGCCACATATCAATAAGAGCACTTGCGTCCACCTTATTGGGTTTACTGGTCTTCACGGTAATCATCGCGTAGGTGTGGTCATCTACTTCGAAAGACGGGGGAGGAGGAGGGGGAAATGCGGGTGGCTTGGATGGAGGCGGCTCGGAAGGAGGCGGTCGTGATGGTGGAGGAACGTACGGTGCTACGGGCGGTGGGACTCTACCTGGAGGCGGGGACTTCTTTCGACCTGGAGGGGGAGGAGGGGCTTGTCTTATGGGGTTTCTTTTGACGCGTGCACCCTTTTCTCCAGCGAGTGGCGTAGATTTGGTTGCAGTGGGGGAGGTGTTAGAAACTCCACCCGGAGAAGGTGGGTCTTGCCGTGAATTGATGATGTTGTCAGGCTTACGACGGATAGATCTGCGCGGCTTAGGGGGCGGAGCCACGGGGACGGAACCAGTGGTGGAGCTGACAGTGTCTGCCTCAAGGTTATCCACTCCTTCACTTTCATTGAGCTTGTGCTCCACAGAATCATCTACTGCAGACACATCATCAACAGGAGTAGAAGATGCCTCTCCTGTGTTGCTTTCTCCAACATCTTCTCTGCTAGCATCTCTTCCCTCTGTGATATCTCCTAGAGAACAATTCACTTCATTTGCCTGATTGTCGCTATTTTCCTTCACCTTCTCTTCAGGTTCTTCAGATTGTGCCACATTGCCAGACTCCACCCCTTCCTGGACCTCTCCTTCCACTTGAGTATCAGCCTCTTTGCCTCCCGAGGAGACACCGACAGTGTCACTTTCTCCAGCTTCAGCTTCACCACTGTCTTCCTTCCCCAGCTTGTTCTTTTTCTTCTTCTTCTTGATAGTCTGCACTAAAGCGTACGTAGCATTTCCAGTGACCGTATGTTCAATATCTCCACTGCTGATCACTTCTTCCATCGTGTTAGGATCTTTGGTCGGTAAAGCATGGTAAGTCACGACTAGCGTCTTGCCGTTGTGCACCCGATGGTTTGCAGTGTTGGTATCAACATCCTTAGGTTCACTGTCAGTTTTCGAGACGTCATCGGCATTACTGGTTTTCTTCCCAGGTTTCCTGGTGTCAATAACTTGAGCGTAGAGACTGTCTGCCACAGAATCATTCAGCTGCCCGCTTCCCTCCATGCTGAGTTCTTGTTTCTGGCTCTCGTCAAACTTCCTCACGATATGCGGAGAATTGTTGGTAGATTTCGTAGCCCTGGGCTTCACACTATTCTTATTCGACGTCCCATTGCCCATGGGCGTGGCTTCGTACATGTGTTCCACCGAAGAAGATCGTTGAAGGGGTAGGTTGTTAGGGCTGTCACCACGAGTGTCAATGATTCCTCCTTCTGATTGGACAAGATCATATGCTGTTCTGGCTTCCTTGCTCCTTTTCTCCACAGAGTGAATATCCTGTAGTGAAATTATAGAAAATGTGCATGAAAATAACCTTAATCGTTGAACTACAGAATTACATTCAATTCTAGTATTATTCCAGTCTTTAAATTTTTATATAATGGACACTCTATATGTACAAATATTTTAATTTGCATTTTTTTAATACTAAGAAAAATCCACAATTCTATATCATATAAGTTGAATTTAATAACAGATGATTGAGAAGCGGTTTAAGGCTTCATCCCAGCAGCCTCAGAAGAAGCCAAGAGATAATCCTCCAGTTTTTAAAAACAAGTATTCCTTTTTGCCTCGGAGCTACTATACATTTCACAACAACAGCTGAGTACACATGGACCATAAACAAACCTCTGGTGATCCATAACCCTTTACTTTAAGGGAAAAGAGCAATTTATGCCATAGAACTGAACAGTAGCTAATGCAGTAAGTGCAGTCTTCTAGGCTTTTGACTCTCAATCTTTGGCACTTTCAATATCTGTCTTGAAATACAAAACTCTGGATAGTGTAGATAACACTCCCATGAAATGGCTACATTCTTTAGAAATAAATTAATACAAGTCTTTCTTTTCTAAATCCTCTCCAGGTAAGTTACTACTACTTCTTACAAGGACTTCCACACTGTATCCATACTTCATAGCAGCTCCACTAGTCTTGGCCCTTCTCCTGCCAGTAACCCAGTTCCTCCTTAACCCCTTGGTGACTACCCTTCTGGATTCCACACTTTCATCCTCATATTTGTCAGGAGTGTTCCCCATGACAAGCACTGCAAACAACTGCTACTTCAATGCAACACAATCTCAGCATCCACAGCAAAAGAAAGAAAGAAAGAACAAGCTAACTCTTTAGAAAAACCGAATAGAACCACTTGGCAGTTTCACAAACGATACAAAAGCTTAGCAACTGGTAAGCAGAGACAGATATTTCAAGTGCACTTCATTGCAGCTTCCAAAACAATCAGACTACGTAGTAGAGTAAAATGATATGCAAGAGTGGAATAAGACTTGGCACTGTTCCATTTAAGGCAAATCCACTTCCCCCCTCAAAGAAAGCCTTACAACTTTTTTACTAATTGCTGCAGGCCACAATACGGCTGGCTGTTGGGTGTTCACTTATGCAATACACTAGCAGGAAACCAATACAGGGCTAACTGACGCACTGTTTGTCTTTCTAGCTTCCATGTACAAGCAACACAGAGCCTGACTGTTGTTTTAGTCGGCACAAAGATAAAGACTTCGTAAGCAAATGTGCGGTGGTTCGAATCATCCATTGGCTATCAGCACAAGATCTGGAGGAGTGAAGCAATGCCTTATGCAGCAAATGATTAAACAACAACAACAGAGGTCAGGAAAGTGTGAGAGTGACCACTATGCAGGAGTGTACACAAGTATGTGTGTGAATGGTATTGACTGGAGAGATTGAGACATGTGGAGGCTAGTAAATATTCTCACACTATTGGCTTGCGGAGATGAATACAAACAGTGGAGTTTAGAGAATGTGAGAGAAGAGAATGTGAAGTGAATTTAAGTAGTGAGTACGAGATACTATTGTGTAGCCCTAGCCCTAGCCCTAGTAACAACAATAAGAATATAATGTCGCAGTATCCAAGCTGATAACACATGATCAATACTTAGCACTCCTAACCAATACATGTAAGTGCATGTACCTGACATATTCATTGCATTACACGACTTTCCTTGCTACTCACACCTTACCAGTTTCACCTAGACGATAGCATGCAACCCTATTCCAAAACTGGTGTAAATTAAAACGTATAGACAACATGGCAGCTATGTCAAATTCTAGCCACTACTTGCATTTCATACCTCATCATCCACCACCATTATTATCATCAGCATTATCACCGTCATAGTTGTTATGTCAAATATAATATAAACATATATTATACTATATGTATATATAATATTTAATCCCATTGGCTCCAATTTCTATACCAGTAGTATTTCCCTCCGCTTTGCTTATCAAAAAATAATAATAATAATAGTAACAACAATAATAATAGTAATAACAATAGTATTAATTGATAATAAAATTAATAAGTGATACATGTGTGTTATCAACAACTGAAAGCACATAATTTGCACATTTAAGCCCCAAATCAAGAATCTCGATCGTTCCATCAATGTTTACTAACAACAAGTGTGAAGTGATAAACATCCTTATTTGAACTCTAAACCCAAAACAATGAAAATGAAAAATGTGTCAAAAGTACCTCCAGTGAAGTGTTACTACACACATACACATACACACACACACACACACACACACACACACACACACACACACACACACACGATTCCCCTACAAGCTTCAGTTTCAGATTGAGTATTAATCACACACTACCTGCTGAAGATAGCAATTCTCTATGTACATGTATATCATATAAGAATAGTTGTATACACACAAAATATCATCTCTTCACCATGTAAATAATATCTCAATACGTCACGAGATATATGTACTTGCTTAAATAAAAACTCAGATTTCATTATAGGCTTAAGTATTCTTCACACACTACCTGTCAGAGACAGCAATTCACTGTGCACATAAGATGGCTGTAAAAAAAGTACCAGATATCTTCTCCTCATCTTCATAAATATCTTCTACATACGTTTTAAGATGTACTATTCTTTTAAAAAAAAAGAAGACTTTTTGCAGTCGACCACTAATAAAATTATAAATTAAAGTTGTACTATTCACATAATCTTTACTGCATTCACACGAGAGCCCACGCGGCTACTGTCTGGATTGTGGCTAAGTTCCAGCCATAGTTAAATAATGACATTGAATTATCCGTTCCTATGGTTCCAAGAATAACAGATGTAAGTACTTGCATCAGCATTCATACTTGTAGGCTTCAGGCAGTTTGCCAGTGCTAGTGTTTAGCTTCAGGCTATCCCATAATTAGCAAAGATGCTTGCCAGCAATAAGTCAACGCATTCCACTTATATGAAAAACTGTCATAAACGTACAAAGCAATATAAAAAATACCTTATAAACCACATTCGATTTATAATGCTACGTAATCATGCTCGTAATGGAGGTCAACTTCCTTGGCCTATATTCAAGACATGAGGTTTAGAAGATGACAATCTATAAGGGAATGGAATCCACATTTAAGTGACACTCTGTTTCGATGACCGTCTGCATAATGCTCACCGTCCACATGTTGTACCATTCACAGTGAATTACCCAGAAGGTGCTACTAATACTGCTCATACATAGTCTAGCAGGTTGAATTTGCAGCCAGTATTCAAGGCATACCTAATTTAATTACATAAAATGGACAATAAAAACTGCTAATGGCACGTGATGAGGATTCACACATTTTTTGAAATTTATCAGAAAATTCCTTATTGCTTTCAAAAGAACGATACGTGGAGACTGGTTCTAAACTAGCTTTTTCATAGCAACACGCATTTTTCTTTCGCAATTTGAACGAAATTTTAAGAATCAAGCTACATCCCTATGATAATGAATCACCAGGAAACCTTAAAATGAACAATTGCAGTAACACAGTTGAAGAAACTTTAGATACGACAAGTTATTCAAAACTTAAGACCAGTAAGTTTGAGACCAACTCACTGCTTCTTAACCCTCGGCAGATAAAATTCAGTGATTTTCTTTTTTTCTATATGAATGATGTTTAAAAATAAATATAAAATCAGGAGTTCAAAAAAGTACCTAGCAACCATATATCACATGAAAGTATATGTATTGTTCAACATTAGTGGTCAAATTTGGTTTCCTAGCAACAAACCACAAAGTGGTTATTGTGACCAAAACATAACTATATCGTTAACGATGTGATCTGTACAAGTTCAAGTGCAATATTAGCAATTGTTTGTGCATGATTAGATAATGTTTTACTGTTACAATAGACAGTTATCTCAGCCAGCAATGCTGTTGCTCGCTGATGACACCAGGAGAGGTGTGACTGTTAGCGGCAAAAGAACATCAAGAATAAAAGAATATTTCGCTAATAATTCCAGTCCTCTACACACACTCACTCCTCCATCTAGCAATTTTCTTACTCGTACTCCTCATTTCTCATTCATTCATCCACTACATTGTCAAACTTTCTTGCCTTCAGCATAGTCAGTATTACCATCATCTCAATAATATTCTGACCTTGCTAAAGTAAAGACATCATCCTTTGAATGAATGAAAGAAATCCAAAGTAATTCAGAGAGCAAAGGTACTTAGCTCACTCAAATCATTACTCATTGCTGGGATGTTAGTAAAAGAAAGTTTACAGCTGTAACCAAATTAGCGCCATATTCCCGGGAAAGCTATTAGGCACAATAAAACTTACCGCCATGTTCCCAGGAAAACGATTTCTTACTTTTTTTTATTTTTAATATACAGTGTAAATAGCTTTTGTCTTACCTGGAATACAAACTTTTATTCCTCTTTGACATAACTGCTAGTATCTTCACTGCCTACAGTACTCTAGTAGCTCTCAAATTGAAAACTAGTAGTTTCCTCAACCGGCAACGAAATGAAAGCTTTAGCGAGCAAGTCCAACTCTCTATCCTTGACAGTAGAACCGCCACGGTAGCTCTATACCTCCTGTACCCCTTCCCTCTCACTTTCGCCGTCAAAAAAAGTCGTCGCAGACAAGATCCACCGCCTCAGTTGCAGACAAATTTCTCACCATTTTTCAAACTAACGTCAAGTTTATTTTTAGCCCGACTACCTTAGTTATGTAGTAGCTATTTCTATTCTAAAAATACACGTAATAGAACAACACATTAGCCATGCTCTGGACGCTGCAGCTAAGCTCTAGTGTTTATCATTTAGGGGGAAAATATTTTTCCCCGCATTACGTCATCCTTGAGCGCCTATAGGCGCTTGTGCCGGTGAATGGGTTAAACAGTTTACAAGAACATTGCATCACAGTTTTAAGATTGTTATAAAAATTGTCTATTCTTATTCGGTATGGCCATACACACACTCACACGCATACTTCATGCTATCCAAAGAATTGTGTTTGTCATACTGGTCAGATTTATACACATCACAATGTTATTAAAAATGAAAGACTAACATTCTCACCTTTCTGCCACCAGGTGGAGTAGAAGATGGCGGTTTCTTGGTAGTGTCCGGTATAGTGGAATAGATACCAAATTCTAGGTCCTCCTCTACGTCCTTTTTGGCAGAAAAGTCCATGTGCACCTTTGACCCCATATTCCTCGGGAGAGTTTTGGTGACACTGTTGGACCACCCAGAGTCTTCTATCTCGGCACCTCTAGCTTCTTTCTTGGCTTTGCTCTTCTTCTTGCTCCTTCTGAAGCTGCTCTGGCGGCTGAAGTCTTGCCCTTCCTCAGACGCACTCATCTTGAAGAATCCCATGAGCTTCTTCTTGAGTCCAGGCTGAGTTGAGAGTTCAGAAGATGACACTAGCCCCTGGGGTGGTCCCAAATAAAGCCCATTGCCTCCTCCTCCTCCGCCAGATGATGTTATAGAAGAGGCAGAAGAAGGTGGTGAAGTGGGTGATGGTGGCCTGTTGCTGGGTGGAACAGATTCTCCACCGGCAGGGGTGGTGGTGGGAGGAGGCGGGGGCTGCCCACGAGTCTTCTTCTGGGTATTGTAGGGCACAGGAGGGGGTGGTGGCCTCGCAGATCTGGGAGGAGCTCCGCCTCCCGTGCGCTTGGCTCTGGGTAGAGTGCAGAGACCGGTACGCAAGGCAGATCTGGTAGGGGATGTCACATTGGAAGAGGAGGTATCATCAAAGGAATTAGATATCTCCGAGGGAAGGGCAGGTCTAGGGGTAGAAGGCGGAGGCGGAGGAGGAGGAGGTCTTCGCTTAGCTGACAGGGTTCGTCGAGGACCATACTGCTTTCCTCCGTCCACCGTTTTCCCTCCTCTTGTTCTGGGACTGGAACTTGACCGAGCTCTCAAGTTGCCACGGCCACCATCGTCATTCGCACCTTCTGCAGTTGTTGACAAAGATGTGTTACTTGAAGTAACCAGTGACGCGTCGGCAGTAGAAGTGGGCAGGGCCTCTGGGGTGGAAGGAGTGGCTAGCTCCTCATTGTGGGAGGTGTCCAACAAACCATTAGTGAGGGAGTCACTCTGGCCATGCAGTGAACTTACAGAACCACGATTATCTGGAGCTCCGGATGCATTTTCCTCGGGTTTGAAACTGGAATCTTCAGCCTGCTCCTCGCCACCAGCTCGAGTGTGAGGGCTTTCATCACCGTTTTGAACCTCCTCCGTCTTGTCCTCCACAATGTTTAGATCAAAGTACCCTTGAGCATTGGGGTACAAGTTCGAAGAAGGCACGATGGCATCCCCACTTTCGCCGACCAGGGCAGTGTGAGGGGACGTGACCAGGGAGGAGCTAGACACGGCATCCACGTCAATCTCGCAGTAGTTGTGGGGACCGGGTATCGCATGCTGGGGCACTGTGAAACACTCTGATGGGCTAAGTGTGGAAGTATAGCTACCGACTCCTGCTGCTGCGTCTGTTTCCTTAGGGGTCGGGGGGACTGATAACTCTTCTGAATCTGCAACACTGACTTCTTGGTTCTCATAGCTGTGTCCCTTAGCGGGTGTGGCTTCATATTCTGGAGAAGACACCTTAACCGACTGGTTCTCATAGCTGTGTCTTTTGTCTTCGTTAAGTTCCGACCTCGATCCATCTCTATTAGCTTCACTAGACAAATCTTCTTCCCCATTCTCCTTCGTTTTCTCCATGGCTAAGCTCTTTCTCCTCATTTCCACAAGTTGGTCCACATCTATTTCGACTTTAGGGCTCCCAATGACCACACCTTTGTTGGTCCCACCTCTTGACGGGGTGCTGTCGGGCGAAGCATTGACATAGGTCTGCTGAGAATCGGCTCCGGGAGATTCCAGCTTGGGTTTCGTGCTCAAGGGAGCTGGTTTGGGCTTCGTGGGTTTAGGCAGAGGGGGCAACTTGGCTGCACGTCCTCCTCCTAACTTGGGTGACACAGGTGGCTTTGGAGGTGTGGCAGGAGTGGGAGGCAACTTACGAGCAGGTTTCGGTGAGATGAGAACCGGATGTGCAGGATTTCGGGGCCTAGATGGAGAGGAAGGGGTGGAGAGGTTTCCTCGAGCTGGTTTTTCTGGTTTAGGCTTGGGAGGTTTGGCCTCCTTAGAGGAAACCTCCGGCAAAGGTACAGGTGGCAATGCAGCTGTGACACTCGGCTTGGGTTTTCTGCTAGGCCTGACAGGTGGGACTTTACGCGCCGTATCTGAAATCACTTCGTAGTCAGGATCTTGAACTGGTGCAGGAACGACAGCAGAAGGTGAGGGATCGCTGACATTGCTACTGCCTGGAGAGACACCTCTAACCCCTACTAATGTGTCGTAGCCTTCCACTGGCTCAGAGCTCGTGGGTGACGATGGCAGCTTTGAGTACTCACTTGTATCTTGCAGTACGGTATACTCACCTTCGACATTTGAGGAAGAAAGAGTCGTATCGGTATTCGGAGAAGATGTTCGGAGTCTTGAATATTCATCTGACGAACCTGGAACAACAGCATTGGCTGGGCCATGCCAGTGAGAAGTGACACTGTACTCATCAGAAGAAGGAGGAGGGGCTCGTGATGGCTTTTGCCTGTTCACATGAGATGTCACGCTGTAATCAGCGTTTGTATTTAAAGGATCAGGAGTCGATACTTCTTCTTGGTCTTCTCTGTTACTGACAACATCAGCTAGATCAGCTGTCGTGTTAGTTAGACTAGGCTTTTGCTCAGCGGAGGCTGAAGAAAGGGAACTAGAAGACAACTTTTTGGCTCTAGCTTCCATTGCACTCTTCTTGGCTTTTACGTCCACCACAGAATACACACAGCTAGCATCACTTTCCTCTTTCTTCTCACTGCCGGGAGCAGGAACCGTTTTGTTTCGTACCTCGTCTGGTGACGTTCCTTTGCTGCCGTCTCCAGCTGGGGACGTATCAACTCTTCCAGGCTTCGGTGGGGGCCGCCTCCTTCCCCTTGCCAGTGGGGTGGGCATTTCTGACGAGCGAACAAGTGTATCTGGTTGGGGGGGCAACGAGGGGGTTTCAAGCCTGGGGCGGCCTTCAATGGCAGGTTTCGGACTAACTTGCACAGGCGGTCCTGGAGGAAATTTCGCAGTCCCCGATGATGAAGTGTGACTGGCTGCAACTGGCTCCTCCCTCTCCTGAATAGTGCCGTTAAGGTCCGCCTCTTTGGCAAGTTTACCACCGGACACCCCTAGTTCTGATGGCTTGTAAGGTGTGTTCAACCTTGGCCGAAGATCTACAGGAAAAGACGGTATAGTGCAAGCTACAGGCTCGGGGGTACTGCGAGAAGGATTGAAAAACTCGGAAGGCTCTCCCTTGAGGGATTTCCTATTCTCCGCTTTATCACCGAAGGAAGACTGAGCGTCCAATGGTGACATGGGGCGTGGCTTAGTGGGGATATGGGACTTAAAAGTGGTAATCTCATCATTTTTGTTGACCTTGTGCTGCCGATATGGCACTGGCTTGGGAGGTGCCGGCCCTTTCTTGCGTGGCTTTGGGATCGGAGGCTGGGCGGAGTTTGGAGTTTGGGCAGACATTGCTGGCTTTGCCTTGGGCTTTTTGGAGAACTTCAACTTCGGCTTCTGTTTAAGAATTGGAGGCTTACTTCTGCAAACAAACCAAAAAAAAATACAATAAAATAAATAATTTAAAAAAATTATCCAGACAAAAATGAGAGCCAATTGGGGAAATTCTTTAAAACACAGAGCATGCTTGTTGACTTAAAGACAGCAATGTAAAAAAATATGTAAGATTTTTTAACTTGCACTAAAGCATTCACATATTTGACAAGCATCATCTAAAGGCTCCTTCAACCTTCCCTGGATTAAACACTGAATTACATACATACATGAGGAAAAACTGTAATAATCAACATAATGTTATTTCATCACTGAAATATTGTTGATGGCAAAAAAAAAAAAAAAACCCGCCATCACTTGACTTTCCCAAAACAATCTTATAAAACACATACAGAGACAAATAGATTTTTTTTTCTTCCCAAAGTCATTACTTGCCAAAGCTGAGTAATCGTCTGCTAAATAGTAATTTAATAACCCAATGTGCGAATTAGCTACCGTTCAACAGGCGGGTTTACTCCACGATGAGAGACTTAATCTACATACATGTACCATCTCATGAGCTGGGTAGTTAGATACAGAAAATTAGCACCAAAACTTTTCATAGATTACATAAACACATTCAGCAATTTGCTGTTGTTGTTGTAAGTGTTGAGTTTTAGGCTCAAAATCTTTCAAAAGAGTGTCATTATAAGCAAAGAGATTTCTTTTTGCATGATACACATGCATATGTAGGTGCTGCCAGGGTAAAGTTTAGGGCCACTTCTAAAGTCTCACTGAGAGTGAACTCTGTATGCATGGACATAAGAAGTGTTTACAGATTCAGCACATGCACAGTAGTTAAGATAAGAGTAACAAAAACAACGATAAAACTTGACTCATCCTTTACTTCTAAAAACAACAACAATGGCTGAAAAATTCAAAATACATAAAAGTCATAGTGATATAACTACAAAATACCAACTCAAGTTTGAATTATTATTATTATTATTATTACCTGCTCCAACATACAATTTAATTGTGTTGTTCTTAATATATACAGTACATATACATAATATTTACATGTATATATATATATATATATATATATATTATATAAATAATATATATACACACACACGTTTATATATATAATATTATATATATAATTTTATTTTTCGGGTTATTGATCAGCTCTTTAAAAATTAAATACAAAAATATCCCTGAACCAGTTCAGTAAGAATGCCTGCAGGCATATTTTTAACTCCGAGAGTGTGTATATTTTGGGAGAGACCCCACTCAGTGCTCCAATGTACCCATTTATGGTAGAAACTTGGAAACTGAAGGTACACAAATATTAATGGCCTCTACTACACTGCCACCTCGGCCAAAGGAAATCGGTACTTTCTTTCTCTGGCCTACTTTATCTCGATGCTTTGCCCCAAATGTGACTATTAGAATAACAACAATTAAAAAAAAAAGAAAAAAAAGAAGAATATTGTGATCTGTGTAGTATCATTGAAAGTGTGTCATTAGTAGATTGTGTGTGTATGTGTGTGTGTGCACGCATGTGCTGACTTGCTTCTAAAAATGAAAATGCTGCTTATGAGGAACATGTTAAACATCCAGATACCCACGTCTAATTCCATTTGTAAGTGTGTGAGTGTACGTGTGTGTGTGAGTGTACGTGTGTGTGTGAGTGTACGTGTGTGTGTGAGTGTACGTGTGTGTGAGTGTACGTGTGTGTGTGATACATTGTGCAATAGCTACATATTAAGAGTTCACAAGAACACTTGTTGTAAGTACAGTATGTCTGAACCTCGCGTGTTCTGAGATATACTCATGAGCTCTTCCATTTATCCAAGTGTCAACTAATCCAAAATTAGACACAACTGCTCCAGCTTTAAACCCCGAGACACAATCCCCATGAGATTTAACTAGCACGAAAGAGTATAGATGTACTTTTTTGAGTGAATGTTGCTGATAGCATCTGACAGGATGGAATAAATAGACCTAATTCGAAGTCATTGTGTACAGATTCAGGCAGATTATTGGGACTCCTCAATAGCATGAGGTACAACAGTGTTCAGTATCAGCATACTGTAGGCCTTTACTATCTTTCAGTCTCTTTTTGTTATCTTTGCTAGTGTTTTTGCTGCTAAAGCAACAGACAAAAGAGCCAAGTCAAAACTTATAACTCAGTCAGTAAGAGGGACAACCATTGTGCTATATAACATGCTGAGATGCCCATTAAGAAAAGAAAGGAAAAAGAAAAAAAAGGAAGAAAAAAAAAAAAAAGAAAAAAAAAAAAGACAATGATGAGAAAATATAGGATGAAGTGTTGGAGTCAGAGTGCAACAATATGTTTAATTTATTAAGGATCCTATTGATCTATCACATTAGGCAACAAGCCATGCTTGGAGATGTATATTTAATGTACATCCAGTTAATATGTAGAGCCTCTACAGAGCCTATTGCTGACACATAAGACACAACAGTATCTATTCTGTCCAGGAATTGTTATCACAACTACATGTGGAATACTAAACATGTGAATTTGACCATTTTCTGGTGAAACGACAAGATTTATACGCTATCTGACATCAGATTGTTCTCTAACCCCACATTTCTATGGAGTTGATTTATTGTATAGATGGGTTTTCTTTTTGTTGTTGTTGTTGTTGTTGTTTTAATATTTTCACCAATACAAAACACAAAAATTCTTCTCCAGCTATATTTTTTCCCAGTAAATGTATACCCTTAATTCCACAATAGCTGATTTGCTACATAAATTAAGTTTATTGCATTACTTGGTTATTCAACTATTTAAATTGCCATCAAAACTCAGCACGATTCGTTGGTCCACCATTGCAATTTTTTATGGCGATAATTATCGTCACTAACAACATTCCCCTCTACAGACGTAGAATTACTCACGAACACACAAGAGTACAGCATCCAAATAAAAAAAATATGCTAGAAATCTGTTTAATTATGGCATCTTCTGGCAGCCAGCCCAGCTACATTATTTTCAGTTGCACTGCTGCACTTGCTGAAGTACAAGGCACAAAATAGCTACTCTTTTTACTGTGGGGTGAACTTTAATGACAGAGGAGAGCAACTGCACACTCAGCAGTGGGCTGCAAGCTGCTCTTCAAAAGGAAAACAAAAACAACTTCTTACCTTTGACTGCTTGTTGGTATGAAATTACCAAAGGAGACTACCAGTTGCCCACAAGAGCTTGGAAGTTGCCCCAGGTATGCAACACAAAGAGCCTGTGGCAAGCTAGATAGCCTTGAGCCAAATTTTAGTACAGTAAACTCTTACAGAACATCCACCAACAAAGGCAATGGGTCTAAGATGCAGCCATGAAAGGACTCCATCCTGAACTTGACAAATGTTGAAGATACTAGTAGTTAATACGCTCTGTACTAAGACCAATGTCTTATCTTCTTTTCTTTTCTATAACTAAGTTGTTGGGAAAATGTACCAGCCTTTATGGTAAAGGCATTATGTATACCAACTTTGAGAGTCATAACAGTTTCAGTGTGCATATATCTCATGATAACATCCTAGGGTACTATGCCACACACACGCACACACACGCACACACTGCACACGGGGAAGTACAAACACACACACATACACCCTGGATGTACTCAATAGAGTAAACAAGAGAGAAGGTAATTGTATGACATTATGCTCATAACTGAAGAGGAAAGCAAACATAGGAAATACATGTAGAATGACTTTTTTTACAGTTATAATTGCCTGCTACAGCTATGACGCCTGAAGGAATAGCACACCCGTACATACACACTCAGTCGCTATTGATAGTTTACACAACACCTATATTTTTCATTTCACCATAGTCCACTATATTATTCCTTTCTATTCACATTAATGAAACCAATCTATTAACTGTATACCAAGTCCATAATGCCTTGGGATTTACAACCCCACAACTGAAATATAAGGAATCTCTCTGGCAGGAAGTGAATGTCTAACCACCATTGTATCAACAAAACAAACAAACAAACAAAACAAAACAAAAAAAACAAAAAAGTAAAGTAACACACCGCTAATATAATTATCAATTATTGGAGTTGTAGATAACTCTCACATGATACCATATAGATAACTTTCAATAGAATGTTGCTGAAACTACTTATATATAGTGATGAAGAGTGAGCAATGCACCTTAGGAAAAAATGTAGTAAGGGTCAACAGTTTTCAACACAAAACATATCCACTGAATATTTGTGGAGTTATTTTAAATGAAGTAATCTATTCTCGAGTAGGAAAGAGTAAGATAATAAATTATTGCACAGAGTCCAGCAAGTATGATGTAGACAGACACACTTTATTGATTGCATTGAAATTATATTCCGCATCACAAACAACAACAGCTTAGTAGTGTTTACGATAGATCAGAAAATGTGTGTGTGTTTGTGTGTATACAGTACAGTAGAATGTCAGTTATCCAAACTTCAATTATCCCAATACTTCAGTTAACCGAACACCCAAAATCTAATAGTAGCACGTGCAGACATGAAGAATTGCTTGACCACACCCCTTTATTAGTGTTTTATAACATTTTTTCTATGGTGTTGAGTTATCTGAACAACTCTCAGTCCCAACGTGTTCAGATAACTGACATTCTACTGTACCTGATCTGGGAAGGCTTATCTACCTACATGTATGTAAATGTATGTATTGACTTACAATAGGCCTTCTACTCCTCTCTTCAAACTTCTTGCCTCTGTCATACAAACACAAGTACAAATTGAAACACAATGTATTATAAAATCCACAAATTATGTACACATTTATACATACATTAGTACATACATACATAGATATATACATTATGTCAAATTAAAAACATTCAGATGGAACCCACCACACATTATATCTTGCCCCTACATCTGAACTATAACTAAACTGTATTCACATGTATATTGATTAGAACCTGATAGCGTATTAGCATGTCTTGACAATCTTACACCATAGGCATACACACATCTACATGTATTTGTAAAAAAAAAAAAAAAAGGGGGGGGGGAAACTTTGAACCTGGTACATGTATGGTGTTGTTTTATTTTAAATTTTTTGCACATGCCAGTTGAAGTTTGAAGTAGAGATATATATGTAGACTACAAGATGGCAACTTAAAAATTAAATTATGCTTATCTCATGAAATCTAGCAACTCACAATGTACACAGATCATATGCACAGTAAGCGATTTGGTTGTTATGGAAACACGTCACAATCACAAAACAAAGTCTGTGATAAGGGCATGAGTTATACATACAGCCACTACATGTGATGGAAAAGAAACCCAAACAACATGAACTGAAGTTGTACACTTTGAACTCCCACATCTGCGAAGATTACAGCAAAAAAAAAAAAAAAAAAAAAAAAAAAAAAAAAAAAAAAAAAAAAAAAAAAAAAGATAATAATAATAATAATAATAATAATAATAATAATAATAAAAGAACAAAAAGGAAATACACTCCCTGTTGAATAGTACTGTGGTTTCTCCTTTTCAAAATTGTTAATTGCTTCCTATCCCACTCCATAATAGCCCCAGGTCATGCAAAAATGTCAATAAGGGTTGCTCAATGCAGCATTCTGATCGCCTACAGCTATGCCAGTGGCTCTGACAGAATGATGATGTCACGTAATTACGATTTCACCAAACAAAGAATGACTACTGGTTTGTAGTTTCACTGTTCAAAAGAACCACACAAATGCCACAAGTTTCTCACAACACCACACCCACCACATTACAAACTGCCACACCTACACAGCCATATTGAAAGAAGTTTAAAACACGCCCACAAACACTACTCCCTTGTACCAAAAGTCACAACTTAAGCCGCCAGCATTCAATGCATTCCTCCTCACTGATAAAGCTTTATTACAGCCACTGCAATCTGACTGGTAATGCTGGTGTTCACTGGTTATGAAGCCACTAAGTAGACACAGGTCAAGCACTGAATCCACTTGTGAATACACATACTGCATATGTACTGATGGTGATAATATAGACTTATTCTTTGCCATGTTCTTCTCTATCTAGCATTAGAAAACCCAGCCCTAACTATCAACTAGACCTTATATGAGCACTAGACCCTTATACCTTAGCTACTTTGCCAAAGAAGTACCATTGGCATTTAGCACAAACAAGTAGAGCAAGCAGCAGTGACCTTTGTTTTCAAAAAGCAACCGTTATTTGAAAAAGATTCACAAAACTAGAGAAAAGCAACCGTCATTTGAAATAGATTCGCAAAACTCGAGTGTTTCCAAAAGTTTTCGTGCTATAAATATCTGCATTTATATAACTTTCAACAGCTACAGCTGGTTATTAATGGCCAGTGAAATAGTTGCGAAATATTTATGAATACATACTATCAACACTTCAGTTTTTTGTATTAATTTATTTGCATATACAGTATTGTACTTGTGTTGAAGAACAATTGTATTAGAGACTACCCCACAATAACAAGCTCTGAGAAATTTGCTGAGGGGAATGCGTCCACCCATCTACTTTTTTCTGCAATTAAAGGTAAAGGGGCTCCATAGATAGCAGCCGGTTATTCGAAGAAGCTATTAGAAGAATCGTTAATCAACAACGCTACACCACTGCAGGAATTCTTCTTGAATTGTTTGAAAATGTAGTGCCCCAGGACTACACTGCAAGATAGGAAACAGGTGGCAGATCTAGTAGAGTTTAGTACTTGTTGGTTCGAAGATGAAGTTATCTTGAAGATAGAGAGGAATCATTTTGAGAATATTGTGGGAAAAATGAATGCGCTGAAGATGCAGACAGTGTGTTTGACTAGGAAGAGAATCTGCAGGGTTATCTTCTTATTATTGATTATTGACAGGGGCGCCTCCTGAAGTGCTGCCAAATAATTACCATGCCCCTGGGGACAATCATGCACATTGGCTGTATCTGAGCCAAGATTTTGGGATGCCGCCGTCTCCTAAATGAGTGGGCAGTCTACCACAAATGTACATAATTGTATCAAAATGTTAGTGATTGCTGTGTCTGTGCAAATACATACTCTGTGGTTGTGTTCAGTACAGAATCGTGCTAATTGTGGGGACTATAAAAGTAATCAAATAACTACTACCACATTCCTCTAGAACAGCCAAGATGCATGACTGTCCCCGCCCCTTTCTCCACATAGCGATTAACGCCAGATTAGCCCATACCAAGCCTTCAACAGCTGAAGAAATGATGGGATGTACATACCTCATTGGGGACTTCCATTACAGCATGGCCAGTGAAATTGTTAAAGTATAAATTATTTCTTAATTTAAATGTATCAACAATTCATGGTTACTTTTTTTTACTTATTTATTTTGCTTGTATTGAAGAAAGAGACTATCTTACAATTAAGAAAATAAATGGAAATGGGGGGAGGGGGCAGGGGGGGGGGGGGGGATTTCTACCAAGTGTTCATTCAGTCACTGCAACTCATTTTCTGCAACTGTTTGTCAAAATCTTGCATAAATTGCTTCTACACATTTATAGCTGATTCAGTGTTCATAGATCTTTGCGCAAGTGACTGAGAACAAGTTTAACAGGTTATACCTATATCATTTCCATTGTCTGATATGTGTACAGTTACATATCTTGGTATCTTTGCTGTTATTACAGTAGAATCTGGAAAGATTTTGTGAATGATTTACTCAAGCATGCAACTAAATGCTTCAACACAACTCCGCAACACAGCATTTACTACAAAATGAGCGAAATAACAACCAGCACTGGGAGAAAGTCACATGCAACTAACTTAAAGGAGGCAGTAACAGCACGGACAGACAGTCAGCGATCCTGCCACACCACACCAGAGTTACTACACAGAGTAGCGTTCAGAACAAGGTCCTAGAGCTACACCTTGCTTCTCTGCAAGCTGAGTGTGGATTGAACTTCTTGAAACAATAAAGGTTTTTCTCACTGCATCATAGATCCACAGTTAGTCAGAGAGTGCCGCAAGATATGTGTCTTTCTTTGTACTGGTCAGAACTTTGAGGCTGATCGGCACATCATTATCCATTGATAACTTAAATAAAACTCCTCTTTGGCTGAAAAATAAGCCTGACGACACTATTAGTAGCTCAAGTTGGGTGAATGCTCTGTGTCAGTTTGAACACCAGGACAGGACTGCAGCTGCAATGGCTGATGGCCACCAGTTAGATTATTTTGTCATTTTTAGGGGGTTCGTCCTATTGCTCAAGCAGAACTAAATGACATAAGTGACAGACAGACAGATAGACAGACAGGACATTATTATAATCCTCTCACATATGCATACTGAGGGTTAATAAAAGAAAGGTCATTCAAGCAGATTGTCAGCAATCTCCAAAATCAGAGCAAGACAAGCAGACAAGGTAACAGGTACTAACCCTTTCACGCATGCATACCAAGGGTTAACTGCTGTTTATGGTTATATTATGGTACGAAATCTGGAACCAATTTTGCTGCCTACTGTAGTTCATCACACATACACATGTTCAATTAAGAAACAAAATCTTTCTCATTGTTTGTAAAACAAGTTAGTCTAGCTTGCTCACCTGTGCTTAAGCACACCACCAGTAATAAGAAGATGATAATGATAATAACAATAAATGACAACAACAACAATAACAACAACAACATGGGTCAAGAAATGTAAGTGAAAAAAGGGTAACTAAGCCAAGTTATAGAGGAATAACAATGTTATCACTGTGGTCATCGGTACTAACGACACTCTACCAACCCAACTTTATATATGAATACCATCAGCATCATCGATGGCATTATACATAGACGATGCTTTGGCTCATCTTTATCGTGACTATACATATGCTTTACCAAACAGTTAACAACAATGCTTTCCTAGTTAACAACAATACTTTACCAACACACTACTTATGACCCTTTACCAACTCAGCTCAGCTAATGACATATTCATGAATATACACACAGTCGTTGTTGTTATTGTTACTAACAGATAATTCACCATCCACAGTGATAACTTATACACTGGACAATACAATGTCAGTAGTCTCAGCAACAATTTGCATAAGCTATAATTATAAAACATTATTCTGCGGCAGTTTAACAACTTACAAAAATCTTGCAACTAATCACATGCTTCATGTAAATACATGTACTACATAAATTTATCAGCCATCAAAAATAACACTTCAGCAAACCAAGCAGTGTTGGGTACCCCATACCAAATGTTATAGCTAGTTAGTAAACGGCATTGACTATACCTTACCAAACAGTATTAACTACACCTAAACACAGTAAGTACCTTACCTAACTAACTTCACACTGAATGAAATACACCTAACATAATGATTGCCCACACCTTACCCAAAACACTTCTCTTTAACCCATGAACTCACCATGCAGAGCTGTCAATGCTGCTACACTTTTAGGCACTACAAGAGAGAATAAGAAAAGAATTAATTTCGCCCTTTCTTTCTCACACACGTACAGATTATATTGGCTAAGAGAGACAGGCAGATTGCTTATGATGTCTAACATATACTGTTATGTATAAGTTTTGATCAGTATAAAAACTACTTCAGTTGAACCTTTGAACGAACAATGGCTTGGGATCATTGACATGGCATAATTCCTTTTTGTGGATCTAATGTAGATTGCTTGTGTCAAGAGGTGATAAGCACTACATTTTCTATTGGAGGGGGCAAACGGAATATTTGCTACATAGAGGTGATTATCTCGTTAGAGAGTTCACTATCAGAGGTTCTACTATAAAAAAATATATATAAATACTTAGTATACCATCATAGAAATCCTGTATTAATTTAAAGCAGGTTGTGTGGGTGTAACAAGTAAGTGAGAGTGGATCAAACACTATGGGGTCAAGGTTCCCAGTCAAACAATTTCTTCACTAATATGATTATTTTTCAAATTTCAACGATCTTGCAAAGTGAGGGACTGATTAGGTAAGAGTGTTACTCAGTACATCCACCGAAACTGAAGGAATAATTAAATGTTTACATGTACGTACGTTACCTGATCAAACAGAAAACACTCTCTGTCGAGAGGGAAAAAATGCCACATGCGTTACATTCACAACACACTACAGATCAGGTGCTTGGTTAACTCAGCTGAGAGCTTTCAGTAACATTTCAACTATAAATATGGAAAAAGATCAGACGAGTGATTATTTATGAACATAATGTACATTTTGTGCAAATGACTGGCCTCTAAAAGCAGTTGAGTCTAAAACCACAACTAATTGAGTCAAGCTATGTACTGCACACTGTCTGCCATGTTGTAATCTTAAGTCTCTATTTCATGCCAATGGCCATCATAGTTGTTATCCTGTGGTCTTCCAATAGACAGACATGCACTAACTCCTACATGTATCTTCCAATTCAAAGCTGTGCTTCACGCTGTAGATAAGCCACTTTGATGCTAAAGGATACAGCTTGGTGTTCCGTAAACCACTTACTTCACCGCACGACATCCTGATCAAACTTGTGAAAGCACGCACGTACAAGGCTCTCTCACTCTCTTCTTGGCAAGACAGTGGAGGTGTATGGATCCTATTTGGCATAACATGACACGTTGCCAAGGGAACAACCAGGAATTGAGTTGGATGTTCCTTGACCATCCAAACACAACATTTAGTTTACTTAGAAAGAGGGATCAGTAGCGGAATGTACACATATTGACAGTATGTTAAGCCGTAAGCGTGTCAATTACTGTGGAGGGGAAAATGGGAAGTGGAGACTGTAGAGGATGAAGTAAGAAATCAAGTGAAACACTAAACTTAATCTTCAGGAAAATCTTTGAATAATTGAAAATTTGTAACAGAGAATGCACTATCACATGTACACATACACACGATTGCATGCACACACATGCGTGCAACACTCATGTATCCATGCACCAATACACACAAACACACTGTGGAAGCACCAAATTCCTTGGAACAGGACAGGCCCATTGTTAAGATGTGGTATGTTGTGTACACTACCACATGAAGAGCATCTTACAGTAAGTTGCCTCTGGGAATGTAAATAAACAATCAGTGTGCTCTATAGAGCAGCAATGCCAAGCAAGCAAGTGACACAAGCAAACAAAATTCAAATAGAGATGTATTTAGTACAGTCATCAACCAGGGGTTCATTTAGGAATCAATTAAGAGGGGGCGAGGTTGAGTTTGTGCTATTTCAAGGGCGTCACAACTTTCATACAGGACTAAGATGGGAAAGGAGATGGGCTTCAATTACCAAGACAACAATTAGAGCAGCAATAAATTTTCACCTTAATTATTCACTTTTTAACTTTGCTCTTTTTGCTTATGAAATTTTAAGAATATTTCAAGGGGGGTGGGGAGGGGGCGAGCACCACCCCTGCCCCCCCCCCCCCCCCCCAAATGAACCCCTGTCAACATGTGAAAACTACCAAATCCACACCAGTTAGCAAAAGTTGTATAAGAAACCGCTGAAAAATGTTCTGTGTATGTAAAACACAAACAGAAATATACATAAGCAAGCCCACACATACGCTTACACAGGTACATGCATACACACACACACATCACACAAAAATCCCAGAAACTTCATTTCGCTTTCAAAGTACTAAATTCAAACACACCACGTAAACAAAACAACTAACACTTCTCCCCAGTTTCAGAAATAAGATTAAGACGGTCAGGTATGCTTAGGTGGGAGGATAGCCCGACTATAAATAGCAAACACAAATACTGGCATGTCTTGATCTATAACTCTCCCAACACTGATACCTCCAAACTAATCCACTAGGTTGTGTACCACATTCAATTTCTAATTTCATCCTCAATTAGATATTAAATAGCCTAACATCACTCCAAACATAACTAGAATGTGGAAATGCAACACACAAATATATTCGAACAGTGTCGACTTTTCAACTTTTCCTGCCATGTCCTCCAATATTATATTAATCATTAGGAAAATTTCAAACTGGCAGGATGTTCTTTAAAAAAAAGAAAAAGGAGATATAAGAATACCAGCAAGGAAACCTGGCTTCACTTAGTTCTTGTGTATCACCAATAGTTAGAAGTATTTCCCTCAAAGAATTTCTACCATTGGCTGGCAAAAGGGAAGACTACATAGTATCTGGTGTTCTAATGGGTGCACTGGATTGGATTCCACTCACACACAGCAATGTACTAGTACTAATACTAAACACTCTCCAGATGAGTGCAAGTCACTCTACAGTGCTGTGGACAAAAGAAAACTATTGAGAGCTGAGGCTTTCGTTTACAATAAAGAATATGTGGCTATACAGTCCTCATTATTTACCTAAATATATTTCTCCTATTTCTTATTTCTCTCCGCTATTTTTTTTTAAACATTAATTTAGGGGGACAGTGCCAACTTCAATGGAAGTTATCCAACCTAATAAGGCCAAGAAAGAATTGCATTAACCAGTGGACAAAACAATGGGAGAGACAAACGTCCATAGTATAATAGGATAGGACTAGGCATATTACATAGTAGGCAAGGTTTTGGGAGGTTTTGTTAATTATGAACAAACAGCACAGGCACAAGACCAACCAGGCAGTGAAATACACACACACATAAACTTCTTTCCCAATAGCATGGCACATAAATTGTCCATTCAAAAATGTATGGGGAAAATCTGTTTAATTGAAATCGCACAGGGATAGTGAAATAGCACGTAACTAAGTGAAATAGCATGGAAATTAATTGAAATATAAAATAGCTAGTGAAATAGTACGAGTAAGTGCACAAGCATGAAGCTGTAGCCTTGGAAACATAGTTTGAGTAGTTTCTAGTTGGAGACTATGCCACTCTTTAGCGCAGAAGCTCTACCCGTATTTGACGGAATTTTTGTTCAAAGATTAGGAGGAGTCATAGTGTGAAAAAGAAGTTCCAGAGGAAGCTAATCCTGAAATACAGAGATAGTGAGTGAACAATACAGTGTAGCTACAGTGCAAATGATTTATTTGTTAAAAGCTGGCCTACTGTTAGCAAGTGATAGCACGGGTAACCTGTGGTATTAGGATCAATAGAACGGTTACCCATGTGATTACTCAATACACATCATAACATAAAAATACCAAAATAAATAATTGGATTGAAAAAAATCTACCACAAGGAAATATCAAATGTAGGAAATTGACTTGTGAATAGTCTGTTTACATATTTGACATAACTCGGAATTAAGTACAGCTGATAGTATAGACTACACATGTTAAATTCAGGTATCAAAGGAAAGCTCAATTGAACAAGAAATGATAAATGTGGTGTCGTTAGAGTTGTATTGTTAAAAGATTATAGCGACATCGTCCACTGATAAGACATGTTTACCTGTTGCCCGGACTGGAGTAACATACACAGAGACATGCAAGTATGTTGATGTCCATAACATACTGTGATAGTTGGCGGCATCACAGTGACAACTTCACACCTTGTTGCTAGGCACACTGTAAAAGAATTCTCACATCAGAAAGTTAAGTGTCTGAGGATGGACCCAATAGTCTAAATAAGTGCCAGATGGGCATGCTCAAAGAGGAAAGAATCAAATATTTATTAAGGAGGGAAAAAAAATACTAAATAAAAGTGCAGCGGTCTCTGCATAAGATCACTTATGGCTTCCAAGGAGGGCTGAGTAGTTAGAATTCAACCTATCAACACTCATGACGTAATAACACCTAGTTAACTGGGACCGGAAGCCTCTCCCTCTGGCCAGAATATTTAAACACCTCAAAGTTTCCGCCCTCATGACTTCCCAGTTTGAAAATGTCATGGAGTGACTGTGTACTTTCATGAGGTATTTCAAAGTGTGACAGACAGCAGTAATTAGAGGACGCCTAATGCACTAAAGACAACACAAGGGGGGGAAGGGAGTTTAGGGGGTACAAATAATAATGTAATCCATTTAACTCTACACGGGACTATGTATATAGGTAAGGGACACAGTCACATCTATTAGAATGATTAGCATCATTTTATAGCCAGACCTGTGCTACACTGAAACAGTAAATAAGATACTCTACATGCTCCTGCAGACATGCCCACAACACTTGAGTTATTCCTTCACACTCTCTTCACTGACAACGAGCAAATGCTGTATGCCAGAGACTAACAGGAACAGAAGAGAAGAAATTTAAAAAAAAAATTATTATTTTTTTCAAATATTTTCACAAACCATAAACATCGTGTCATAAATTGAACCATAATAATCACATACGCACACATACACGTGCAGCCAATGCACACACCATAAAGAGAACCATACAAATTTTGTCGTCACTTTTTTGTTCTTACAAGGGGGGTGACACTACCAAAGGAGGATTGGATACTTCACAGCTACTAGTGAAATCTGATAAATATTCCAATGAATCATATTTATAATAAACCTACAACCCTAAGGAAAACATATAAAAACTTAACAGAATAACATTATGATTTTTTTAAGAACGGCCACCACAAAATCTGATGTAACTTAGTACAGGAGCTGGTAAGAAACAGTATGGTTAGGTACATAGATACTGGAATTATTACATATCAACACACAAGCTTACGCATATGGGCACTACCCTCGTGCAAACACATACAAACACATATGCACACAACACATAAATAAATGACACGTGTATACACACACACAAAATGCTCCGAAATAACTCCCTTACCACAACATGAAAGTGGGAATTTAAAAACTTACCAATTACAGCAAACACACTCACACCATGCACGCATATACACACCATACACACACACACACACACTGCATGCTCATACACCATGCGTAAACATCACATGCACACACATACACACACACACACCAAATGCATATACACACACACCAAATGAACACACACATGCACACATATGCATACACATCCACAAAGCGCTCTACAGCTTGTTACAAACAGCATGCCTACCCACACACACACACACGAACAAACTTACATATTCAAACACAAACAAACTTAATCAGTACGCCTACTGTGTTTCTCTTTCATACAGGAAATACAATTTGGTAGGTAATTTGTATGACTTCCACATATTACCAACAATAGCCTACACAGCAAAGGCATAAACAACATACTGTACAACACACATTAAATAAATACTTACACAGATGCTCAAGACACTGGAGCAATAGACACTCTGGTTCGGGTGAAAGACTGGCGCATACATGAATACACTGAGCAAACAAATTGGAATCGAGTGATCAATTTGACATGTATCAAAACGGAGGCACGACTGCCCACGCTCCTCGGCAACTGGTTTGTTTAGTGACTGTCAGTTTACCTAGCAAGTGTTCATCAATACACAGAACCTTCACGGATCATTCGAACTCTACAAACTCCATCACACAGTACAAAATATCCATATAAGTGTTTGTGGACAAAAAACTTGAGGAAAAAACTAACTTGATTCACTATTATTTCTCACATAAATTAAACGCTACTGCTAATTTCTTCTTTAACTCAGTGTACTCCACAGAATCCACAGTTTGTACTGTGCATGGCACTTCAAGGTCCTAGTATGTGTTGTCATATCTACAAAACTAGACCAAAACTTTCAGAATGGAAACAGATATATAGAAACATTTACTTTCACTGTTGAACAAAACTGTAATAAAATGCTTTTTTTTATTAATCATCAAAGTTAACAATTATTGGTTTCTATTAAAACTTGTACAAATGTGTGGCACCTCTCTTCCCCATCCCTCAGAAGCCACGGATTAAAAGGAACCTACTTATACAACCCAATTACAATACAGTAACTACCTACAGGTTTCTGCATAGTATCATCAACACAATCACATAAGCAATTTTATAAGCTTTTTGTCAGTTGGCCCTGTGGCTTAGTTGGTTAAAGCGCCTGTCTAGTAAACAGGAGATCACCGGTTCGAATCCGGTCAGGGCCTTTTCCTCTTTTACCATTACCTTTTCTTTTTTTTTTTTTTTTTTTTTTTTTGGACTTTTCCTCTTTTGCCATTACCTTTTTTTTTTTTTTGGCCTTTCCCTTTTGCCATACTTTTTTTTTTTTTTTTTACACTATGAACTTTGTCTTTTGTCATGTATATCCCCATACAAATACCTCTGCATACCTCCACTGAACAGAATCTCTCAGTATAGCGATCCATATCATTCAAGGAAATTGCCACAAGGCACACTTAGGTCTTAAAAACTTACTGTTAAGACTCAACACTGTGCAGTAATTCTTTAGAACTTCTTTTGCTATTTTCAAGTCACAAAATGTTTTGGCGAAAGATTACTATGGTATTGAGACCCTTTACCAGACTAATTTAAAAAACTCGGGCTGTTTATAGTAGCTGCGAGTGCTTGTTGTCAATAGTTACTGGTAACCCAGATGGTCAGAATACGATATTAGACACAACAGAAAATACCAGTAGTCGGGAAATAGGTAAGAAAGTTCTGTATTTGTTAGCTAAAGTATATAATGGTCACAACAGCTACGTACTTATACTTTAGAAACGGACTGATAGATGCACAGGCTCGCTCGCCATTTTTGCTCAAGCACATCACTAGTAGGTCCAGTACTGCATACAGCACAAGTTACTTTATGGTACCAGAGCATTAAAAAATAAAAATTGCGAAGGCCTGTATCATAAAAAAAATAAAATTCAAAATTTTAAAAAGTAGATGCCAACCTTAACAAGTGAGCCAGGTTTCTGTGATTGGTACACAATTTGAAGCCAACAAACTCAAAATAGTCTACCATGCCACCAATAAAAGAACATAAAAATACTGACTTTTAAGTACAGCAATACCAATCAAATTAGGTTGACCCCACTAATTAAATAGATGGTTACCGTGTGTTTACGTGTGCCCATTATACTCATTAACTATTGGACACCAAAGAGTACCCTTTCCTTAGATTCCTCTAGCAGTCTCTGGTATTGTCAACATGGTCCCAACTGACACTACACCCAGCTGCCATGTCATATACACATGCACACCCACACCCACACACAAATAAACCAACTGCACAGAAACACTCTCGTATACTTGCATACTTTGTCATCCGTCAGAGGCCAATACAACAGTAAACACTTCACAAACGAAATCGAACGTGCTAGTACTTTGTGTGGATGTCATACACCTCAAACATTGGGGATAAAATTACTGGAATACAAGGCTTACAGTAATTAGCGATATATACATTCATGCAAGCGTAAACACACAAATACATATGTAAATACAAATACATATACAGACATACATACGTACGTACGTACGTGCATACATACACACATAAGAGATTATACCAAATATTAACATTTGATATTCTGAATAACTTCGCTAGCCAAGAAAGTCCTTAGAGCCTACAGCCAAACAAATGAGGAATGGTCCGGTCCATCCAGTGTGCAGTATTTCGCAAAGTATTAGTATGTGATTGTCACTTATCAAAACAAAAGATGGGAAGGAAAAAATAAAATAAAACACACACACACACACACAAACACACACACACACTGGATGTCTCTAGCTAATGTGCAGGCAACCATGTTTGCCCACAAGTTGTGTTCCTCCTGACAACAGAATCCTTACTGCTAGGAGACCACGCTACAGCTGAAGCAAAGCCTTTTCACAATGTAACCAATAAAGTTGGATGTACAAAACAACAAGCAAAAGTAAATAATAAATACAACTAACAATATAAAAACAATATAATTCAAATTCAAAATTTGTAATTAAGTAGTACTAGAAATTAGGCAATATAATGCTCTCCAGACATTTTGACTCTGCCAAATCTTCACTGTTTCAATAACCCTTAACCTTCCTTCACCATTTCACTCACACAACTGCCACACGATCTGCCCAACTTGTTGGCTTATTAGCCATGAATGGGCAATAACCTGCCCTCCTGTGCTGCATCATTGACAGATTACAACATGGGTTGCACCATTTCTAGTGGATTACGAAACTGAAGTTACTCCACTGGGGAGACTCAATAAGAATTCCAAGAGGATCAATTTAGTCTCCGACCACTTCCTCCTCTGAGTTAGCAATCTGCTCCACTTGCCTTGCTATTGCAGACTGGACTGTAAGCTTGCTTTACACTAACTATGGGCATAATGTCCACAAACAAATTTGGCAGACCATCAGCTCATTACAGATCACTTAGGAAGTGATATCATACCAGGCACCTACGCAGAGACATCCCCTATTTATACCATATTCTGTACGAGAATGAAAACAAACATTACTCCAAAATATTCAGAAAGGTAATTTTTGATATCCTGTCCCATCTCCCAATATGTTAATTTAGCCTCAGGAATTATGAGCTTTAATATATTTCTGAATAACTTTTTTGCTTGTCCTTGTTTTATGTTATTACAGGTGTGCCAGCCAGCTACTTGGAAAGGGTCAGATGAACGAATTCGCTTCATAAATTTCTACGTGCCAATTTTTGTATTGTCAGCCAACTTTAGGCCGTGACAGTCTCCCCACAGGTGATGCTTCATAAAGTCATGCCAGATCACATGACCATAAATTCTTGATTCAGGTACTCTAGTTGTGCCAATGCACGCTGGCGTTCACTTTAAAGCCTTATTTCCTTCAGTATCAGGAGAACCACCCAGTGTATGGTGAGTTTCATTTGCACAATTATCAATGGCTAGCTTTTAAAATTACTTTAAATAGTACATGCGCACACACACCACTTTAATACACAGCTAAGCTACGAAGCAATGCGAATCCACAGTGCTGGTGCTATATACTATTCACAGAAACTGGGATATTAAGGGAAAAGATATACAAGTAATTATTATTTCCTGCAGTATTGTTTATTAGCACAGCAGATTGTAACATACCTAAACCACTCATTACACAATAAACTAATAAACAAGAAATTGTATTAATAGAAAATGCCAACTGAACAAAATAAACTTCTGATTTCATATTGCTGACCCTCTTTCTCTTCTAAACTGGTTTTCACACAACCATACACTATAATACTGCCTCCTCAGCAGAAGTTGAGCTAAGGGTTACACTGACCAGGTTCTCAGGAGTAAGTCAAGAATGACAAATAACGTGTTTCTATCCCAATTGGTGTGCAAGTCTCAACTCAGGCACTTATAGGCATCGCTTACAGGTAAGGAAGGAGAGAAGCCTTACGTGATATCTGACATTGTTGATGTGTAAGAGGTCCTGGTTTTCCCACAAGCATATTAGTGGACATACAGTTATGAAAAACTATAGAGTGGCTTCCATATTATTTATAGAAAAAGCAATTTACAGTAGAATCATCACCAGCTTCAAACGGAGTATTAATTCAATCAGTTCTCCACACAGCAAATTGAAATTGAGTAAATTGTACTCTGAGCTAGGAGAGGGAGAGAAGGAGGGTGTTTATTCAAGGGACTTATTTTGCTGGAGGGAATTTCAGCAGAAATTGTAAAACATTGTTCGATAAAGATGAGATATTCTGCTTGAGGACTAAGTGGGCTGAATGAATGCAGGATGAATTTTGTTCCCTCCCTCTCCCCCAAATCCCATTTCCAACCCCATGAACTGTGCATGACTTGTACACCCTCAAACTATCAAGTATTACTGACATGATGGGAAGGAGGGAGAAAAAAAATCGCAACCAATCGTTAAATACACAAGCACACCTGAAGATATACACACAAACAAGCACAAAAAAAAAAAAAATGCTCTCACAAATACACACCAATGCTAACATGAGCACACATTAACACACACACAAACATACATACAAACACATACACTTGTCTAGTGGCTATCTGTGGCAATAGAACTTTCAGGAACTTCTCCACCACTCTCACCTATCTTCCTAACCACAACATGAGCACACATTAACACACACACAAACATGCATACACACACATACAAACACATACACTTGTCTAGTGGCTATCTGTGGCAATAGAACTTTCAGGGACTTCTCCACTCTCACCTATCTTCCTAACCACAACAATTGGTGCCGCAGGCCCCAGCCACTGCTGTTCTTTACAACATTACCAGTCCACAATGCAGCTACACTCTATCTGATAACACTCCCAGCTACCAAACGCAGCACAATAAAACATTGTCAGCTGCCTTATAGGATGTATTTCCACTATACTAATACAGTAATTGCAACTACTAGGGTAAAAGATGAGAAGTAAGAATTCATGTATAGCACCCAGTCATTTGATCTAACACTTTGTGTATACCAATTATTCATAACATACACGAAGTCCATTCTTGCCATCCACTAACTTTAGGCTCCACACTGCTTCTGGGACACAAATTAACAATTATCACTTAATAGTGCCACCCATAATTTAAGGTGCCACACTCCAGATTTGAAGGTGCCACATCCTAAATTTGTTATGTATTTTGGTCGGTGAGGATGAGGACTGATGGGAGACATTATTATCACATTTTAGTTAGTGAGTCTGAGGATGCTTAACTGAGTGAAGCAACATTCTTACCAGCAATTAGCAGTTCTTGCTTAAAATACAGTCATAGCATGTGATTTAGCAACTGAACAGCAATGCACATTTCTACATCACCAATGATCTGACTCTAGCACTACACTACTATAATGCACTGCTTTTATAATTAATGTAATGCATGGCCATCGTTGAAGAAAAATAGTAGGTCCTCTGGGGACTAAGGACAAACTCAATAAATCGAAGAGTGTCCACGAAATTGGGGACACTTGGAGCCAACAACTCAAGAAAAGTATAAAGCTGAGTGAAACACCACGATCCCAAATAACAAAGAAATAACCAATAGGCCAGAATTCCTTGGAATAATTGCAGCTAATATGAATGGATAGACTACCTCTATATACACCCACACGTAATATGAATGGATAGACTACCTCTATATACACCTGCACGTAATTATGAATAACCACTCCTGATGCCAAAATGGCAACAAAAAAAAAATTCAAATATGAGAAACAGTAAACAAAAGTTCCACAGGTGAAAACACTATCTAAGCCACAACACATCCCATAAATTAACAAATTGAACCGCTTCTTGGTCGATAATTTCTCAAAGGGTATTAAAATGTGAGGGTTAGACTAATTGCGTATACTTCCCCTTTACCTAATTCTAAGTTAATGTCCTAAGTAGCCACACCACCAAGTAATGATAATAATTCAGCGAAGCGAGCGGAGCTGACTCTCTAATGAGTCCGCGATTGAGTTAGGTCTAGGAATTGTTTTTGTTCTTGCGTGGGCGTACGTGTGCACATTTTCTCCTACGCGCTTGCGTGGGCCGGGTAACCTTCTTTTCTTAGCAACATTTTGTTTTGTTTACCCGCCGTACGAAGTAGCGATGCCCAGTGAAACAAATTATGCGAAAGAGACAAAACGTTAGAAACGCTCGGTCAAGAGCTTTGAGGGCGTTAGAAACTCCAGAAGAAAAATTAGTAAGGAGAGAGATAAGAAATGAAAAAGACAGGGCAAGGAGGAGGAGAGCTAAAACGAAACAGAATCAGGTAGCAAAGTAAAGAATCTTTCTTTTTGAAAAGCCATTAAATGTTCCTAATTTATTTATTAGACTATTCCTGAGGATGACGGTACCAGGATCCTTCATCATAGAAAAAAGCTACCACTATTGTTTTCTCACTTTGACAGTATTTTGTAGCCACACCAAGCATGCATGGAATAGCTGCAATTACAGGGAACATGCATCGCTCGCTTCGCTATTTGTGCTATTAGAGCGCATCACTAGTAATAAGTACCTGACATCTTGCACTAGTGGGCTTCACTGTGTCACAGTAACTAATTGTCACCAACAGTATTGCTTACACAGCCATTGAATCAGAGGATGCAAAGTGTTCACTACAAATAATACACTTCTATTCTAGTTCTACCAATTGTGTACAAACTAAGTAAATAAATAATGAAAAATCAACTCCACCTACACAATGCATTATCAACTTGTGATCAAAGAAAAGCTATGATTACGAAACAGAAATAAAATTGTGAAATGGAATCATACTTGTGGCCGTTCACAACTTATCACTTGCGGAACCCTGGTAGTTAAGGTGCACTCATCTCACAGCAATGTATCGCATCACCTCAGAACTGTGCTTACATCGGGCATTCATAAAATATTCAGACAATCTATACTGACAGGTCAATGTAGAAAAAGTTTTTCTATCTGATGTTCACAGAATTTGGTCACAAACCTACAATTACCAAGTAATCCCAACAACTGGAAACTCGCTAAATGCTCACCCACAACATTTGATCAGGATGGCCAAAACAAAAGCATCAGATACATGAAGTTACAGGTACTAATAGGATTTAGGACAAAATGGCCAAAACTATTACACCATAAAAGCATCAGATACATGAAGTTACAGGTGCTAATAGGATTTAGGACAAGGTACAGGGTCAGACAGATGAATAAATGGCCCACAAACGCATTCACTACTACTACTACTATAACCAAACAAAGGTGAAAGTGCAATCTAAGTGCTCCTGCAGGGCTGTAGTAGATACTTGCCCTACTAGCTAGGAACTACACAGTTGTTATAAACCATCTGTTCAATGTATCTATTAAACATGCTAACCAAACTCACAAGTGCCTGGAGCCGAACAAACTCCACTGCAGTGTCTTTCTAAAGAGACATTGCAAGAAGTCTTTACCTCCATCTTTGCAGGAGGAATGAATTCAACCTGACCACTATCTAGTCCAGGCTAATTTTCGTAGTTCACAGAAATAAAATAGTGCAGCCTAGTTGCACTTAAGCTGTAGCAGCTGCATTTACTTCCTGCCAAGTTTTCTAATGGCACCTCACTTGCTCTAATAGACTAATTCCCAGTGCTGTATTAGGCAAAGCTAGGTTTCGACTATCTCTGGGTACTTTCAGCCGATACAATGACTAGATAAGGTAGTATAACCAGAGCACTAAGTGACGTCCTACATTCCACGTTATATGTATTAATACAACCACAGCGAGTCACTACTGAATTTCTACGACTTTTCGATTTGCAATCGATCTCACCAAGCATGTACAAATGTAAACATTAGTTATGCAAAACTTTCTACTACACTCACAGGCTCGCGGATCATTCCTGGGGGTGGAAGTTGATCGTAGTCCGGCAAACAAACTCCCAAAACAATTTCAACCAGAACAAGGACCGTGAGTCGAATCTAGAAACAATGCAATTACCAGCTAAAACACGCCCCCTTCGGACCACCTGCTTTTTTTTTTTTTTTTAAGGGGGAGGAGGAGGGGGGAGGGGTTTTAAGTCCGCTGTTCGGTACTTGATTGTGTGTTTGGTACGGGGTTCCACCACGGGCGTCTTCAAGCCAGACCCTTTACCGAACGGTGCGGTAAGGATAGTTTTGCTCTTATATACAGAGAAAGCAGCTCAAGTGTAATGAAGACAGTAGGCTTTGCACTCACATACCTAGCGCAGCAGGGCAATTGAATGGGTCAGTCAATACCTATGCCCCTAATATTATTGCCTACTTAGATTCCTCTGCTGCACTAGACAGGACATTTTGTCAGTGATATTTTTTCATTGACCAAGGCTGATGAAAAATAAGATCAGTTTACCTTTTGAGTTACACTAGCAAGTTTTGATACATAAAAATCCATTGGTCAAGTTATGTCTGCCAAAAAAACAGCCAGTACTTATCCAGCAGTGTGACTCTTCATAACTTTCTTGGAATGACTAGCTAGGTGCACAGAAGCTGTGTTCGCATCACCAGTGATTCCATACCTAGGTTAACTACTGACAAGGAAAACATGATGAAACAGTAACTTAATAAAAAATTTACTTCTATGTCTTACAATTTATTTTATAATTTACATTCACACCACAAAGATATTAGATAAATGTATCATGAAGGTTAGTCTAGTACATTTTAAACTAATGGCCTTGTAGAGAGTTTGGCTGCTCTCAGAGGTAAATTGTCTATTGTGGTAATCAGTTTGTTTCATTCATACTTGTTTGTGGTTAAGTTACATTGCTTTTAAGGTAAAATGAACATAGCTTTACTATAATCTATTCTATTGACTTGTCAAGTTTTGGTGTTATTTGACTTCTTTCTTACTTTGTGCACATACAAGCTGTATAGTTGTTGGGGCACATATGCGTAGATGCTAAGGGCCAGACTGGGTCTTGGAATATGGCTTACGTCCATGTAGGATTTGCGTATCATCCATCTTCTAGAAACATGGATGCATGAAAGAAATAATTATTTAGTCCATTTAGGATTTGTGCATCATCGATCTTCTAGAAACATGGATGCATGAAAGAATAATTCACGGACAGGCAGTGATATATATCTGCACAGATAGTTCTCTACCAATCTCTCGTGTGCAATTTGGAGCTGATTCTTATTACAGTTAAGAACATAAAATGGATTACTAAAGAACAGAACTTCTGAGGTTACTGAGGATTGTTGGGGTTTTTTTGTTTGTTTGTTTGTTTGTTTGTTGTTGTTTTTTACTGGAGTTACGTTGAATTAAAGTGTATCAAATTTTATCACATATTGATATATTTGAAAACAATCAAGGAAGCTTTTACAAACCAATAGTATAAAATATCTACCTAATTTGTGGCTTAAAAAGCATGATAACCAAATCTCAGTGATAGCCTAATACTTTACAGTTTGATTTTTCTAGTATGACTATTTTATCTTCTTTGATCAGAATGACTGCCAGTATGCTAGGAGGAGGAAATAGTGACTTTCTTAAGTCTTCAATAGGTGTTAGATAATAATGGGTCATTCAAACAATCCCACCCATCACTACCATGATGCTCACATAATTCAAGTCCATTTACTACTTTTTCCTGTTTTTATGGCCCTCAGATGTTCTTACAATTTTTCTGCCTATTTTAAGAATGCTGTGGAGTGCCTTCTTTCACTGAAGAATTTTTTTAATAATTTCAAAATGTTCTCGTTCAGACCTATAATAAGGAAGATGAAAGGCAGAGAATCATATGTTTGCCACAATTTTGAAAAACCATGGGTTCAAATCTTTGGTTTACTTATTCCTGGAATTTTGTGAGCATTTTCTCAAGCTCCATGTCATATCTTGAGACTTGAACTGCATTATGTGTACCATCAATTTGATAATTGGCCGCATTCACTGATATAAAGCCCTACTGAATAATTGGGTCTGTAAAAGTATTTAGAGACATATGTACATCTCATAGTGTTCCATGTTGGATTTTGGCCATTATTCTGCTTTACCATATCTGTCTTTGATACTGTGCCAGTTTATCCTGTGAAGGGCTGATGACTGCACTCTAAGTTGACTAGTACATGTTTTCACATTTTTATCACCTCATCAACAGCTCTCTCACACCTACATCCTATTATTTATGTCTTCAGCATGGGTTGTGAAGAAACTGACAGACAGAAAGGTGGTGTCCGCTAAGAAAGCATTCAATGGGAAGTTGGTAGTCTAGATGCCACATCACACTTGAAAGTAGAGTTATATTTGGTATGAATAAGCCTACCCTCGGAGAATTTCTTTCAAGTGATATCCATATTGGGTCATTGTGCACTTTTGGACAAGATTTTTTTTTTGTTCTCTCCTGGACTAGACTACTTCCCAAAGGTATTTTAGAAATTTGGTGGCCGATGTTCAGTGACATCAGCAATAAACAAATAATTCCAACTGACACCCACCAAGTTTCCCTGTGATGCTTTGCCTAGATTACTGAAGGCATATCAAGATCTCTTACTTGTTTGTGCTCAGTCTCTCCTCAAATTGATCCCTCTTGCTTTTTCTCACAAGCTATTTGAATATTATGAGAAAAAAGTTTCAGTTAGCTACTGGTTGAAAATTCTAGCAAGCCATTGTCAAATATCAAGAATGAAACCCTTCATGTTTTCTTGAGATTCTACATCCATTAATCTTGTCAAGAACAGATCATTGTTAGCTGCATAGTTAGTATTCTCTTCCAATACTATCTCAGTGTCCATCTCTCCTTCTTTCCTGTTCAACTGGCTTCACTGGAGGAGGAATCCAGAAATTAGTCATCATTTGGATGTATGAGTTGGCCTGGGAAGAGCTGACAATGGCTTGGGAAAGAAAGGTTGCAGGATGTTTTTGAGCAATTCATGGACGTTGGTTATTCTGAAATTTCCTCTTGTCTGTGGCTGGCTGATAAACCAAAGGTTGCTTGCATTCTCTTTAGCCTTCCTGACTATTTCCCCTTGCATAGCTGGAATATTGGGTTAGGAAGAATTTCTAAGCAACATTCCAGTAATCACGATAAGTATAGTCCATTTCTCTGAACAGCTAATTGATCAAAAGTATAATAGTTCCACTATTTCTACCCGATTTGGTTACGAGTATTAGCAAGTCGTTCAGTTGACAAACTAACCAATTACTATCAGAAAGAAATTTGCAATTACCTAATGGCGTCGGAATGTGCCTAGACTCCAACAAGGTAACGGCGAACGCCAACATTTATGGGCGTGTGCTATCAATTCGCTCACACCGTAGAATTTGGGTGGTGTATAAGCTCGCTTGAAGCAAGCCTGAAGTTTAATGAAACCGCCATGAGATACTATTCTACCGCTACTTGTACATATTTAAGCAGCAAACTAGCTAGTCTTGCTATATATTTTTTTACTTTTATCTTAACATAGAAAGCTTTGAAAGAATTGCAGAAGCTGGTGTCTTTAGAGAAGCTCAATGAGATAAAGATATATATACACATTCTTAGCACTTGCGAATGTCAACTAAGGTCGATCTGAGCACAAAATAAAATGTTGTCTAACTTAAGAATTGAGGTAGGAAGAAAGACAGCTCCTACGTTTTCACTTGTATGATCAACACAACTGTAGCCATCTAGTAGTTTTGATTACGCGGCTACTGTGGCACAAGCTTGAGTTACGCGGCTACTGTGCCACAAGCTTGAGCCTGATTGGACGCTAAACTTGCCCAAACACTTTTTCTTTCTTCTTCTTTCTTATTTTTTTCCTGTTAGCTCTATTTTTGATACTGTTATGGGGTACTGCTATGCTACAGTCTTGCTTTCAACAGACCAACGGAAATTTTATTTTTTCAAAGATTCTTTTTTATCTGTGCAATTTTTTACTCTGCTAATTTATCACTTCACAATTTCTTTATCTGCTTGTTCTAGTATGCATTACCATTGTCATCTAATACTGTAATCACATGCCTGGATTCCTACAGAGAAAGTCTTTTTTTGTTGTTGAATGGCTTCTGTAGGCATAAGTATCTTCTGTACTTTCTGGTTTACTAGATTAGCAATCGAAAATGCCCAGTTTGCTATTAATTCTGGTCTACTACCTCAACAATTGACCGCCTGGTTACCGTTTGAAATAAGCCAAAACTTGAACTCTGAACGCTACCTAAATTTTTGCGCTGTAGTGTTATAGATACCGCCACAAAAAGTTCGAGCATCACTTACTAACAACATAGCTAATTAACTTCTTGAAGTTATAGCATTTGAGTGAGGCAATGCAGACTGTAATAAGCTAGGGTTTTTTCAAGGTGTTACTTCAAACCTCTGTATGTATACAACAGTTACAGTGCTGATAGAAGGATTTACCCTTTCCCTGTCAATTTTATGACAACCAGTTGGGTAACATGAAAATGTATAAATATTTTATTTTTTATTGTAAAGATATTTTGGCAAGAATTCAATTTTTAAGGCACATCAAAACCAAACTCTTTAAAAAAAAGTATGTTCATCAGAAGAGCTAAATATTCAAACTTACCATTTCTAATGGTACTAGCTGAAGCTCAATTTCTGACGATCTCAGAGTTGCTACAAAGATTCAGGCAGCGTTCATGGTTTATTCACCTTCTAATTGTTGAATTCTGAGCTTCAGAACACCTGTATGCAAATGTTAGTGTAAATAATTAAAAGAGATCAGTGTTAATTTTTTTCTCCAGATGACTAAGATTCTCATAAACCATAATGTAATCTGATTATTAGTGTATTAATAAGAGGTAGGAACCAAATTAATAAAACAAAAAATATCATCAAATTTTTATAGATTATTGAAATGAGATTTATAATCTTAAAATATATGTAAAACTTATGAATTACTCTTTAATATGTTTTTGACGTTTTACTTTAGTACAAGAAAAAGATGTGCAAATCAATCTAAGTGAGGCAATGTGTATATGTGAGACCCTCTGCTCATTTATCAGTAAGCAATATGGGCTGTTTAAAACTATTAAAGAAATTAATAACTTATGGTTGGATGTCAATTATCAAACAAATACTGGAGAAACTCCTCTATGGATTGTCAGTCAAAAGGGACATATAGCAGTTATAAAAGAATTGATAGCAAGTGGTGCACAGGTAAACCTACAGTCGAATACTGGAGCTTCTCCTCTATGGATCGCCAGTCACAATGGACATATAGAAGTCGTAAAGGAACTAATAGCAAGTGGTGCACAAGTAGATCTACAAAACAACACTGGTGAATCTCCACTTTGTGTTGCAAGTCGCCACATAAATATTGTAGGCTATCTTGTCTCTGCAGGTGCAAAGAATAATATGCAGACAAAAAGAGGTATGTCTTCATTAATAGCATGTTATAATAACCACACTGAAGTTGCAATTAAACTTGTGTCAGAAGGAGCTTCATTAACATTGCAAAATAATGGCGGGTTAACAGCCAACAGAATAGCCTATATGAATGGGAATTTGCACTTGATTAATTTTTTTATAATTCATTCAGCTAGTGAGTCATCTTCACAAACTGTCAACCACACAGGGGAGGCAAGTTAATGTCTTGTAGAATAGTTTTATTGATGACTGTATATATAATAATTATAAAGATGTTATATACCATAGTGTTATATTAAGGTGGAGTGAGTAAAGTTGAAAAGAGCACTAATTTATGTATGTAATGAAAATTGGTATATCTATTGATACATTAACTAATTCATAGTTATATAAGATGATAGCTATATATTATATATAACGTATATATATACGCACATGCCCAATCTATATAATAATACTGTTCGGGAGTAAACTAACAAGTTACTAGTAATAACTCCGAAAGTGTAGGTTTACTTTTATTGTAATATAGAATACAATTGTAGAGCAAAGATTATGAGATATAAGAAGAAGTGAGAATAAAACGTAACTAAGAGTAATACGAGTAACAATGGTAATTAAATGCAATTCGTCGATGTTCGAAGTCGGAACGGAGTACGAGTGCATGCGTAGTAAAATATAGAAATAAAATGAATGTTGAAATACGATATGTAATAAAAGGTTAAAGCTAGCTAAGTGAAGGGGCTAGGCTTCATGATGTAACTCTTGGAGGGACTGGTCCCGAACAAATACGCTTGTGTCAGTAACAACAACGACGGTGACAACAGGGCGCATATTCATGAATAATGCATGAGCTTTGTGTGGTAAAGTGTTGTCACATTTGGTAGAAAGTGCTGGTTAAAAAGTGGGTGCAATAGACAATGGAAGGCGACATTATAGGTTTCAAAAAGGAAGGCAAAAGTAGTACAAAAGAAAAGGTAAAGGCGACTAAAAAGTGGGTGAAATTGGCAGGTGGTAAGGCGACGTAGGTTTAAAATTGAAGGGAAGAGAAGGCAAAAAGGTGAGCAATTCATACCCGTAGCCAGGGGGGGTTCGAGGGGTTCAGTCGAACCCCCCTTTAGAGTGACCGGAAGTAAATATTTTAGCCACACCCCACATATAACTTCTGGAATTATAGTCATCTGTTCAATCGTGCTGAACCTGTGCTTGAATTATCTGCTGTTTCTGGCCTAGTCTGAGTCCAAGTGACCTAATAAACATTCAGCTCCTTGGATACAAAATTTCGCTCTCATATCGGCATGAGTAAAGCTTGCTACCTTACATCTATTCTTTACAAAGTGTAACGTAATGCACTTTAGTAGGAGTAATAGTACCGGCAGGCGTACGATTCGATATTAATAGCACAAGCAACGGATTTTTTTCAACAGATTAGAAACGGAGCCGTCGGAAGTGTCTGAGAAAGTTAAACCTCAAATATACAGATAGTAAGCGCACTATCTAGTGTAGCTACACTGCAAATGATTAAAAAAACACACTGGCCTACTACTAGCGAGTGATAGTACGGGTAACCTGTTCTATTAAGGATCAGTAGCGCTCGCAAAGCTATTGAAATAGGACTGGATTTGCCTCGTGTTATTTTAATCGCGTTGTCTAATAGGGGTATAGCTTCTGCGCTAAAGAATGACGTTGTCTCCAACTAGAAACTACAACTGTACATTTCCAAGGCTAGAGAGTTGCATGTTTGCGCACTTACTCTTACTTAAGCTACCGTGACATTTCACTTTGTCCAGTGCTATTTCACTCATTTATAGCGATTTTTCCAATACATTTTGAACGGGCAGTTCACACGCCGTACTATTAAGGCGAATTAATGTTGCACTGCTTATATACAGCTCAACCGTAATGGTTAGAAGCCAGGTTACACGAGAATAATACAGCTTTTCTTTCGAATATCAACAGTGTTTAATGAATTATAGTTTTGAAGTAGAATACCTAGAACAAATTATAAGCTTTAGTGCACTTATCTTTCGTTTTTTAGTAAGAATAATTAACGAGGAAACAAAAGTAGGTGTGGCTTATTGCGTCTTAAAATCCGAGCCCCCCAATGGGAACCTCTGGTTACGGGCCTGCAATTAATAAATTGTAACTAAAAAGTGGGTGGAATCGATGAATAAAGGCGGGGTTAGTTTGGCTGAAGTACAAAATAGAAGACAAAAGTAGGACAGAAATTCAGAAGCAGGAGGAGAGATAGACAAAGGAAAAGGGAACTCCATGACTCAAGAAGAAGAGCTGAAGATAGGAGAGGTAGGGTATAAGAAAAGCTCAGATAGTTCAGAAAAAAGAGAGCAGGAGAGGGAAACTTACCTGACCAAACCAGGCGGCTCCAAATGAGACGGGATCTTGGCTGATAACAACAGAGCCCGCTTCACGATGTCATTCAGTGTGGTATGACGTTGATGTCTTCCTTCACTTTGTCTGCAACTGAGGGCATGCCTACCTAGCTCATCAACTATTACTGAGCAGTGCTGGCATTGGTGTGGTCCACATATTGAGGTCCCTAGACGAAGTCCCACTGCCACCCGCACTGTGTTGTCATCCATGCGGAGGCCCAGAGAGGACACTGGCAGGGCTCTCAACCAGTTTGTTTGTCTGTCACGGTCTTATTTTGGAGATAACTGACAATTAACCATTGATTTGTATGAGTAATATAGCATGGTTAATTATGCTATTAATAGCACAAGTATAAGCACGATTGAAATAGCACAATGCGAAGTCGAGTGCTATTTCAATTGCTTTATGAGTGCTATAGATCCCAACTAGTACAGGTTACCTGTGCTATCACTTGCTAATAGTGGACCAGCTTGTTGTTGTTGTTTTAACCTTTTGCACTGTATGACACTTCATTTTCAGCCTATGGCTCCTCTTAATCTGTTGAAAAAAATTCGTCTGATATGGGTAGAAATTCTGTGCTAAAGAATGACATTGTCTCCAACTAAGCCACTCAAACTGTATGCTTCCAAGGCTAAGACTGCACACATACACACCATACACACTTACCCGTACTATTTCACTTAGTTACCATGGTATTTCTCTTGGTTTCCATGCTAATTAATGCACCGTACTATTGAAGTATGAACTTACTCAGAGCAACGATTTATTTAAGACTTTTATTGTGCTACAGTTTCTAATTTTGGGCTGATTGTTGAGAAATCTGAAGCTGATAGTTCCATGTAGGAATTAGCTTTTATGAGTAACACCCCCTATGCCAATAAAAAAATGTTTGGTCTGATATGGCTTTGTATTAGCTAGCCAGTCCATAGTAGCACTGAGGGTTTGCACCTTTGGTCCTTTACTTCTATAACATAGTCACATTAGTCTGGCAGCATGAAGATCTATTAACCCATTAGCTATCGGTGATAGCAGTTCTCTTCTCATGCTGGTAGCTACAAAAAAAAATTATCTTGCTTCTCTTGCTATGCTCAACACTTTTGGGTGGAGTATTAGATTTTACTTTTCACTTACTTGCTAACTTAGCTATTATGATATATACATACCACTAGTGTTGTTTTAGTTAACTAAAACTAAAACCAAAACCCCTTCGTTTTGGGGTATTTTACTTTTGGTAAGAATAACTAAAACTAAGCTGTAGAGAACATGAAAAAACTAAAACTAATTATTTTAGAAGACAGTAAATTTGATAATGGGAATTCATATTATTTTCATTTATAAGTGACATAATTCAAGGTGAATTGTATACAATAAAAATTGCTTAGTATTCGTTTTTGTCATCAATTCTACTGGTAGCTAGTTTCAGTTATTAATTATTCTCTAAACTACATAACAAATATCATACTTTAGTTATAATACCCAAGTTTTCACAGATATATGCCATTTTTGAAGTTCTTTGCTACATAAATTAACTGAAACTAAGACAATTAATAGTATAACTAACTAAATCTTCTACATGGCATTGAAGAAAAGCTAAAAACTAACTAAATCTTCATGGAGAATTTGGGGAAAACTAAAACTAAGCATTCAAGATATTTTTTAGTATGAATAACTATAAGTCTGGAATCGCTAAACCAAAACAACACTGCTTTATTGACCATAATTATTAAATAAAAATTAGCTGGCTATATCATCACTAGGCATAGTCTTTCTCCAATACATGTAACTAGTCAAATTCAAGTTGTTCATTTATTTTTTAAGTCCTGAAGCAGTTAATCAACTTTGTTGTAGCTGTGCGAGTGGCTCAAGGTTTGTTAAGGGAGTCATCTAAAGCATATCAGTATATTGGTTCTCGCAATCTTTATTCAGACCGTATGTGTAGTTCTGGTCCCAGTGTAGCCAGCTATGTGTCCAGCAAATGGTGAATATGATTTAGTCAGTGATCCAGGCTATAACGAGAAAAAGAAAAACAAAAAAACAAAAAAAATAAAATAAAAAAATAAAAAAATAAAATAAAATAAAAATAAAATAACTTGTAGAATTCAAACATGGCTCAAACCATAAATAGAAATATTGGCATTATCTTTTTCAGAGTGGAAATAAAAAATATAGCTAGCTAATTGACAGGATTTTGTTGTTTCATGAACATCAAGACATAAGTGTATGGCTGTTAATGGTTAGTTATTTTAGCTAAGTGTTGTTGGTATCAAAGAGTCATATACTGGGTCAAACATCCTTTAGGATTGTATTTTCAATCTTAATTTGCTTACGCGCACACTGGCAAAAAGGTCTGTAAAATCCTAAACAGAAATTGGCAGTAATTTACTTGTAATTTGTTAGCACTAGAGTCATATTAGTACAAGCAATGTTTTTTAAATACCATCATTGATTAATAAGCTGATTCCATCATTTTTTTTAGAGAAAAGGGAGTAGCTAAACTGCTTACCACACAAAATTTTTGTGGTAAATTCAGATTTACATTTTGTGATGTGCTGGGGTTTAAACAATAGTAGTTATAATAAAGCTAAATTAAAGTTCCTTAAGTGTTTGAAATGCGCATTAAAAAAATCTATTCAATCTATTATGCGTGTTAACTATAAGTATATTCCACATTATTAGAATGTAATTTTGAGTCATAAAAAGAGAGAAAGCAGACAGAATTATATTTATGTTTTGATCTAGTTATTAGCTACAATGATGTGATCATAGTGTATCTGAACACTTTTATTAGTTATGTCATCTCTTAGCATGACTATATTTTTGCCATCTCTGCACCCAATAAACTTGGTCAGGAGTGGATGTTTTGTGAAATAAAGGTTCCTGCCCTGATATCTCCACCGCTCGATCCTGGCTGGCTAGGTACCAAATTACAGCTAGCTACACACTACCGAATCAACAATAATTCAAATTCATACTAGACTGATTATTTGAGCATATGGACACATGACTTATGTCGTCGGTTGCACCTGTCACACTAGATTTCGATCGACACTCCCTACTAATGTGGCCTGCTCGAAGACATATAAAACAGTGGCCAGATTTTTGTAAAATTTGCTTCCTGTCCTCTGGCTGTGTGACTATCTTGCAGTCTCTCGATGAATGGTCCTCCTCCTGACAATAGCAGCAACTCGGAGCTCCTCCATGAATCCCTGATACCAGTACTGCCACAGTATGTGGACTCTGTTAGCCACCTTTTCCCACTATTGTGTTGGCTGATGGCTTGGTTGAAACCACTCACTCCCTAGCCTGTAAGTCATCCTGAAGTTCCTTCATTAAGAAGTCCAGGGTCCACTCCTACCCTGAAATATTTCGGCTGATGAATAGGTGAATATCATTGGGAAGCTTGTTCAGTAACACTGATGACAGCAGGCTGCCATAGGAATCTAAGTGACCCTAAGAAATTTCAAGCTCTGCATATGATTCTCTACAAAGTAAAACTGATGTCGAAGGCTTATGGGAGGCTCAGCAGATACATGTGCTTGGCAATAATCTGATATTGATTTCCGAACCTGCCTTCGAAAATGGCAACAGCTTCCTTGTAGTTTGAGGCAGAAAGAATTAGGCCAGCAATAGCTTCATAGGCTGTCCCAGTGAGTAGTGACTTGAGGTAGTTAAAATTAGCTACTTCAGTCATCTGATCATCGCTATGAATTGCAGAATTGAATGAGTCCCTAAGGTGAGCCACTTGGTAATGTCACCCGCAAAAGATTGCAAGCTGAGTTTCGGGAGCTTTACCTGGTGCTTCCTGGCAGGAAGTGTAGCCACAGCAGAATCCATTGAGATGTATCATGGCCATCCCCTTCTCGAAGAGCAGCTCTGGCAGCATGGACTCTTGAACAGCTCCCCTCAGCCTTGAGGACTGCTACACACACTGTACCAGCAAACTCATCTGCTTGCTCTATCTCACTGGCAAGCTCCGTCTCGTCATCAATATAATTCAGTATTGCTGCAGTGAGGATTTTAGTGTGTCAACTTTTCCTAAAGGCTGTGCTTTAATTGGAGGATCTTGGCTGGAAAAGTCGCGAGTTTCGAGTCTAGTTGTCCCATCATCTTCGTGGCAGATCCCCAATGACCACCTCAAACTCTCTTCAATCTGGACAGCTCTTCAATGGTGCTCATCTTGGTCGATTATTTCAGGGCAAGGTTGAAAGTCTTAATTAGTCTTCTATGTGGCTCAGAGGACCATGTGAAATAAAAGGTTCCTGCCTGATGTCTCCACTGCTCAATCTCGGCTGGCCAGGTACCAAACGACAGCTAGCTACACACTACTGATTCAACAACAATTCAAATTCATACGAGACTGATTATTCGAGCATGTGCGTGGCTACAAAAATCAATCAAACTTAAATAAAGCCACAATTATGGTAATGAACATAATTAATGTCCAACATGTTTCACACTGACCAACAAATATAAAAGGAAGCCCAATTTTATACTTTTTACAATCTCAACTTGAGGTGAACTGCACTGTATAGATAACTATGGTGACAAAGCCATTGTGCAGGAGTAATTAAACCACTACAGTAGGACATTCTTAAATTTAAACCTTAAAATTGTATGGAAAAGAATACATTTATTTAGGTTAATTATTCACCTTGTTTAGGAAGGCATCATTCAGACCATTTATTCCTGAAAGTACAAGTATCCCAAAAATACTGAATTTGCTACTTCCTCTGAGTAGTGGAAGTTGCTGTAGTATAAGACATTCTGACTATCTAAATGACCAGTAGATGCTGGCAAAGAGCACTCCTCTTCCCTTACATTTCTATGTCATTACTAAAGATCAATTGTCCCCAAAACATGTTGGCTACGCTGTTCTAATCGAACCTGCAAGGATTCTCTGCTATTTAGTAGAGCTATTTACCCAGATATACATTGTACTCTGTATGTGGATGGCCTAGTCTGAGTCCAACCAGTTTAGCATAGAGCTCCTTGGCTACAACCTCACTCTCACAAAGGCATGAGTGAAGTTTAAATTCTTTCAATAAACTGGACGTAAAAAATACTTAATACAAAAGGCCTATTAATGGTCCACTTGTATCAATTCACTGTAGCTTAGCACTTGTTGCTACACAATCAAAGTGTTCAATAAACATATAAAATAGAACAATAATAATAATATAAAACAAATTTACTAGCTTTGATGCTGTTAGCAAGTTGGTTTTTCCTTTATTATGAAATAACAATCAAAGGGAACAAAATTTTGGTGACTGTGGCTTTCTTTTTATCAATTTTCAAAATCCACTCCCCAAGAACTTGTGGCTACAGGCCTGACTTGGCCCTCCCAAAATTTAATTATCTTCCTCCTTGCTGTGGAAACATTAAAGCTGCAGTCTATGAATAAATCACAGGCATAAACTTAATTGCATCAGTAAAATGGTGTGCTCAAATACAGTCACAATTATATCATAATATAGGATATCAATTTTATTTTTTTATCATGGTTGTGTAACTAAATAAATAAACCATTTCCTGCCTGTGCACACTCCAAGAGAGGCTAATGCAACACATGTGATATTTGTGCACAGTATGAAGGTAACTACTGAAGTGCATGCAAAGTCTAAACACACGCAACTTCTTGGAAAATGTACGAGTGAGCTGTACTAATGAGCAACAATTAAATCAGTTTGAAGATGTTCACATGATAATTGCCAGATGGTAAAACTCTTCATCTTATTGAGAAGCCATATCTATTACCTGACAATACACTATAAAAGTAGAGGAAGAAAAGTGAATGTTATAGATTGTAAAAATGGAAAGGACACTTCTACTATTAATTGTCACCTCATTATTACTGGCTACTGGCAATGGTGTGATACAGTCAGATCTTATTTAATGCACCATTTCCATTTCTTATTTTATTATTATCTACAGGTCAATCACCAGAAGAGGAATCTACAAGCATTGCTAAAAAGAAGGCTACTAACTGCAATGAAAGGTTAGCTGTTCAAGGCATGCCTGGATTCCCTGGATTTCCTGGGATTCCTGGGACTAAAGGGGACACAGGACCTAAAGGAGACATCGGGGAACCTGGTCCAAAAGGAGATGAAGGTCGTGTCGGTCCACCTGGTCTATCCTGTGAAAAAACTGGAGGTGTGACCTATACCAGATGGGGCTCAACCTCCTGTCCTGGAGAAAAGATCTATTCTGGTAGAGTAGGAGGGAGCCCCTATATGAATCAAGGAGGTGGGTCTAATTCTTTGTGCATGCCAGATGACCCAGAATATAGACTAGCCTACAGAGCTGGAGTACAAAATTATAATCCTGTGGATGGGGCAGAATATCAAGGCCCACTAGCTTCAAATAAACACAATCAAAATGTTCCCTGTGCAGTCTGCTATGTATCAAATCGAACAACTTCAGTTATGATACCAGCTAGAATGAACTGTTATGGGAACTGGACCAGAGAATACTATGGATACCTCATGGCTGGGTACAGAGGTTATAGAAGGACAAAATTTATTTGCATGGACCACAGTATGGAAGCAATTCCAGGAACCGCTGCTGATACTAATGGTGCATTGTTCTATCATGCTGAAGCAACTTGTAATGGATTGTCATGTACCAAGTACAGCACAGAGAAAGAACTGAACTGTGTAGTGTGCACCAAGTGATTAACTTTATCATTGATCTGTTATAAATGCAATAGTATTTTCATAATTAGTGTAGTTAGTGTGTAATTATTTTGTTTACTATCAATGATTCAAAAATTTTATATTTACCAAGAGAACAATACTTTCATTTTTCACAAAGCTGGTAATAATCACCACGTTAGACTTTTCTTCTGTTTTTTTTTATTTACCAGTGCTCTAACCACCAAATCCTTCAACTTCCAACCCTCTCTTTCATATTATGTTGATACTTGGCCATGATTCACAAAAAAAAAAAAATATAGCATGCTTGAAGAAATTAAGGATGTATCGATCATCTCAGCACCATGGTGTTAATATCAACCACATGGTAAAGTGACACTGTAATTGGGAAGTTTGGGAAGCAAACAAACTGAAGTGCTACATCATCAGATGTATATAGCAAAAATTTGAACTGTGCCTCATTTGTTGGAATATTTGTTTAATACTAAGCCCAAGGTATAAGTATCTTAGATTATCAAGTTCTGACTCTTCATAAAAACTAGATTGAAACTTTCTCACATAAAGGGGTTTGGAAAAAAGCAAAGGAAAAATGTGAAAAAATCTTAGTTGTCGCCGGGAATTCGAACCCAGGCCACCAGTGCTCTAACCACTGCACATAATTGGTGGTCTGTTGAGTACGAGACTGCAGCAAGCAGTACTACTCAACAGTACCACCCCCAGAATATTATTTTTTAAAGGTAAAATGTGAAGGTTTTGGAAGTCGAGGGTTGTTGTAGCTCAGTGGCTAGAGTACTGGTGGCTAAAGCAAGTGGCCCTGGGTTCGAATTCCCCTTTTTCCTTTGCTTTATTCCAGACCCCTTTAGGTGAGAATGTTTCAATCTATCTTAGAATTGCATTAAAGCCTAAACAGCTAATGTTTTATAGTATAAACTGTTGAGCTTTTGGTACCTTATTATTTGAAACTTGTTCCTCCCCCCCAGAATATTATTTTAACTCATAATTACATATCCTCCAAATTTTCATGAATCTGATTACAAAATATGTTGATTTGACCTTCCTAAAATTTTATTCTGCTTAATCACCATGTAGTATGTAATGTGTAGAGTTCATTGTGTATGTGTTGTTCTAGAAACTGGACCTCTAGCTGCTGGTAGATATGGAGAAGATCTGTGTGACCTTCCCAACACCACTCTACAGAACCTCTTCCACTTCCTTAGTGGCAAACAGGATCAGGTATGTAATAACTTGATATAAAACATTCCTATAATCTTACTGACACTGTACCTATTAAAGCCATGTACATTTATACTAATTCTTACGACTCTCAGAGATCATTATTTCAATTTATTTATTATTTTCTTTTCTGAAAAAAACATTACAGATAAGAATCCTCAATAGTCAAGCTTAGCTGTTCGGTATGATTATTATTATTGAAACTTTCACAACTTGAACTTTCTCTTTAATTGTTGCTGGTACTTGTTTTGAACACATATTAATGGCCTAATGTCAATTAAATTGATCTGTATGACGGTAGCCTTTAAATTTTAAGCTTGTGTTTTATACATTCTTGTTTTATTTGTAGCTTGTTATTTATTAATGACACGGACCCAAGCAGGACAGCTCTCCTGGCTGGTAGAGCAACTACTGGAAGCAGAAAAGGCTGGAGATAAGGTTCACATCATTGGTCATATTCCTTCCTATTTCTTTTTACATTCATTTGAATGGAATTACCACAAGATAGTTGACAGGTAATCTCTAGTGAATGGCTGACCATCAACTTGCTGACGTAACACTGCACCACAAAAGAATTCAAAGCGGTAAACAATTCAATTTCTAGGGTGATACGGGTAATGATCGATAAACCAGAGATTCTGTTTAGTGAAGTTATTGTGTTAGCTCGGTGTTCGACCCCGTCATAACTTCACTAAACAGAATCTCTGGTTTATCGATCATTACCTGTATCACCCTAGAAATTGAATTGACACTATACAGTGGTGTCAAATTGAGAATGGGGGATATTTGTTTATATACATGTGGGGACGTACGTATGTCATTTGTACTTTGACCCCCTTGAGTATTTTTGTGTTAGCTCGGTGTTCGTCAAAGAAAACGTTTAAATAATGTGACTTGTTTTGTTTTTTTTGTTGCTTTTTTTTTTTTTTTTTTTCAATTCAAACTGTTGTGGGGAGTGGTTACTATGGCATTGAAACCGCTTTCCCGTATATGCATAATTTAAAAAGTCAACTGTTTTTTTAGTAGCTTAAGTGCTAGAAGTTAAATCAATCGTTTAACAATAGTGTAGTTGTAGGTTTGCTCGCCATTTGTGCTCAAGCACATCACTAGTATTATTATATACACTTAGTACATAGACTGTGGTACTGGCAAAACTATTCTCAGGGGCGTACGCAGGATTTTAAAAAGGGAGGTTACTTCATGACCACACCCAAACCACGCCCAGATCACACCTAGGCCACACCCATTATAATTAATAATTTATTATTGAAACAGCAATAATTAATGAAACAGCAATAATTATTGAAACAGCAAGCTAGCACACTCAATTCTACATGGATACTTTTCTAAATAAAGTTTTCAAACACTATCTACATCAATTTTTGTTTCATAGGCAATATGAATGAGAGCTAATGCACTTAGTCTCTCTGTAGTCTGTGAGGATCGAAGATAATTGTTAAGTCTGCGAAGTGCAGATGCTGATCTTTCGCAGGAACAGGAGCTAAGGGGAAGCGTGGCAAAGAGCTTCAACAAAGCATGCACATTGGGAAGGTTATCAGGAGAACAATTCTTGAGGGCCTCACTCAAGCTCTTTGGTTTTTCCTGTTCAGCTGCTTGTAGCCACCTTGTCTTCCAGCGATGTAATTCTTCATCTAGAATAGCAGCATTGGGAAGGTCATCTGAGTACAGACGGATAGCTGGCTCGATATCACTAAACGTTGTAGACCTAGTGATATTTATTGGCAAAATACCTTGCAATGTAGCAACTTCTTTGGAATGCTTGCTAAATCTTAAATTAACATCATTTATGAGGTGATCAAGAAAGGGAATAGCCACAGAAATCTTGAAATACTCTTCAACCGATGCATTGCTTGGATTGGAACGATGCTGCTGCTGCTGGTTTGTGCGTGGCTTTATAATAGGTATGTCTGATTGCTGTGCTAGCCTAGATGCATGTCGAAAAAGTCGTTCGCTAAAATTATCAATGTCTTCCCTCTCTCTTTCCAATTCCTTACTACACTGTTCAATTATACCCATCAAGGTCTTGGCTTTTTCCTTGTAGTTTGACTGCAGCTTCCTTCATGTAAGACAGAGACCTAAAAAGAGTAACTAGGGAGTAGACAAATTCAAAAGACTCCAAAGCTTTTAGATGTGCAAGAGCATTCTTCTTGTCTTCTGCAGACCAGCTATCATTAAAACTACTAAATTCACTATTGCCATATAAAACTACTTCACATAACTCAATCAGGAATGGGTGATATTGTGCAAATCTTTCCCAACCATCAATATTCTCCACCCATCTAGTGACACAAACATTAAGTATTGAAGACCTGTTAGTGCCAACTTGGGACCTCTTACTTACAATTGCCTTAAGGAGCCCTTCTCTCTTTGGAGAATACTTAATCCAAATTGTGAATCCTTTAATTTGGTCAATACAATTCCTAATAGGAGGAACAGAACATGAATTTAAGATTGCCAAGTTGAGAGAATGCCCTGCACAGTGTGTGTAGAGAGCCTTAGGCTGTTTCTCGCGAATCTTTGCTTGCACACCAGCTTTCTGTCCACTCATAGTGGATGCCCCATCATACCCTTGGCCACGTAAATCATTCAGTGATAAACCAAAGCCTTCCAATGATTGTATGATGGCATTTGCTATATCATTGGCTCTAACCCTTTCAAGCTTAACAAAAGTTACAAACTCCTCTCTAATTTCATCACTGTGGTCAACAAAGCGAATGCAAATGGGTAAATGTTCCTCATTGTGGCAAGAGACTTCATCAGCTAGAACAGAGAAATATCTAGCATTTTTTATATCTGAAATTATACTGGAAAGAATCACATCAAAGCCAATTATATTAATAATTTCATTCTGAGTTCTTGGAGATAAATGAGTTGCATTTTTGGCTACTGTATTATAAAGATGGTCATATAAAATTTCATCATTTTCAGCAAAAGTTTTTAGTAGTGACAAGAAGTTGCCGGGGTTCTTGCTAGATTCTAAATCTTCTACTTTACCCCTAAAAGCAATGCCTTGTTTAGAGCTAAAAACAAAATAGCTCGTACAATTTGCCTAAGTATATGCCTATTCTTATTTATTGCAAGTTGAAGAGCATTATTTATCATGACATCAACTCGTGATGCAGGATTGAGGATGCTACCTCTCAAGGCTTCAGCAAGTTGTAGGCAGTCATGGTGATACTTAAGCTTGGAATGATCCAGCAAGGCACTGCTGATCTTAATCCAGTTTGAAAATGGCTTATTTACAAATTGGCCCTTGTCTTTCCGCTTTTCAGAAGACAGAAGAAGAGAACAAGGCCCACAAAAGATACCATCCAACTTAACACTATAAAGGAGCCAAGAATATTTCTGAAGCCAAGAGACTTGAAACCTACGGTTGAAACCATGTGAGAATCTAGATGGCAGAACATTTGGAGGCTGGACATGATGATACATAAGAGAAAACTTTTCACCAGTGGAAAGGCCGTCAATTGAAGTACAAAGGACTTACTTGGAACCAGTATGTTACCAATATCATAGCAGGATCCTTCAATGGTTTCTACTGGCAACACAGGAGAGGCTAAACTCTGTAGACCACTAGGTTGAGGATGATCTTCCTCGATATCAGATGCATGATCTGATGTAATCTGTATGGTACTACTGGTCTCCAGTAAATCTGGACAAAGCAATCATCTCATTCAGTGAGCCATGTTATATAATACTTTTACTTACTATCTCTTTCTATTGCTCTCTTTTTACTGAAATAAGATCGAATATCTTTAGACTGGTTCTGCCTCTTCATTTTAGCCTTTGAACACACTATACTATGCTTGCCTAGCTAAGCATGTGACAGTGCAGCTGCATTAGATTCAAGTCATGTCAGCATAATATTGTGGTTTTATAACAGTGCAAACTACAGGTTAGATTGAGACTTGCCAGTGCATGCATAGATAGCTTCAGCTCAACAAATGGGCTATGAATATAATTCAGCGAGTGAGCGAAGCGAGCGAAGCTGACTATCAGTCGTGTTCAATTGAGATTTCAGATAATATATACTAGTGATGTGCTTGAGCACAAATGGCGAGCGAGCCTAAAGACTATACTATTTTTATATGAATGATTTTGACTTCTAACACTGAAGCTACTGAAAATAAGGTCCAGTTTTTAAATTTAGCATACAGGGTAAAGGGATTTCAGTGCCATAGTAACAACTCTCTGCAACTGCTTGGAAGGAAAAAAAAAAAACAAAACAATACACGTTATTTAAAAGTTTTCTTTGTGATATTCTTTAGCTAAGTAGTGGTTGTAACACACAATGCTTTGACACAACTTGACATGCACCTACACAGACTTACCTTCGCAGTAGTCTAGTGGACAATGTATTTTCAAGTAAATACTGTTGCGCACGGCTTATAACCATGACAAAGAGCGCATTGACTTACCACCGCCACTAACTCTAATAGAAAAACTGCACCCGCAAAAGAATTCAAACGGTAAACAATTCAATTTCTAGGGTGATACGGGTACTGATCGATAAACCAGAGGATTCTGTTTAGTGCAATTTGGAACGGGGTCGACCACATAACTAACACAAAAACGCGATGACATACGTACGTCCATATATATAAATAAATAAATAAACTAGTGGTGTGCTTGAGCACAAATGGCGAGCGAGCCTAAAGACTTATTGACTTCTAACACTGAAGCTACTGAAAATACGGTCCAGTTTTTAAATTTAGCATACAGGGTAAAGGGATTTCAGTGCCATAGTAACAACTCTCTGCAACTGCTTGAATTGAAGGAAAAAAGCAACAACAAAACAATACACGTTATTTAAACTTTTTCTTTGTGATATTCTTTAGCTAAATTATGGTTGTAACACAATGCTTTGACACAACAGGACATGCACCTACAGACTTACCTTCGTGGTAGTCTAGTGGACAATGTATTTTCAAGTAAATACTGTTGCGCACAGCTTATAACCATGACAAAGAGCGCATTGACTTACCACCGCCACTAACTCGAATAGAAATGGAAGTCCCTTAAGTTTTCAAGTTTGAATTCACCGGGTAATTCAATTTCTATAGGGTACGCTAAACCAGAGGATTCTGTTTAGTGTAATTTGGGATGGGGTCGGACCACTAACACAAAAAAACGCGAGGGTCAAAGTACAAAATGACATACGTACGTCCATATATACTAGTGGTGTGCTTGAGCACAAATGGCGAGCGAGCCTTAAACTACACTATTGTTATTCAAACTACTAAAATTAAGTCGAGTTGTTAAATTACGCATATACGGTAAAGGGGTTTCAATGCCATAGTAACCACTCCCCTCAACTGTTTGAATTGAAAAAGAAGCAACAATAGTTGTAACGCACAATACTTTCACACAACTGAACATACCTACGCAAGACTTACCTTCGTGGTTCGTCTAGTGGACAATGCAATTTTAAGTATAAATACTGTTGAGTAGGGCTTATAACTGTGACAAATAGCACATTAATTTACTACCGCCACTAACTTGAATAGAAATGGAGCTTCCATAAGATTTTGAGTTTTAACTGCACCCGCAATTCAAAGCCGTAAACAATTCAATTTCTAAGGTGATACGGGTAATGGTCGCTAAACCGGAGGATTCCGTTTAGTGAAGTTTGGGACGGGGTCGAACGCGGAGCGAACACAGAAATACGGAGGGTCAAAGTACAAAATGACATACATACGTCCATACATATATCTAAACTAGTTGGTGTGCTCGAGCACAAATGGCGAGCGAGCTTTAAATTACACTGTTGTTACTCAAACTACTAAAATAAAGTTGAGTTGCTAAATTACGCATATACGGTAAAGGGGATTCAATGCCATAGTAACCACTCCCCTCAACTGTTTGAATTGAAAAAGAAAAGCAACAAAATCAAGTCACGTTATTTAAAATTTTCTTTGTGATATTCTTAATAGTAGTTGTAACGCACAATACTTTCACACAACTGGTTCGTCTAGTGGACAATGAATTGTCAAGTAAATGCTGTTGAGTAGTGCTATAACTGTGACAAATAGTGTATTAACTTACCACCGCCACTAACTCGAATAGAAATGGAGCTCTCAGCACCCGCAAAACAATTCAAAGCGGTAAACAATTCAATTTCTAAGGTGATACGGGTAATGGTCGCTAAACCAGAGGATTCCGTTTAGTGAAGTTTGGGACGGGGTCGAACGCCGAGCGAACACAAAAATACGGAGGGTCAAAGTACAAAATGACATACATACGTCCAAACATATATATAAATAAATAAATAAACAAACATCCCCGATTTTTTCATTTTTACCCCTGTAAGTGTCTCGCTCGCTACGCTCGCTCGCCAATAAACAAACATCCCCGATTTTCGATTGTGTTACCCCTGTAAGTGTCTCGCTCGCTACGCTCGCTCGCCAATAAACATCCCCGATTTTTTCATTTTTACCCCTGTAAGTGTCTCGCTCGTATGGCAAGCGATGCGTAACAAAATTCCGCCACACATAATTCAACAATATTTGCCAATTCAAATGTACTTGCGACCTTCCGAAGTACTTTCCGAACTCGCATGTACTTCCCAACTCGCATGTACTTCCAAACTCGCATGTACTTCCCAACTCGCATGTACTTCCCAACTCGCATGTACTTCCCAACTCGCATGTACTTCCCAACTCGCATGTACTTCCCAACTCGCATGTACTTCCCAACTCGCATGTACTTCCCAACTCGCATGTACTTCCCAACTCGCATGTACTTCCCAACTCGCATGTACTTACCAACTCGCATGTACTTCCCAACTCGCATGTACTTCCCAACTCGCATGTACTTCCCAACTCGCATGTACTTCCCAACTCGCATGTACTTACCAACTCGCATGTACTTACCAACTCGCATGTACTTACCAACTCGCATGTACTTACCAACTCGCATGTACTTACCAATTCGCACGTACTTTTCTCAACTCGCATGTACTTCACAACTAGCATCTTCCTAACTCGCATGTACTTCACAACTAGCATCTTCCTAACTCGCATGTACTTCTCAACTAGTATGTACTTTCAACTACTTCCTAGCTTTACACATTCAGAGTTCAGAGATATTTATGCGCACATATTTTGCTGTATCATACGCAGTGACCTTTGAACGTGAATCTGTGAAGACATGAGTGACTAAGTCCGTGCAATGGAAAACGTGGACACCAGGTACGCCGCTTTCTTCGGTGAAATTAATCAGTTAATTGAGGAAGCAGAAAGGCAGTATGGTGTAGGCAATCTAACTTTTACTGAATATATTATTGAAAGGTTGCAATATTCAATATCTGTGTGTTCTGAATTGTTGGAAAACATGAGAGGTGTGCTACACTTAGAAAACTATAGTGAATCTTTGACGGATTTAACCGACTGCTTGAAGATAATATGTAAGAAGTGGGAAGAATATGAAGAAATTCTTGACTCATTTACTGAAAGGCCATGTACAGCATATCAGTCAGCACCATCAATCTCTGTGACAGGGTCTGGAAGGCCTCGTTTTAACATCAGTAAACAACAGCTTGAATATCTTTGTTCCCTCTCCTTTAAATGGAATGAAATTGCCATTTTATTGGGAGTGAGTAGAATGACTATTTATAGGTAAAGTTAAATTTATTTATATTCTCTAGCTCGTAAAATGTGTTCAGATAAATAAATTTTGATGTGCTTTATTACAATGTCTAATTGACTTTGCAGTTGACATGGCTTTAGCAGTTAACATTAATTTTTATGATGTTCACTTTTGGTTTTAATTGCTTACATATAGGCGCAGACTAGAGTTTGGAATGACAACGGATCCCAGTATTGAAGTTAGTGACCAAGAATTGATATCAATGATCAAACTTATCCAACAAGATACTCCGTATTCTGGTGTGAGCATGATATGTGGTAGCCTACGAGCAAGAGGATTAAAGATAACCCGAGACCGTGTTCGCTTTATGTTGCGTAGTGCTGACCCACTTAGTTCAGCTCATAGATGGCCTAGAGGTGCAACAAGAAGAAGACCATATTCGGTGCCTGGCCCCAACTCTCTCTGGCATATAGGTATGTGGTAAATCTTACAATTATATCTTGCCAATTTCAACAAGCAAGAAGGGTGCTCACACATAGCAATGCTCACGTGAGGCTTAAAATTGAGCTATTAATTCCTAAACCAGAAAGTTATAAGGTTGTGGGCGGGCCTTAAATATCCAGGTATAGATATGTACTGCTGGTCAAGCCATAGTAAATTTGCGCAGCTGCGCAGTTATATTTTCGTAGTCTTGTGTGAATTGTAGGGATCAAGATGGTAAGGCAATTGCTGAATCACAATGTTTAAAACAATCTAATTTCACATTGGGTCTCATTTGTCCAAACACAATTTAGCTAATGATTAATGTAAGTCAAAATATAAGATTGATGGTGTCAGCTAAATCATGTTAAGACTTCACTAGCATTGCATAAGAATAGATATAGAGTGATAGGTGAAAACAATGCTTGACGGTTTTAGAGCGTTAAATGAGGAAAACCCTTGATATGCTCAGCATTTGAGAGCTTAACTGTTCTTTATTATTCCTAATCATTTATGATCTGTGATACACTACTTTTTTTCTTCGGTTTCTACGTTTTTGAGCTTCTACCTCAAAATATTGAAAACCAATTTTTTTTTAACAATCTTACCAATGCTAACATAGGGGTGTGGCTACAACTTGAAAATGTGGGAGACTGGTTAAAACTAGTTTGCTGTTTTACTCAAGAGAGGCAAACAATTAATGTTTCTTTTTGTAGAGTGACATAACAAAACAAAAGCATTATTTTAAAAGCAAAAGGTTCATATGTATGATCAAATTTAAACAGCTACCCAATTAATATATGTATTATATTTATGATCTAAATCATTGCAGACTCGCACCACAAACTAATCAGATGGAGGATCGTCACGCATGGTGCTATTGATGGCTACAGCCGTTTGATTGTTTATCTCCACTCTTCCACAAACAATCGGGCACGAACAGTATACCAGCTGTTTTTGTCAGCGGTTGAAAAGCACCAGTTGCCATCACGTGTTCGATCTGACGAAGGCGGTGAGAATATATTAGTTGCTCAGCATATGATTGAAAGTCGAGGTGCTGACCGGCGCAGCATGATAACTGGCAGCAGTGTGCACAACCAGCGAATAGAGCGCCTCTGGAGGGACATGCATAAAAGTGTTACAGTTTTATTCTATAAGCTATTTTATTACTTGGAGCATCATGACCTTCTTGACCCACTAAATGAATTACATTTGTGGGCATTACACTACGTTTTTGTGCCAAGAATTAACCATAGTCTTGAAGAATTTGTCAGGAGTTGGAATAATCATCCTATTCGCACAGCAGGACACAAATCACCTCAGCAACTATTCACTGCTGGATGTCTTCTCTTACAAAACTCTCATATACCAGCATTGGATTTTTTCAACACAGTTGATGAAAGATATGGGATTGATCTAGATGGTCCTGTTGTCCTATCTGATGGAATATCTATTCCTAGATCCAATTTGAATTATTCAGCAGCAGACATGGCACTGTTGGAACAGCACATTGACCCACAAGGTGTTACAGATAATTACGGAATAGATCTCTATGAACAAACACTTCAATATATTTCACACCTTACCCCTATTTGATTTAACTTACAATGTATGTAGCTGGCTATGAGCACTTTTTTCTTTTAAAAATTAAATCTTGAACTGTTATATAACTTATTGATCTTATAGTTACCAAATTTTGTTAGGTTTTGTGTAAAATCATGTATATTTTAAACCACAACACCTATGACTACACTTCACTAAATATTTACTACAGCTAAATTTAGCTATAAAAACTGAAAACTGTATTTAAGAAAAATTGTTTACATGTGATTCTTGGATTTCATACATTTGAAAACAACAACAAAAAAAAGTTGTGCTATTACCAGAAGTGGAAGGAAAAAAAACAGTCAAAAAAATGAAGTTTCAAAGAGCATCCATTCGCCACGAATAAGTTTCTTTGGTGACGTCGAATATTGCCTTGAAATCGTCATAAAAGTCTTCATAATTTTTATAAGCAGTAGGTAATTCTAAAGTGCTACTGCATGTATGAGCCATTGGACGACGACCAAGTCCACTCAATGCATTAAATTCAACCTTAATTTTAGGGACAATACACGCACTAGCTCCAGTCACAAATCTCAAGAACAAAATTAATTCACGAACTCCAAGATTTCCTATCATTGTGGTCAAGTAGCTGCACACACGCAATTCTAGTTCGTTTGTGGCATCCTCAAACTCTAGCATTGCAATTACTTTAGCAGACGTCACAGTCATTCTATAAAATAATGAATGAATATCTGAGGCACTTCTTGTCTCCCAAAAAGGCTTGTGAGTCGCTGGAATTCCAGAGTGGATCAGCATCAAAACTGCAGAAGGTTTTGCACAGAATTCATACAAAGCAATTTGTTCTATGAGATTTGGTAGATTTGCTCTTGTTGGCATTTCTCTGCATCCAAACCTTGACAGTATGCTTATTAGATTAGTATGTAAATCTGCTGAGAGGGGTTCGTTACTCTTCAGAGCACTGTTCAGTGTATTCCTTTCAAAATCACTAATGTAATCGGTAAAAGATTCCATTAATACGCTAACAGGAATAGGCACAGTGGGACCAAGAACCATGGAAATCAATGATGGTAGTGCAATAGATACCGGAAAAAAGCCACATGCTAAGAACCCATGTGAAAGAACTCTGCCAATTATGGGGAAAGCCGTCATATCGATGCCTGGTTGAATGAGTGGTGTAAGTGTCTTACAACCCTCAAATAACTTAGAATAAACTTCAGCCCAGAAAGCTGAAAACATATCCCTTTGCACTCCTCCTTGATCGACTGCTTGTTCTCCCTTATACTTGATCATCAAAGGGTATTCACCAACAATTTCACCTTCACTATACATATCTATAACATCTTCATATATGTTATTTCGATCTACAATTCGAGTAGGACCTAACATAAACCCAGCTGACTGCACAAAAGAAAGTCGCTCAGAATCACCTAAATTGATAAAAAAAAAAAAAAAGTTAATTCATTCATCAATACTTAAGTCTGTTTCACTATACCTGCACAGCTGCGTTCAGAAGTACCACTCTCAACAACAAAATCATTTTCAGAATCCACCTCCTACAGGTATTGTGTGAATGAAATACTAATTGTGAATTAAATCAAGCTCACCTTAAATTCAGCAAACATATCCAGAACTGACTGATCGTAGCAAGGGCTTTCAAGCTTAACAATAATGAGATGATCCTTGAATGGAATTATACTGTCATCATTACAAACCAACTCTAAGCGTAGATGAGGCATACATAAAGAAAAAGGAGGGGTGACCTCCTTACTCAAGACATACTGATACATATCCTGCAAAAAAAAAATGAAAAGTTTGGAGCTTATAAAGTCCATTATTAAAAAAAAAAAAAATTTTTTTATAGCTTATAAAAATTGATTCAAATTTTCTGTGGGGTAGGAAAAATTACTGAATAAGGTTACTTTATCAGACCTTACTTAGTGAGCAAGAAACAATCTTGCAAGAAGCAGTATTAGTAACCCTTCACATTGATTAACCGTAATACTGAAGGTCAAAATGTCAGCTGTATTCAAGATATGAAAGTATAGAGACAGACAAAAGAATGACCATTATCCCTGAGGGTTTAAAAAAGAACCAAGTAGTTGAGAGTGTGATTTTGGCTAGGGAAAAGATCTTTTTTTCTCTCCTTCACACCAAATAACATCATATTATCATTGTTGTATGTTTGTGTGTGTGTGTATATTTGTACTTACCTTCACAGTGCCATGGCCAATAAAACAATAGTCAATTTTTGTGCCTTGTGGGAGTCTAAATGCTATCTTCACATCCGCTTCTGGAAGACAAATGCTGTTAAATTTGGCTTTCATATAAGATTGTAATTCTTCCAAACTCTGCATTAAACAAAGAAAATTAGGTGACTCTTATATTACAACATTAACTGTGCTGACCTGTTGCCATCTCATTTGCTGCTCATTCTCTTCATACTGGCATTCTGATTGTTTGAGCTTTTCTTGTTCCTAAATAACAGAAATAGATATAGATATACTATCTAAAAAGTTAACTTTCTTATTAACCTTCGCACTGTCAACTTTTAAGGACTCTTGATAATCATTATCTTGATTCTCTCTAATTTGCCTCCATCGAATAAGATCACGTTTATCATTTTTGTCATCATCCTATATCCAGGTATAAAATGTAATATGTGACCGGTTTTGGGAAAATCGGCCTAAACGCGGCATCTGAAGTTTTCTATTTTAATCTACCAGTAGGCTGCACGGGGCCTTGGGATGCCGTCCTCCTAATTTGGAAGCTGTAGCACAAGCCGTCTTCGCCCTACGCACTACAACACTTCAGTATTTTTGCTAAACTTATTATTGCTTATTTCGAAAAAACGCCGGGTAAAGGTGTTGCTAAGGTCAGGGGGCGTGCCTTGTGTCCGTATACTATTACTGCGTGTCTCCGGGACACTATGGGAATAAACCGGTTTCAGGCAGATTGAAAGAAGTCTAAAAGGCTTAATGCAGGGCTCCTTAAGAAACTATGATGGCGAGAATTGCGTGAGTACGTGAATTATGTAGAATAGTACGTCAATTAGTTAGCTACAGTTTTTTCCCGGCTGTTAGTGAAAAGCCCGCCAATAATTTCTTAGCAACTCTCCGTACACGAGTCCAACCGGCTAGTGTTTCTAGCCTCCTAGTGTGAGTTCTAGAGCACGCCAGAGATTACAACTGCGTCATAAGCTAGAGCTAACTGGTGTCTATCCATTTCTGCCATAAAAAATTTTTCGAAAAAAATCGACCCATAAGGCTTTACCTGGGGATACTGAAAAAAATTGTTTGCCGCGTTTAGGCCGATTTTCCCAAAACTAGTCACATATAACACACCACACATTCATTTAATGGTGTTACCATAATGTCTGAGTCACTTGATAGGAATACTGGACAATCTGATGAATCTCCAAGCTCTTCAACAGGATCCTACATATAACTACTTATTAATAAGCAAAGCAATGGTATGCTAAAAACAGTTCAGTATGTGATGAGCAACCAGCCCAGATAGCAAACAGTCATAAAAGAAAGAAAAATACAATTTTACTATAGATGGAACACAAAACATCACTAGTGCGTCCCCCTATTGATGATCTATTACCATATACAACTAAACACATCATGATACATACTATTCGATACAGAAAAGTATCTAGAGTCGTAAGCTTAGTATTTATTATGAGTGACACATCAGGCACGAATGTTAATATGGCCAAGGGGGAGGGAGGGGACATAATAACCCTAAATAACACAGGTGATATGGGTAAGTGTTGCCGTAAGCAAAAACTTGCTTCTCAATGCATTTCCCATTGCGCAACAGTTATTGGACACAGTTCAGTACACAATAATAGAATATACTGTACTATATAATCACTTACTAGTGTAACAAGCCGAATGGAGTATGTATCTACCAATGTTTCAGCAAGTGAAAATCATTGAGCAATCAACCAAGAACAAAGCTATATGAGCCTAATCAACCTACACAAGTATTTCAGCTTACTCTTGTCACTACTTTTCTTATGATAAATGGGTATAGTGTTTAGCCTACTTCACAATTAACTATGATTATTTAGAATATGGAGGGTCATGAACAATCACAACAAGAACACTAAAGCTACAGACTTCACAACAAAGTGTAACCTCAAAAATATAATAAACCATGAGAAATGCATTTAGTTGTAATTGCAATGAAGTTGACACCAACTCTGATAAGAACATAAAAAATGTACACTAAAACTCAACTATGTATAAGCACCATACCTGCAACTTTAGAAGCACTTTTTCAGCTTTATCTAGTAGTATTTGACTTTTCCCTGGATGGTTACTGGCAACACTAGAACTTGTTGAAGGCTGATCAACAGACACTTTGTCTATTGGTTTCTCCTGAATTAAGTATAAACAGCCACTACCAGCAAGCCTAATGACAGCTGCACCATCTAATTGCTGAACCTCAGACACTTGCAGAGTATGATCTTGCTGTGCATGCAAAAATTTGAAGTGTTCCACATTTCCCAAATGTTTAAAGGTATCACAGATCAACGTATTAACTTCCTCTGGCATCATGCTTCTGAGAAAAGATATCTCCAAACTCCGATTACATTTCATCAAACTCTGGTGCCGTGAACCTTTTGGTATAATAGGTAGAATGACATCCAGCATAACTACTTTCAGTTTCTTAGACCGTACTTTTCCAGGTGTTGCTGATTTCTTACGGCGATGAAAATCACTAGCAATGCATTCGTCCTCTGGATCAAACTTCCTCAAAGGTCGCTTGTTTCTCATTGACGCTTGCGCTGGAAAAAGGCTGGCTAGTACTTTTGCATTGGCCTCTGTGGGTTTCCCTAATTTTTTGCACAAATTCTTGGCCTTTCCACTTGATTGACTTATCTGAAATATATATATATATTATGTATATAATTATTTTATATATATATTATATATATATTGCAATACAATACAACAGTAAAAAGGTTATTGTTGATGAGGAGATAACTTAGTAAGAAAGGTGACAATGATTTTAAGTGATAAGTCCCACACACACACATCTAGTACTAATATGAACACACATCTAATACTAGTATGAACACACACCTATTACAATAAGAACACACATCTATACTAGTATGAACACACATACCTATTACAATAAGAACACACATCTAATACTAGTATGAACACACATACCAATTACAATAAGAACACACATCTAATACAAGTACGAACACACATCAAATATTAGTACGAACACACACACCTATTACTTATAAGAACATACACATCTAATTCTAGTAAAAACACACACCTGACTAGTATGAACACTGACACACAAAGAACTACAGCTCACTCCTTTTATCACTAAAAAGCATTACAGTTAATATTGTAAATAGACATGCCCATTGTTTTCTTAATTAAAACACACAAGGGAACTCTGTATGTAGCAACCATCTACTTACACCTGCGAAGACTGACGGCCATATCTCCTTCTTCCCATTATGTTGACAATAGATTATTTAGTTTGTGCTCAACACTTATAATTGTGATACGATCGCGATACGAAGAAACCAGTGCAGGCACGCCATAGTGATGCCTTTGAAGCCCACAATCTCAATGCTATGAATCTTTAATGCTTGCAGGATGGAGTGATTGTATATATTGGAAACAGTTCACATGGTGTTTTAAAAAAGGAATCAATCTTCAAATATGTTGAATCTATTTGTGTAAAATTATGCTCCCGACATTGTGTGCAATTATTACATACATGCAGTCACATACATGGACCCTTTCTACACTCTTTTTCCTATACCCCCAAGCCTCCTATCCAATCAAAATTCCTGTAATTTTAACCAAATTAACAAAATAGCTAGCGAAATCAACTGCCTACAAAATAAATAAATATCAAAACAACAATTTGTCATCCTCAAAAACACGCACATTATACAGATCAATTAGTCCATGCTTCTTGTTCTCAACCTGCAAATAATATACATTATATGAATAATATTATATTTAAGCACTCCTTCATTGATAGTCTTCACCTGCAAATAATAATTACTACCAGAGTCCTTAGACAGAAGATCTGAAAAGGCTGTCTTAGCAGCCTTAAGGAGTTCCTCATTTTCTTTTTGTACATCATCGTTACCAATAAATGACACCACTCTCCTCCGTCCCTCAAATGCACACAAAATCTCTCTTTTCTCAGACGCCATTTTAAGCTCACCACACACGAGGTCGCTTGAAGGTCGAGGGTCAAATAAATTTAATCGTTAACTGCCGTAATGTAAGCGTATCCGAATTCGAAAAGTACATGGAGGTTTGAAAGTAAGTGTGAGACTGGGAAGTACATTGAGTTAGGAAGTACGAGGCTGGGGAAGTACATTCTAGTGGAAGTACCTGCGAGTTGGAAAGTACATGCGAGTTGGTAAGTACATGCGAGTTGGGTACATGCGAGTACATGCGAGTTGGGAAGTACATGCGAGTTGGGAAGTACATGCGAGTTGGGAAGTACATGCGAGTTGGGAAGTACATGCGAGTTGGGAAGTACATGCGAGTTGGGAAGTACATGCGAGTTGGGAAGTACATGCGAGTTGGGAAGTACATGCGAGTTCGGAAAGTACTTCGGAAGGTCGCAAGTACATTTGAATTGGCAAATATTGTTGAATTATGTGTGGCGGAATTTTGTTACGCATCGCTTGCCATACGCTCGCTACGCTCGCTCGCCAATAAGTATGTATACGTACGTCAAAATATTTCGCCCGGGCTTCTAATTACGTAAGTTAGGTAAAGCGTTCACAGTTCCAGTATTTTTCAATTAACTAGCGCGGAGAATCCTGCTGCACTGCCTTACGCAACGTTTCAACCAAAAAGTTTATAGCTACTCTCTTCTTGAAACAATTGTGAAGTCTTTGTCAAGCTGCGCTTCTTTGCCACTGCTTTCGAAGTTTATTCAGGTAATTCTGTTATTGTTACTACACATGGGTCCCACTTCCTTAGTCTGGGATCAGAGACTTTAAATTCTCTGATGCTAACTGAGAATGGAAAGGGTTACACTGTGCACTACAGTTAGATGTAATTTCTGTCCTATTTTCCTGTAAAAAGAGTCTGCTCGCTCGCCATGCATTTGCGCTATTCTAGCGCACCACTAGTTAATTTGAAAGGGGGGTTACCAGTAAACCCTGAACCCCCCCCTGCGTACGCCCCTGATTCTGCTGGTGTATTTACGGTTTCATAGTCAAATGATTTTTATCCTTCTACTGCTGTTTTTTGTGTATTTTAAAACTGTTATCATTTTTGTCACTTTGTAGGTTTGAGAGCACTATTGCAGGACAATTCTTTGGCCACACCCACCAAAACATATTCAATTTATTCTTTGACGAATCTGATCCATCCAGGGCTAATAGGTGAACAAAAAAAAAATGTGCAGAGAACAGACAGTGCTAATAATGCAACACCAATTACAATCATAGATTGCACGAGCTTATTGAATATCAATTGTAACAGAGCTACAGCAGCAAATCCAGTAGCTGAAAATTTCAAGCTAATTCATTCATTTAGTTTTATTCAATTATTGTATTTGTATTTTCTCATAGCATTGCATACATTGCCCCAAGCATTACTACAGACCATGCCAACTTAGGCTACAGAATATACACCCTGGATGGCGACTACCCAGGTAGCAGCAATGTAAGTGAGTTAGGTAAAGGGTGGCTATTTGTGGAGACTTTAATATAACGTTTAAGTGATAGTTGCATGCATGTTTGTAGGCTGTTCTGGATTACACTTCTTACTATTTTAATGTCAGTGATACTAATAAGTATAACAGACCTCGGTGGCAGTTTGAGTGTTCAGCTAAAGTAAGTTTACAACAGATTTCTCAACAGCCATTTTTTATTTGAAACTATTTTACGCTTTGGTCTGTCTATGTGATGATGTGATCAAAATTTTTATTCGATTTTTCGTATCATGTATTTTTAGCAAGAATATTCTTTGCCATCTCTACACCCGAAGGACTGGGCTGAGCTAGTTGACAAATTCCGCACTGATGATGACCTTTTCCAGAAATATTACCAGTAAGCCTATATTAGCAAACCAATTAGTTTAAAATGGGAAATAAGATTTGGTCTTGTGATTAAGAAGCAAAAACTAGACTATTAATATAATTACACATAGACAAACTGCTTTTGTAGCTCCAGAAAAATCATCAAAGATAGTTATTCAATAGAAATTAAAATAATGCTTCTTTTCTATAGCATTCAATGACCTTTCAGTCTGCTATTCATGAACCATGTGTTTTTCGAATCTTTTCCTGCCATAGCTATACCTGACAGAGAATTAATCTATAATTTAGCAGCTCATCGAAACATTCTTGTTTCCATTCTCATTAATAATTTTCTTTCTCCAGATATAAATACAAGATGAAGCCTCCGACGCCATCTTGTGAAGGGAGCTGTAAGGCAGCCACATTGTGTGGGTTCCTGACAACTGTCACTGGAGACCAGAGTAAGTGTACCAGTTTACTAACTGGAGACATGACTATGGCTGACTTGAGGAGGAAGATGGATGAAACTGTTACCACATGTTGAGTTGGAAACTGAACCATGTCAGGAATTACATCAGTGTCATGATATATTTTACATGAAGTCACATGTCAGTTATTGCTGTATTTTTCAAAATCATCTGTGTGTATTTGTGTTTGAATATTCATTTATATCTCGTTCATCTTATTAATACTGTAACCTTATAATAACCTTTATGAACAGTGCTTCTGATGTAATGTCATCTTTATTGTATAGTGTTGTTTTAGTTAACTAAAACTAAAACCAAAACCCCTTCGTTTCGGGGTAATTTACTTTTGGTAAGAATAACTAAAACTAAGCTGTAGAAAACATGAAAAAACTAAAACTAATTATTTTAGAAGACAGTAAATTCGATAATAACTGAAACTAGCTACCAGTAGAATTGATGACAAAAACGAATACTAAGCAATTTTTATTGTAAACAATTCACCTTGAATTATGTCACTTATAAATGAAAATATGAATTCCCATTAAGTAATTATTCTCTAAACTACACAACAAATATCATACTTTAGTTATAATACCCAAGTTTTCACAGATATATGTCATTTTTTAAGTCTACCAGTACTACTCTCTTTAAGGAGTCTCATTATTGCAGAATTTGAGAGGCAACATAAATTAACTGAAGCTAAGACAATTAATAGTATAACTAACTAAATCTTCTACATGGCATTGAAGAAAAGCTAAAAACTAACTAAATCTTCATGGAGAATTTGGGGAAAACTAAAACTAAGCATTCAAGATATTTTTTTAGTATGAATAACTATAACACTAAGAAAGTCTGGAATCGCTAAACCAAAACAACACTGCATACCACACAATATTGATAATAAATTGGGAACATAAGTTTAATAACATTGAGAGACTAATTATGAAATACTGATAAGTTTAGCCTTTAAAATACATAGACATAGAAAAATTTGAAAATTTAGTATTAAGTGCTCAGTACCAGGCACAGTTAGTATTTTGTATGATTGTGCAAATGTTAGCTAATATTGTAATAATTAGTATGTAGTTGGTCAACTACGTTAATGAAATGATTAGATCTCTAGCTAGTTTGGTTAGCACAAGAGAAGGTCCGATAACCTTAATTGGATGCACATAGATAATATGCAGAGGAAAGGGGATTGTTGACTCTGGAGCTACCTGCCAAACATGCAATGATAGAGTTTTTTGTTTGATTTGAAAATTTTTGGCACCACGGAAGTTACACTTGGTGATGGAAGTTCATTGCAAGCTACAGCACAAGGAAATGTGAAACTTGAAACATCGCTTCCAGATCATTATCCAAAGAAGAAATGCAGATTGGGTTATAAAATAGCATAAGCAGCAAAAACAACTGATTCAGCAAATTATGCTGTGAACTCTTGACCATCAACTAGAATATAGTGGGATTTGCTACTAAAATTTGAAGCCTGTATTATTTAAATGCTAACCACAAAGTTAAACATATCACAGCAAAGTACCCGTCTTGCTGATCAGAGCGTGTGTGCTCTTCACATAACCCAATGCTGAATTAAGGAGAAAGATAACTGGTCCTTCAGTGGCCACCTCATGTGGGAATTATGCCCTGACAAATCATTTCAGAAACTATACTCAACAAAATAATTTTTAATCAGTGCCATATGTTACTTTTCAATTTCAAATGCTTATATAATATAGCAACATAGTGATGGTATAATACATTGGGGTAGTATGGTAGATGAAATCATAGTATGTGACAATTGTTTGGGTAATTAAATTGATCAATAGTTAGTGAATGAGTCACAATAGTCTCTTTTTGCTACCACTAGTCCACCATCAATTGAGATCTTAGATTTTTTTGATTAAGCCAGAGCATATGCACCAGATGAAGTGCAATGACTGGATTGCTTTACTTTCATATGGTGTTCTTTTTTGCAGTTAATTTTGGTCACTGTCGCTTTTGGGTCCTTGCGAATCATTGTGTTGATTTTGATAAACACAAATGGCTGCCATGAAGATTTTTTTTTAATGCTACGTTTGATGATCCACGCTGACCTTGCGACTCATTGTATTGATTTTGATGCTGTTACAGACTCTAATTCAGGCTCCACTCCAAAGGAGAGAAGTTACAAGTCGACATCCAACAGCCACATAAACAGTGGTCCAATATGAGATTGCAATAGCTTTATTATACTCAATAAGCTTAAACATAAAAATCATTAGTTGGAATTAGTAGGTTCTTGAAGCTGAGGAGTTAGAACATTGCTGCGTGACGGCTTGAGTTCGGCTCACTGGTGATGACTGAGGTTATTCCTCACTGTTCACTTGATTTTTGCTTTGCCTCCAACCATTTTGAGTGATATAATTTAATCTTTGAGATTATAAACCAACTGTATATATGATTATTGCATATTGCCTATTGTGGAGTCCAACAACCATGATGACTGTGTTGGGAATATTGTATTCTGTGTGAGATCTAATATGCTTTACGTTTAGAGAAAAATAAAGCTTTTGGGCCACATAGCTTGGAGTATTACTGCACCAATGTTGGATGTTGTTACAATGTCTGTGTAGACATAATGGCATTGGTCCAGTCTTGCACCAAGCTATGTGGCCTAAAGGCCTTTTTTTTTCTTTCTTTTTCCACCAAATTGGTGCTGGAACTCAGTGACTGGGAATTAATTCTTGTGTCTGTCTATTAGCTGCCACATGTGAGGTAAGGGATTTACTTCTGTCTTTTAATTATTGTGCCTTTGAGCTATCCAACGTTCTGATAACCCATTGTTTGGAATGTTGATCTAATCTGCAGTCTTCATCAGCATATTTGTAAATGGCTGATTGGGTTAATCTGGCAGCAGAATAAAACTGGGGTTGTGTGGTACTCCAAAAAATCAGTAACCAAAGTTCTACAAAAAAATGGTATTGTTAAGATTAAATGTATGTATAGAATAGTATGTAAAGAAAAAACATATTGTTACATAGTTTTTTTAATGACTTTTTTTTTTCTAAATTAATATTTTTTCTAATTTGAGGATACACTTTATTATACCTGATTACCTCTACATCATAAGCTTGTGTAAATTATTCAGCAAAGTTTTAGTATAGGTGAAATAAAAATAGTACATACCGTGTGGAGCTTGAAGCGAAGAGAAACACTGATGTCTACTAGTCTATCTTCCAGTATTTTGTGGAGGATTTATTAGTTTCATAATCACTTCGAAACCATTGCTGCTGTTGTGGTTGTTGTTGTTGACTTTCAACCTAAAAACCATAAACAATATTCATTGCTTTATGTGTAGATATTAGATTGGAAAAGAACTTACTATTAGTTTTAAGTACTTTTTATCAAGTTGAAATACAGTTCTTTATCAAAGGATGTACGTAGTTTCAGATATAATCAGTGTGTCTACAAGAAACCGTCATTCACTTTATTATATTCATTTTTTAATTGATATAGAAAGTTAATTATTACTATCAGAGCTACTAAATCATTGAATTAGAATAATATTATATTAGCTATATATATGCTAATAACATCACATATTTTCTATTATCTCAACAAAGTATATAAGAATTTTGATTCTTATTTAACTAATCATTAGTAACTATTTTTATGCCAGTTTATCAAAACATTGGATTAAAAATTAACACTTTGAGCTAAAGTAGGGATATTAATTAAAGTTAAGCATTACAGTAATTAACTAGCTATTAAAATACCGTTTCTGACTTGGACTTGTAAAGAGACAAGTACGATTGTTTGCCTGGTTAGATCTGTTTAATCTTATGGAGTCTTTTTGTAATCTGCTTGTAGTCCATAAGAATAAAACTATGACTTTAAACCTGAAAACCATAAATATGTCACAGATTATTGTACACAGATCAGGTATAATAGGTATAGGAACTAACATTTAAATGTGCTTTCCAAGAGACAATAGTGTGAAAATTGAAGGAAATAATGAACTTCATCAGTTTCAGGCATTGTTTCTTTCATCACTTGTCAGTTTGTTCATTTTTAGTTCAATTTCCATCGATGTGATTAATGAAATACATTGTAGAAGACCACAGACATTCCTAACAATAGTGATCAATATACATGATTTAATTGAAAGTGTAAATATTGTGTATACTTTATGCAATAATAATCTCCTATATATAGAATGTAGAGGTTGTTGAGAAGCTTAAATATGCAGAGAGGTTGATGTAGCAATACAAACAGCTAAGTCATAATCACATGGAAAATTATTAGAGAAGTAATTAAAATAGAAAAAAATATTTGGTATAATGTTACCTTTAGAGGCCTGAAGAAAGCCTCTGTCAGTTATCATTTAGTCCAAGAAAACATGATTTTTTTTTGGCAGTCTTTCACTTTGACAAAAGCTGCATGAGGTCATATTGGAAATGTGTGAGCTGGTTAACGTGTGAAGACTGCCAACAATAATAATAAAATCCACCAGTCAAACTGATTGTCTCAATTGATATTGAATAAGCTTGCAGTCACCAGAAAATATAGGACCACTGTTGTATGGTAAAGCAATCTAGAGAAATAAATTATTCTATTTAGCTAATATCTTATTATACGTACAATAATGTTTACATGAAATGATTTGATACATTTGACATACCAATTAGAACTAAGAGAGAGGATAAATAAATTTCTTCAGAATCACTTCAATTTCCTATTAACACCAGAGCATTTCAATCCAGAGCTTCTCTTGAATATCTGCAAATGGGTCACATGACAGATGTATAAATAGAAATGGCCAACTATGAGTGCAACAAGTAACTTACATTACATGAGAAGTTATTATCAACAGAATGATGATACAGTTGATGACACTTCATATAAAATTTCATTAAAGAAATAGCTGTGACCATTTGGAGAGTGGGAAGAAGGAATGGGGGCGTGGGCTGATGGGGAGGGAGGGGGTGGTCCGAAGGCCAATGGCCTTCTGAAAAGAAAAAAAAACATGTTATTATAATAAAAAATATAATTATTTACAGCCATGTAAAGCATCTACCATTAGTACTTAATAATAATAATATGATTATATCAATTAATGTTCTAGTAATTAATTGAACATGTTTACCTAGACCATGGCAGAGGAGGTGATGGTGGAAGGAGAAGTGGATGTGAATCCATCAAACACTCCCTGGTCAATCGCTTCCACAAGATTTGGGCTGACTACCGTTAGTTTGGCAGGTTGGGACGTGAAATGAGCATCAAAATTGCTGCTGTCAGCATTATGCAGCTGTAAAAAAAAACAACAACAAGCAGAATAATAATATGGAGCTGTAAACAATATGCAGTTAGAAATACCAATTGAACTTAATTCATTACTATGCTACAAGTCTGTCCATAACTACTGCTTGATACACACAATGTTGGTAAAAGAGTTAGAGGTTTAATATTTGATATAAAATTCTAGCATATAGTGCTAAAATACATCAAAGCTCTCTATTTCCCACTCACATTCTAAACGTGAACATACCACATGTGGTTTGAAAGGAGGTTCCAATTGCTTCTGATCAATCTTGTCCCAGTCTATTTCCCAGAAAAATGGATGCTTTCGGATGGGATGTTCGCTTTCCATGCACCCAAGCCTTTTATTGGGATTTCTGTTCAAAGTCTGCATGCAATCATATTCATATTTATAAATATATAATAGAATGAAACTTACATCATTCAAGAAGGTGATGATCTGCATGCTGGTGTTATGTGGGACGCTCACTTTCGACGTTAGAATAGACTGGACCAGTTTCTCTTCACTGTCTCCATTGAAGGGCAGCTATTGTTGTACAATATCACAATAATGTTAATATGTTAAGTATATTATATATATATTATATGTTAGTAATCATGTGTTCTTACCTTTCCAAATAGCATTTCATAACACAAGACACCAAATGACCACCAGTCAACTGAAAATGAATAGTTCTCCCTCTTGATCACCTAATCACACATTACAGTGTATTGTGTACAATTATTAATTATAGTCTTTTTCCTACAATTCAGTAGATTATTGATATGGTTAGTGTACCATCATAAGTTAAAATACTACTCAGACAATAAATGATACTGCAAAATAGTATTGTTTATACAGATCTGTCTATTTAATCACTTTGTATTGCTTGTTTTTGTTGTTGTTTTTTCTTATTTTGTAGCTGTTTTATTGTTGTGGTGTAAAAAATATTGATAATTATAATATGTTGTAACAGTATAAAATACAGTTATAGCTATACCTCTGGTGCCATGCACTCCACAGTGCCCGCAAAGTCATTTGAAGTGGTCACTCCTGGAATGATGTTCTCACAGCACATACCAAAGTCAGCCAGCACACAGTGACCCTCAGCATCCAGCAACACATTCTCAGACTTCAAATCCCTAAAAGAATATATTAGCTAACTAATTTTCACCATTAGATTTGAATGTGATGTTAAGTTGACAATAAATTGAGTTTACCTGTAAATGATTCCATGTTTGTGGAGATACTGCAATGCTGCTGATATTTCTGCTGCGTAAAATCTGTGCAAACATTCAAGTAGTATGATTTATGTGACAGTCTACATTATCTAACATTACCTTGCTCTCTCGAGTCCTACCCCCACACCATTACTACAATGGAAGAAGAGGTCACCACCACTCAGGTAGTCCATAGCAAAGAATAAGTGGCTCTGTTTAGTAAAGTAAAATATATAAACACTGCAAAGGCTAAAATACATAGAAATATTATACTAGACACATGGACTGACAGACAAACAGATGGATAGACAGACACAGACTGACTGACTGACTGACTGACTGACTGAGAGACGGACAGACAGAATGATAGACAGACAGACACAGACAGACAGGCACACAGACAGACAGTTAGACGGGCAGACAGACTGATGGACAGACAGACAAATGGATGGACAGACAAACTGACTGGTGAATGACTGGACAGACAGGCTAGAGTTTACCTCACTACCAATAATAGTTTTAACTTGAATAATATTCATAGTACTTATTACATGAGTCAGAGTGTGATATAGATAAATATTTTGCGAGCAGGCTAATTTAATTTCACAGCCAGAGGCGAATAAAAATAATACCTGAGAGTGAGAGATATGACCTTGACGAGTGTAATAAGTGGTTTATTCCATGCTAGAGGGGCTCCCCACACTCCCAGCTGATATTTTAGCAGCTGCACTAACCTTATTTGGGTAGGCTGCACTAGAGTAAGGTGGCTATAAAATCTCTGAAAACTGGTCAGCCAGGCTGGAGCTTGCTCAATACAGCCATGAGATAACACTATGTGATAACAACACCGGATAAGAGACCGGATAACTCGATCACATACTTAAAAATAACATTATGAAGATATAGCGAGAAATAAATTGAAATAATTGTATTTATAAACTAACTGAACTGGCAAATGTGGAATGCAGTGTAGGGAGGTAAGGGAAAGATGACCCAAGAGATAAGACCCTCTTCTCCACAAAAGTTTCAGCCACTATGTTGCGATTCAAAATGTAAGTCTTTTTGAGAGCCTTGACAGCCAAAAACTGATGAGTTGAGTTTTCCTTAGCCAGAAAAACCTGTAAAACAATTAGTATAATCTCACATACAATTGAATGAAGTTGCAATAAAAGTTAGAATATCAGCCATCTCTTTGCAATTATAAAGTATAAATACAAGAAGAGAAAATATAACACATAAAAACAAAACCAAGTGTATTCTGATATTTCTAATGACTGCCTATAGACTTAAGGGTGCTGGCACATAGCAACGCTCGCGCGCGGCTTAATTGAGCAATAAACCACGAAACCACCGAGTTGTAGAGGTAGAGGGCGGACCTTAAATACCCGCGCATAGATAAGAGCTTCCTGGCAGACCGTGGTAAGTATAGTTAACTCGGCTTACGGAGGGCGGGGCTAGAAAATTGCACAGTAGCAAAAAAGTGCGAGACAATTGGAATCTATTTTGCAGTCCAAGTCCAGAAGGACGAAGAGTTAGTCTTTCATTTTTAGTACTGCGCATAACTTAACAAGGTAATTAAAGTTGTCGATTTAGTTTTTTAATATAGTGTACAGTCGTGACCCGACTGGAAAAAAATCACTTGAAAATGTGAATAAATATAAAACAAAATAGAAATGAGAAAAACAAAATCGACAACTTTGTAATAATTAGCTATAGCAAGCGGTGGACGAAATTCCAGCTTCCGTAGTCTTCCTCTGTTTCCAAATAGTGGCGTTTACTTTTGAGACTTTGAGGCTTCATAACTCTTGCAGTTCCGTTTGTGTGTTAGTCATTCTTGATCAGTTGGCTGTCAGTTGACGGGTCTCAGGGTTCCCCGGGGCAGCGTGGACCTGCAAGGTATAGAATCGGAGTTACCTTCCATAGCAACAGTTAATTGATTTGTGTGGGCGTACCGCGTAACCGGATGTGTGAGCACCCTTAATATTAACAACATTATTGATAACTCACTTTCCCATATGTCCCTTTCCCAAGAACTTTAACCAATTCAAAATCGGACAACTGATATTGTTTCAAGATGTTATTGGAGGTCACAGATGAAGGAACATTAATGCTGCCAACTTTCGAGGAGGAAGGAGTACTAGATTGAGTATTGGAATCTGTATTCAGTAAACAGACATAAAATAGGTATAGCAATACAACGTGCAGATTAGCAAAATTAGCATAAGACATAATCTGTGTAGAATGGTGAATTAGGTTTTAAGTGACTACTTATAATATTTCGCTATTAAAAAACTTCTCATAACTCTTGTACTTGTGGCTATAAAAGGCAAATGTTGTGTTAGATAGCTACCATAAATATTCTGTAGTTTTGTGCCACACATTGTTTATAACGATTTAGCTATCATTGATTCTGTCATTTTGGATGAAAGAGTTATGAAAATAACAGTTTTTCTCAACTTTAGCAGCCAATATATGTGTTCTAAAAAAATTAAGGGTTAAGATTTAGTACAATATATTGTACTAGCAAGTACCCCGCCACATAGTGGTGCTTGACGTATTGCAAAGTAAGAATGCAGTAGCACAAGTTATTTTGCCTAGTTACCATTCTCTACCATTGCTTAAGGTTACATAAATTTCCCTCTCCTGCTCTCTTTTTTCTGAACGATCTGTGCTATTCTTATAACCCACTTCTCCTTTCTTCAGCTCTTCTTCTTGAGTCATGGTCATGGAGTCCCCTTTTCCTTTGTCTATCTCTCCTGGTCTAAATTTCTGTCCTACTTTGAGAAACTTTTGTCTTTTATTTCGTACTTTCCACTTTCTTTAGGAAACTAACCCCAGCTTTTACTCGTCGATTCCACCCGCTTTTTAGTAACAATTAATCGCTCACCTTTTGGCCTTATTCTCTTCAGTTCCATTTTAAACCAACACCGTACCCGATTCCACCTGTTTTTTTAGCTTCGCTTTAAACACTTCTCACCGTCGTCGTCGTTACTGACATATAAGAGTATTATTAATAGATTGGCTGTAACTGAGAAAAACTGCTATTATTATAATTCAGCATTTTGTTTAAACCCATACTATAGAGCTAATAATAAGTGAGCAAATATTAGATTCACTTAACAATTATATAGATTGCTATTACTAGCTAGTACTCACCAGACCTAACATGAGCACTTTTCTTTCCCTTCCTCTTATTGTACCACTTCTTGGCTGAACGAGTCACTCCTGTGGTAGCACCAGTAGTAATGGTCAGCATCGTCTTTAGGAACAATTGAAACATAAAGAGTTCCATCACAATCAGATTGGTCGCAAAACTCTAATAAAAAAGCATGTGTATACAGTTGGTTCCTTAGTATATGTTTATTGGATTTTCAAAACAACAACAACAGCAACAAAAATTTAAACAACTAGCTACAAACAATAGTAGTAATAATAGTAGTGTCAATGTATAATAGTAGTAACAATGATAATAATAATTATTATTATTGTTGTTGTGGTTGCTGTTATTAAATAATATATAATATAATTAGAATGACGTAGCTACTATTACAATATGCAATATATAAATTTTAAAAGTGTAAATTTATATTTTATAATGACAGAAATTCTGAACATCATTTTTTTAAACACCTTCTAGTATATAGACTCTTTCAAAGCTACCAGGCAAAATTAATATTTATAATTGATATTTCATTATTTTTATATTTAGCTATAACACACGACTAAAATTATAAAAAATTGCTATCCTTATTTACCTGACAATAAATTGCTATTCCAAGTTATAAAACACGTACAAGCGAGTACAATACGGAGCTCCGCTCAGCTATCAAAAAACCGACGTAGCCAATTTCAAGAAAATCAGCTAAAACAAAACGCTAGCTTTAGCGTTTGAACTCCAAGCACAAAATTATCGCGCACTGCGACACTACCGCGTTGTCTTTCTTTTGTAGCAAATGTCAATGAGCGAGCGAGTAAGCCATGCTTATATTCGGCAGTTTGAAGACAGGTCCCTTTCCTTTATTTGTAAATCATATAAAGCTAAGGAGTGTATTTATAACCACATAAGTGTTTATAGAAGCATTATTACAATATGCAATAAATAAATTTTGGATTTGTAAATTCATATTTAGGACAAAAATTCTGAACACCATTTATTAACACCTACTAGTTTACGGACTCTTTTTAAGCTACCAGGTAGCTAAAATTAATATTCATAATTGTTATTGTGAATAAATACGAAGATTTCCGATACAGAAGCCATTGATATTTCATTGTTTTTATTATTAAAACACACGACTAAAATTATATAAAATTGCTATCCTTATTGGCGAGCGAGCGTAGCGAGCGAGACACTCACAGGGGTAACACAATCGAAAATCGGGGATGTTTATTGGCGAGCGAGCGAAGCGAGCGAGCAACTATAAGATGTAGTCTATGGAAATCCTGAATACGTCGTCGTTTTGAATACGTCGTCGTTTTGAATACGTCGTCGTTTAAACGCGCGCGCGCATTCCATACGTAGTCGTTTTGAATACGTCGTCGTTTAAACGTGCGCGCGCATTCCAGAACTTCGCTCGCTCGCCCAACCAATGCTACACGAGCATTTTCTAGTTTATTTATTGGCGAGCGAGCGAAGCGAGCGAGCAACTATAAGATGTAGTCTATGGAAATCCTGAATACGTCGTCGTTTTGAATACGTCGTCGTTTAAACGCGCGCGCGCATTCCATACGTAGTCGTTTTGAATACGTCGTCGTTTAAACGTGCGCGCGCATTCCAGAACTTCGCTCGCTCGCCCAACCAATGCTACACGAGCATTTTCTAGTTTATTTGGCGAGCGAGCGTAGCGAGCGAGACAGTATTAGGGGTGGATAATGCAAAATCGGGTATATGTTATATATATGTATGTATGGATGGATGGTACGTATGCTCTTTAAATGCGCGCGCGGGGAACGTTTTCTCCTAAAAACACGGCTATTTAGGCTTGACTCCAGTTTATTCTGAAACTACAGCATTAAGCAAACCTTACTTTATACTTAAGCTCCAAAGTATGAGAAAATTCCTGCTAAAACGCTTGTTTTCAAGACACAAAAAGTTGATTCGACAGGTTACTATGACATTGAAGACCCTTTTCCAGACTTAATTTCAAAACTTCGCCGTTTTATGGGGGGATACGAAGTACCGGTTGTTGGTTGTCAAGAGCTGTTGGTAGTCAGAATGCCGTAGTATTAATGCTATGGAAGCTACTACTTCTCGAGGGAAGCTGAGATAAGTACGCAATTCCATATTTGTTAGCTAAATATGCAAAATTAACTCTGGCCTTTCTTTTTTGTAGCTAAGAGCTAGTCAACAGTGACTGGTAAATTGAAATAGTCAGATTGGCTCAAATTTGGTACTACAAAAGTTACCACTGCTCAATAAAATGAGGTAAGAAAGTAATTTTGTATTTGTGTGCTAAAATTGATTGTCTTTTGTTTTTGTAGGTGAGAGCTTGTTGTCAAGAATTCAAGGTAATTCAGATGGTCAAAGTAACTTCAATTTGATACTACAGAAGTTATCAATACTCAACAATGATGTAAGTAGTAATTCCATATTTGTTGGCTAAAATTACAAATAATAACACTGGTTTATTTTTATCGTAGCTGAGAGCTTGTTCAAGAGTTACTGGGGATTGAGATTATCAGAATGGTTGATGTTTGATACTACAAAAGTTACCATTAATCAGGTAAGAGAGTGATTTTGTATTTGTTTGCTGAAATCAAATGTCATAACTGCTATTATAGTGTTTGCATGAAGTAAGCTGAAACATAGTAACATTTTATGTTACCTAACTATCAGGCTCGCTCGCCATTTGTGCTCAAGCACACCACTAGTTATATATATGTTTGGACGTATGTATGTCATTTTGTACTTTGAACCTCCGTATTTTTGTGTTCGCTCCGCGTTCGACCCCGTCCCAAACTTAACTAAACAGAATCCTCCTGTTTAGCGACCATTACCCGTATCACCTTAGACATTGAATTGTTTACCGCTTTGAATTCTTTACCGCTTTGAATTCTTTTGCGGGTGCAGTTAAAACTCAAAACTTATGGGAGCTCCATTTCTATTCGAGTTAGTCGCTATTTGTCACAGTTATAAGCCCTACTCAACAGCATTAACTTGTAAATTCATTGTCCACTAGACGAACCACGAAGGTAAGTCTTGCGTAGGTATGTTCAGTTGTGTGAAAGTATTGTGCGTTACAACTACTATTAAGAATGTCACAAAGAGAACTTTAAATAACGTGACTTGATTTTTTTGCTTCTTTTTCAATCCAAACAGTTGCGGGGAGCGGTTACTATGGCATTGAATCCCCTTTACCGCATACGTAATTTTAAAACTCGACATTTTTAGTATCTTGAGTGTTAGTTGTTAAAATCAATCATTTAACAATAGTGTAGTTTAAGGCTCGCTCGCCATTTGTGCTCAAGCACACCACTAGTTTATTTATCTGTTTATGGGGTACGTGAGACCTCTGTTTTCGCCCGCGCTTCTAATTACGTAAGTTAAGTAAAGCGTTCACAGTTTCAGTATTTTTCAATTAACGAGCTCTGAGAATCCTTAGTGGCGGTGGTAGGTAAATGCGCTCTTTGTCATGGCTATAAGCCATGCGCAACAGTATTTACTTGAAAATACATTGTCCACTAGACTACTGCGAAGGTAAGACTGTGTAGGTGCATGTCCAGTTGTGTCAAAGCATTGTGTGTTACAACCACTACTTAGCTAAAGAATATCACAAAGAAAACTTTTAAATAACGTGTATTGTTTTGTTGTTGTTGTTTTCCTTCCAAGCAGTTGCAAAGAGTTGTTACTATGGCACTGAAATCCCTTTACCCTGTATGCTAAATTAAAAAACTGGACCTTATTTTCAGTAGCTTCAGTGTTAGAAGTCAAAATCATTCATATAAAAATAGTATAGTCTTTAGGCTCGCTCGCCATTTGTGCTCAAGCACACCACTAGTTTATTTGTATATATGTATGGACGTATGTATGTCATTTTGTACTTTGACCCTCGCGTTTTTGTGTTAGTTCGGTTGTCGACCCCGTCCCAAATTGCACTAAACAGAGTCCTCTGGTGATCGATCAGTACCCGTATCACCCTAGAAATTGAATTGTTTACCGTTTTGAATTCTTTTGCGGGTGCAGTTACAACTTGAAAACTTAAGGGACTTCCATTTCTATTCGAGTTAGTGGCGGTGGTAAGTCAATGCGCTCTTTGTCATGGTTATAAGCCATGCGCAACAGTATTTACCTGAAAATACATTGTCCACTAGACTACTGCGAAGGTAAGTCTGTGTAGGTGCATGTCCAGTTGTGTCAAAGCATTGTGTGTTACAACCACTACTTAGCTAAAGAATATCACAAAGAAAACTTTTAAATAACGTGTATTGTTCTGTTGTTGTTGTTTTTTCCTTCAATTCAAGCAGTTGCAGAGAGTTGTTACTATGGCACTGAAATCCCTTTACCCTGTATGCTAAATTTAAAAACTGGACCTTATTTTAAGTAGCTTCAGTGTTAGAAGTCAATAAAAATAGTATAGTCTTTAGGCTCGCTCGCCATTTGTGCTCAAGCACACCACTAGTTTACCTGACAATAAGTTGCTATTCGCAAGTTATAAACGCGTACAAACGAGTACAATACGGAACTCCGCTCAGCTATCAAAAACCGACGTAGCCAATTTTACAGAGAAAATCAGCTAAAACAAAACGCTAGCTTTAGCGTTTAAACTCCACCCACTAAAATTATTGCGCACTGTGACACTGTTTTTTTACTGTGTGTGTTTTTTTTTTGCCTTCAAAATTTAAAACTTGCTATCCAGAAAGGGAGGGTGGAGTAAGTGTGGTTTTATAAATAGCTTTATACAGAAATTCAAACTGCCAGAATAGAAGCAGAGCTTGCTCTCTCGCTCATTGACATTTCATAGGAAGAAGGACAGCGCTGTAACAGAAAGAAAAAAAACTAACCAATAAGCAACAAGATCTGTTTATTAGCAGCAGCTGCTACACATAAGCTTTAGACTGAGAATTTGACAGTATTAATATTATTAGACAATTGAATTGAATTAACTGTTTATTGATAATTTCATTAGCTGTTCTCCAGTCCTGTTGATCTACAGTTGCTCTGAACAAACAGCAACTACTGAATGGTGCTGCCGATCAGCTTAGTGTGACAAGATGACAGTATTACTGTGATTGGTCTAAGTGGTGACAGATTTACACATTCATTAGTTGTATAGGTAGACAGTGAAAGTGATGACACTTGTACTCATCAGCATAAAGATTCTGATTCATGTTGATCAGTGTCTATGCCCTTTTTTCACACTTATGATGAGGACAGGCCTATATAGTGACTTGTCTAGTAAATTAAGAGTAATAGGCCAATTCCAGTTTGTGCAGCTGCACTTAGTACTGGCCTGTACAATGTAGTAGTGTCAGCTAAAACTTGTGAATAGTTTTACTCCAATACGAATTAATAAATTCGTTTGTGTGTAATGTGAGCACCTGAATACTATGACGTAGTCTTGAGTGGCGACCCCTTTCCCTTTTATTATCTGGGGTGGGGGGGGGGGGGGGAGGAAAGAGGTCTGGGGTATTACGAGGTTTCAAGATGGCTTTGAGGTACTGCTTTTGCTGTGGAAAATCTGTTATTTTCCACATTCCTCAACTTATCATATATGGGAGGAAGCAGTGAGTAGCACCGTGACTTGCTATAGCCAGTAAAGCTTTATAATTCATCTCCACCAAAGAAGCATTCGAAGTGATGATAACGCAGTTTTGATACGCGTATTTAATTGTACATCACGGAAAGCCACACCTCTACATAAGCAATACACGGAAAGTATGGTTCGCCATGAATCCAGGGGAATGACATAAAACGATGTATGTACAAGCTTCTTCTACCAGACCCTCTTTCCCTCCCCCGCGCGAGGGGATAATAAAAGGGGAAAGGGTCGCCCCGCGAGACTGCGGACAGTCATATGCATTTTACCAATGTGTGATTCTAACGTATATATAGCTATAATTCTTAGCTATTACATGGGCCAAGTGAGATATGGTGAGATATTTCATGAGCAGACACATTTATTTTGAGCCAGAGGGAGTGAGAGTGAAATATGCTGTTTATATCACCTCTGATGAGTGGTATACGGTGTTTATTCTATGCTACATTGTTAAAAATGAAGTGTTCCTTCCGGGCTAACACTGCTAGGAGCGTTCCCACGAGAGGGAGAAGTTTATGCCTCACCCATATTTCCTTCACATTCTGAAAGACAATGATGTGTTTGTCAATATTCCTACTGCATCAGGAAAATCACTTTGTTACTGTATTTTTCCTTGTGTCTTTAGTTTTGTTTGAGGAAGGTGTGACTCATTGGCCCTGGTGGTAATTCTGCAATATCAAGTAGATGTTTTACATACAGAGGGTACAAAAGCTGTGCATGTTGGAACATCCATGCCCCTGTTGAAAAAATAAAGGATGGGAAATATTAAGGTTTATTAAGGTTTATTCTTCAGTCCAAAATGTTAATTAGAGAATAATGAGAAATTTATGAATGAAGATGACTTGCTTGGGCCCGACATCCTCTGTGATCAATATCATGTATTTGAGAGTACCTCAAAGTGAGGCTTCTTCATTGTTTCTTCTTAGACAATCATTAGAGGATGATAAGATATCTTGTGAAGGTTGACTTCATAAATTCATGACCCATACAATACTCCGTCATGGTCATTCAAACAATGAGGATCACACTGTACACTCAGCTAAGAGATTCCATGCATTGTCTCAATCAATGTCTTATCACTACTCAATTATGCCAGGCATTTGAATTCTGCTCACTGACTCTTAACAGAAGTGTGCATCGTGAGAGTTACATACAAGGCACCACACAAGGTTTCACTTATCTGGTAGTTTAAAGCTATCGGAACAAAGTTGTAACCCACTGCCCTCCCTCCCCCAAACCTTTTCAATAGAAATTACCCACTTGCAAAGCTATGGTAGACGAGGATGTTTCGCAAGGGGGAATGAATGCAGACCAGGTTTGTCTAAGTGAAATTAAAGATAAATTGTCTCCAATCATTGTACATTTCCACTGAGCCATTACAGTTTAGATAATACCTTGCTCCATAGAATGCCATGGCTGTCAGTATATATAATTTTATTTGGTGGTAGACTGTTGATAAACTCGAAAAGCATTTTTTTTACACTATTACAATTGATTTCCAAGGTGTGAACTGGAGACAGGTTCAAATCTAAAATAATTACTTTGGGGGACAAATTCATGCTTATATTGGTCGACTATTTTGATTACCATGCAAACTGGGGGTAGCTATGTCTTAATCTAGAAATATTTTTTGACCGGTGTAGCTACAATAAAACTGAAGTTGCACCAACACTAAGCAACTCTGTTTATTGTCCTTTCCACATTCTAAGCATGATCTTAGGTTCAAGTTTTTTGCTGCAAAAGTCACTATCAGATTAGGACCTTCCCCCGGCCACTTGTCAACAACCACAACACTCTATTCTATGACATACAGTGTGTGGGTCTCCTCTGCTGCTCAGGTACTACCAAGTGCTGAGAAAAACACACTAGGAGAATTTCCTCTACCAGTTTTCCCAACCTGACTGATAACCAGAGATATTTAGGTTTTTGTCTTATCCAAGTAAGCAAAGGTTCATGAGAAATACTACTGCATGACTGAGCTAGGCACAAGAGTAAATATATCTAGGGCTCAGCCCATAGAGAAAATGACATAAAAAAATAACAGAGACATTTAACTAATACACAACACAAATGAACACACAACAGACACAAGTTGCTAAGAGCACCCATTGCAAAACATGCAACAATCACAGTGACTCCATCAAGTAATGTGAAAGTTCATTTGGACTTGACACAGTGGACTATCTATTTCATAGGAATTTCACAGTAGCTAGCTACATATAAAAGAAGTTTCCTAAACAAAAAAGTTCTTCAAAGAACATAGCTTCTCTTATTTCCCTGTACATATATTGCAAGTTCTTCTAAAAAAATGCGCTCATTTTCAAAACCTTTATCAGTACATATACGCACTTCAAAATTGCTCATAGTAGAAGTTGGAGATAGCATCACTCTGAACCATGGCAGAGAGTTGTAGTCACAACAAGAATCAGCGCCACAGTCTAGACCATCCAACAACCCTGTATTGTCAGCAGAGTAAATATCGCAGAAATAGTTTGAGCCGACAACTGTCGGGAAGCACCACGTCAGTTCTGCCACTGCAAGGGCAGTACGTGGGCATTTCTTGACCCCAACTAACAGCAAATGTCCAAACATGCTGTGAAGTATTGTCAGACAAGAATATGCCAACGTGCTGTCCACATAGTTGTGTTCATTGCCATAGGGCTTAAAAGAATCAGTGGTACCACTATTTCTCCCAAAAGCTCTTCCACACACACGACTAAAGTTGTGTACATGACCTTGGAGTCGTATGGAGCTGCCAACCAGAAGGGCATTGCTGCTCTGGGTCACTCATATTCAAATAAACAATTTCCTTCCATAATCCTTCTCCACCCTGGGGGATATTCTTCAATTTTGCTAATACGTCAGCAGAAAAGCTTTCAAATTTTTTTTTTATTTCTTGAAAAGAGAAGCAGTCACTTAAATTCCCTCTCAGTGTCGGTGCTGTCACAGGTAAGAGTTGACTCCAAGAAACAACTATTAGATGATGAAGAGAAATTAAAGTATAAATTAGCCTTTTCATATTGTGCTTTGCTAGAAGATAAAATTGTAGCTCCAAGATAAAATTGTAGCTAGCAAGACTAGGGATGTCCCTTTTAAAGAATTCATCTGTAAGTGACCAGAGGAAGTGTGATAATCTAAAAACTATTTGTCTGCATTGATCATGCTTGATCATGTCCTTTCGCGACAAAAAAAAAAAAAAAAAAAAAAAAAAGGAAAAATTATTTGCGAAAGGTAAAGATCGTCAATATATCCGCGAAGCGTATAAACATGGGAGAAAATTTTCGAATTACTCCGTGGTACTTCTGGTGCCTTCTAGCCCTAGGAGTTGGACTTAATGTGGTAAGTGCGGAATGCACTTACACATGTTTATGTTATTATCACGCCTTCCTGTCCAGGCCAACGTTTTCTTCCCGGACAGTATCCCCTATGATTACCTATGGATTATTGGCGATATCCTATACTTCTTCAGCTATACTTATCCCATTATTCCGAAGTTTTTCTTGGTGTTTACCGCAGTAGTGCATGTTTGTGAGGCTGCATATGCTTTTAAACTGGCTAGGTAAGGTTGCTTTTGTATGTTCAGAGGGATTGTGTGGTGTATTTTCATGGGCGGATCTAGGATCACAAAAAAGGGGTGGGGGGTGTGGGGGAGGGTATTTTTTCATGGTGACACAACTGGACATACACTTACACGAGACTTACCTTCACGGTTAGTCTAGTGGACAATATGCATTTTCAAGTAAATACTGTTGCATACGGCTTATAACCATGACAGAGAGAGAGCATTGAAAGAATTGGTAAAAGATCATCATATTCACCTTACCCTCACGAGAATAAAAATGAATTAGAGTAATTGTGAAGTAATCAGGTGTGTGGCAGTATATAGAATTGTAAGTTCATTTTAAAAAGTAGAAAAGACATTAATTATTCCCCCAAAAAAAGTTATTTCACGTAAGCCTTAGAAATAGACAAGGAGTAGAAGGGATCTATGACTCAAGCAGAAAGACCAGAAATGATAGGTCTCAGGGAGAAGGAAAGAGAAACTGATGTAACTAAGCCAAGTGGTAGAGGATAATAAGAATTGGATAAAAATACGTTATGACTGATTTACACAATTTAGTGCATCAAGTGCCAGACTAGTGGTGCAGAGTACTTGCAAGTCTGAATTTATGGCACTTAAGTTACCATGACAACTCTTTATTTTTTTAAATAGTGATGCCAATATGAGTTCTGTGGATGTTACGTTGTGGACGACTCAGACTCTCATTCTGGGTGTGACTTCGCTGAAACCTCTCCAGGCTACTTGCAAAAGACTCAAGAAGAAACCACAGTGACCACTTAAAATAGAAGAATATACTATTTTTAACCTCTAATGTTGTAAAAAATTATATTGATAAGTAGCTATTCCTCTGGCAAATATTTAAAGTACGGACGGTCCGGCGTAGCCAGACCCTTTACCTAATTGCTCCTCTTAGGTTTTAGGTAAAGGGTCTCTCTATGCCAGGCTGATTCAAGTTGGGGGGGGAAGGAGGGGCAGTCTGGTTCACACCCCGCGCGCATTGGGATGCGAGTATGATTTCTGCTGCACTTTCGGTTATTGCTACCTTCCTGGTTATTTTGTTCGGGACGCTGCGACTTCGGAAGAGTTATAAAAAATGGATGCTTTTAAGGAAAATCCCGATGCCAAGTACAGTACCTTACAGCCACTTGCTGGGCCATCTTCCTTATTTCTATAAGCAGGACGAAACTAACGTCTGGTGGGGTGTAAATGAATTGCATGCATCAGGGACGTCATTAGCACGCATAGTATTGGGATTCACCGACTTTGTCTCCATTCTTCATTCCAAACACGTTGCAGCTATCCTGAAAAAACCCAAGACAGATCAGATATACAAGCTGATAAAGCCATGGCTTGGAGATGGTTTGCTGGTGTCGGGAGGCAAGAAGTGGTTTCGAAATCGCAAGCTCTTAACGCCTGCTTTTCACTACGAGATACTGAAAGGGTACATCCCAGTCTATAACTCCTGTGTTTCGGTATTGATCGATAAGTGGACAACGGCGAGTCAAAGGGGACAGCCTGTGCAGCTCTTTGATAGCTTGAGTCTTGCATCTCTGGATATAATCATGCAGTCAGCGTTCAGCTTTCAAAGCCACTGCCAGACAACCGTGGAGCAGCACCCATATGTCAAGGCATGTTCCGACCTTGTGTATTGCTGCAGTGACAGAATGATGAATCCGATATACATGATAGACAGTATTTACTGGTACACGTCCCATGGAAGGAAGACCAAGAAGATGTGCGATTTTGTTCATGAGCACGCAGAAAACATAATTGCCAAGCGGAAAGAAGTTCTGGGTGCTGACGAAAGCCATGCTACCAAGAAATATCTGGATTTCCTTGACATTCTGCTGGTTGCAAGAGATGAAGAGGGAAAAGGTTTGAGTGATTTGGAGATCCGTAATGAAGTGGATACATTCATGTTTGAAGGTCATGACACCACCACTAGCGGCATGTCCTGGACTCTGTACTGTCTCGCTCAAAACCCGGAGCACCAGGAGAAGATCCGAGAGGAGGTTAGGGACATACTGAAGGGCAGAACAAGGCTGGAGCATGAGGACCTGAAGCATCTTAACTATACTATGTGGTGCATCAAGGAAGCCATGAGACTATACCCTCCTGTGTTTTCATTTTATCGCAAGACCAATTCTGAAATTAAGATGGGTGAGTACACTATTCCAAGTGATGTCATCATTGCTGTAAGCACCTTTACTATTCATCGAAATCCTGCAATCTGGGAGAACCCTGCGGAATTCAATCCTTTACGTTTCCACCCAGATAATGTTGACAAGCATGGGCCGTATGATTACATACCTTTCTCAGCAGGTATAAGAAATTGTATTGGTCAAGTGTTTGCCATGAATGAGATGAAAGTGGTTATCGCGACACTTGTGAACAAGTTTTCCTTCCAAGTCGACGAGACTCATCCTGTAGAAATTATTCCAAGAGTTGTTTTAAGAACTAAATCTGACATCAAGCTAGTGCTAAAAACCTTGTGAATTGCATCATTATTTTGCTGTTGTTATTTTTTGCAATATGAGGAATTTTGTATTATTGAGTTTGTGTGGATCCATGACACAATCTGATGGTATTGAAACCCTTTACCAGGATATAAATTATGGTTAGGTAAAGGACGTCATGAAAACAAGTTTTGGGTTTTGCAGGGCTTGACCTTTTAATTGCTGGGGAATATGCCAAACTGTACCTTTACTATCTTCCATTCCAGCTAATGGCATTTACATAACACTACGAAAGTCCCAGAATCTCCAGGACTGTCACAGATTTTGTTCTTGGTCCTGAACAAGCCAGAGACAAGCTGTTCTATAAAAAAAACGGTCTTCCACATCTATCTTAATACACTTGTGCATCAGAAACGACGACGGTGATTCGTGAATAATCCACGAGCTTAAATAGTTAGGAAAACAATGAATAAAAATAACTTGTGCTACTGCATTCTTATTTGCAATTCGTCAAGCACCACTGTGTGGCAGGGTACTTGCTAGTATTTAAAGCAGTGATTTAGAAATGTAGAATCACCACATGCAGCAAGTATGACACCTTCTTAAATCCCCTCATTTTTACATTTTTAATGTTTTACCCTAGTAATTATTATTTATTATTATTACTCCTTAAGTTAAATCACCACCTCAAAAAAGACAATATACTTGTTTTCTAACATGGCTAATCTACTCATGCATAGTCCCACTCTAAATTAAATTATTTTCCATTCAAAAAAATTACCATTAAGCATACAATAAAATGGTACATAAAAAGAAAAAGTTAACAGAATACAGGTGTGACCTCTAGACAGAGGACAACTCATTGATCATAAATAGGTAAGCAGTAGCTACAGAAGATGGCAAGAGAAATTACACCGTGTGTAATAACAATATTGTAATAGAGCTAATTCTGTGTATAAAAAATAACATAAAAGTTTTATTGTACCTAAGATCTGGCGTGCATTCTTGTCCATTGCTTGGCTGAAAAAAATTAATAAATAATATATGATAATACATAATTAATAATAACTAGCATTGTACGCATGGAATTTGTGATGATGTTGTCTGGTAAAGGGTTTGAACCACACAAAGTTACTTACCACTGCACATTAAATTGTAGTGTTAGACACAAATGAGAAATAAAAAAATAAAAAACACACACAACAACAATTTTAAAAAAAACTAATAAGGGGGAAGACACTGCCGTTAATTTGTTTAAAGAACAATTTTGAGGAGGGATAATAAGGCCCTAATCATATAAAACATTTTCCGAATTAAATAAGGAAAGACAAAAAGAAGCTAAAAGAGGGAAAGTTATTAGTGAGAACTGATAACTAATACAGGTAGTTTAGCATCACAGTTATGTCTAATTGGACAAATTTAACAAATAAAATCGGAAATTCAAGTCATTAAAACCTCAATTATATCTCTAGCTTGCTATTGTTTTTTCTTATTTTGTTCGGATGTTATAACACAATTTTTCATACAGAGTAGAAGAGAGGGGGGAGGGCTGGGATTCTCACCAAAGTAGGGCTACAAAAATGGGTGTGGCTAAGTACAGCAGCATCTCCCGCCCCCCAGCGAAAAATCCTGTAAGACACTGCAACTTATACCCAATTTACATTGAACACCCATCTTGAACCCTCATCCTAACAAGCAATCTCTGTCACAACGAATTATTTATGTGTTCATTCGCATAACACAATCTGACCACCCTTTACCTGTCTCTATTGCCTTGGCTTCATTGGTCTTCCATTGCTCTGCAACATCATTTGCCAGTGGGTCATCAGGATTGGGCGCGCTCAGTAGAGCCTGAATTGATAGCAGCACCGTCCGAATTTGGAGTGCAGGACTCCATTTATCTTTATATAAAATTGTAAAAAACAGTATGGAATGACAGTATACACTTTACCTATATACATAGATTTAGATTATATGCAACTTCTAGAGTAAATCTTATAAAACATATTTTAGGGAGAGGAAGCTCAATATGTTTAGGGGCGGGGAGCCGAGAAGTTAGGAGGAAAAGCTTTCCTCGCCCTCCTCCCCCCACTGGATAATTTGGCCTTAACCATGATACCTAAATGAACAGACCACTCATAATCAAAGTCTGAAGTTCATACCAAAGTACGTCGATTGTACTTCAATGAAAGACCACTCTCTCTCTCTCATATGGCTGCATTGTCGACTTGTTGTGTTAGAATGACTGCCAGAGCTTCTTGGCTTTATCTGTCATGAATGCCCAAATATATGGCTTTTTTTTTTAGAGTAGCTAATGGAATACAGCAACAATAGTTGTCATGTACTATCAGGTTAACATTCTCCAACTCCAGTGATCTGAAGCTCTACAGATTCTGTAACTGTACTCTGATAGGTGAGAATGCTTCATTAATTGCGGGCTACCTCAATCTCAATAGTGACTACATTGTGGATGTAGCATTAAATCGCACTTGTTTGTCACTCAATGGAACTACGCTTTCAGGACTTACTCTTCATTTAATAGATTTTCCAGCACAGACTCCAAAAGACAGCAAAACATGTTTATGTATGTGATGTAACTAGCATAACTACACAATCCGGTAACTGTCACAATTAAATACCAGGTTCTTCTATTCTACAACCACAAGCAGTTATGAGAACCCAGATAAAGGAGTTATGGATCGCATATTACAGCAAATAATTACTGGATTGAAGGTCAGATTAAAGCTGCTCACCCCACCAATGCGCGCGCACACACACGCACACACACACACACCTTTATCCCAAATGAGGTGCCTGTCTAATGGAATGTGTCCAATCGATATTTAAACTCTCAACACAATCAAGAATAACTCTCTCCCAAAGAGGAATTATCCAGATTAACTATCAGTAGGTTTGACAACAATATATTTGAGACCATTGTGTCTACATGTGCACACACATATATACACTCATGCACACAGAGAGGGAGGGGGGATGATGAATTTAAAATGAAAGGTTTTCAATAATTTAATGAAAATTGTTCTGCTGATAAGAAAGCACAAGTGATGTGAAAAGGCAGGGTGACTTGTCACAGTAAGATCAACTACAACAACAAAGTCTCAAACAGAAACAATCACTGAAGAAGCTAGAAGAGCTAGCTAAAGCAAAGCTGGGAGAAGTGATAGTCAATTACTCACTTGAAAAAATGCTGTAAATCAGTAGCACAACCGTTTCTTCATGAACTGCATAAACTCTCTCCAAGTACGAAGCTCAAAAGAAGGGTGGTCCACACATAGCACTCAAATGATTACCCAATTGCCTGGCAAATTACACACTTTTGCAATCAACGTATAATATAGTTACCCACTTTGCCACGGGAATATTACTGCGTGAGTTTTGTTCTATTTTATAGCCTACAACCATTACTGCAGGTGCTGTTGCTGTTGCAAACAAATGTCACACTTGTTGGTCAGTCTTTGCTCTCTGCCTACACTCCCAATGGTCAGGTTAACCTCAGACTGAGTAAGTAGTGTACCCTAAGACTTGATGACTTGCTTCAGGAGTTTCTCATGATCTTATTGCTGTAGTAACTCCCTAGTGGCCAATTACCATTTTATTTCTATTGTTGTTTTAGGATCAGCTCGCTTATTCACATAGAATAGTGCTTGCACACAGGCAAAATACAAACAAGAAAAACACTGCACTTCAATTTGAATTTTTCAATTCAATAATAAAGAAGGTAAAAGTTACAATAAATAACGCATCCTTGGTTACCCTGGGTTATCACACCAAATGACCTCTGACCTCACTTGTATTACAAGAATATGTAGCCAAATCTCCAAGTTACGGAAAAACAGTCACAACTACAGTTTATCCACTGTACAAACTACTGGATAGGCCCTAATAAGGCTGCAAAATGTACCAAACTTCAACCCCACTGGACACACACACATACACTATATACCTAAACTAAAAAAAGTTAAACAAATAACCCTCTGTCCCATCTGTAATACTTTAGTTGTGAACTGTACTCTGTATCTCGAAGTTTCCACAGAGGCAATATATTTACAAGCCTTCGCCAACACTGTTATAGGTCCTTTGATATTAGCCAAGTACAACCCAATAAGATATTTGAGGAACAAAGAAGAAAGAAAAGGAAAATAAAACAAAACTAAAATTCTGATGTGCCAGTCTTTATACAAATTACTGATGAGAACTACTAAGCAGGCTAGGCAGTATCAGGGCAATTAGAGAAAACACATATTATTGGTTGGTACCACAAAATTAGGGCCAACACCACAAGATCAAGGTTGTCATCTAGAAAAAACAGTACTGGGTGGACGAATTAATATGGTGTGGCTGGCATAAGGCTAAAGTAAAACAGAAGGACATATTCGCCCCAGCTTAAAACGTTCAACCTTAATTAGAATTTATGATACATCTGTTTATATCATAATGTCTTCAGTTTAATGCTCTTCCATATACATACCTCCTCTGAGCTAACACAACAATGGACACAATGCCTTCAGATCTGCTGAAGATAGGTTTCTGTAGATGTTACCAGATAAAGATTGTTTTCCAACAAAAAGAGAGCTGGGTCATTAGGGTCAACACAGTAAGAGGATCTCAACTGAAGTATAGTAAGAGCTTTCTTAAGCAGATATGCACTCCTGCGGATTAGGATGAGGGGGCAATGCCCACTTCCCCCTTCTAATAGCCTTGAAGACAGGGAAAATCATTCACCTAAAAAACTGGTGCAATTACCAAAAGTGTCATATCACACGCCACACCTTGACACGATAAATCTACTCAAGAGTCTATCGAACACCACAACCTAAGCAATAGAACACCAAAAGGCACAACACAGAACTGACTACATTACTCATGTATCAATAGCCTTGCCCTCACTCTCCCTCACCTTTTAAAATGTCCAGACAAATCCGCCCTAGTTTGTCGATGTTTGGGTGATAAATTTTCGTCATGAATCTAACTTTTGGAGGAGCCATGGGGTACTCTTCAGGTAAAAACAACTCCAATTTGAACATACCTCCTTCAAATGGTGACTGAAAAGAAGAATAAACACATAAATACACGCACAATGCATCCAATGCAAATTCTCTTGCTGCCGCTAGGTGATCACGTGCACCTGGCAGAGCCAGGACGCCTGTGCACTAAGCAGGCACTGTGAGCCGCGCAAGCAAAACTCCTGGAGCAAGACACAGACACAAAAGATTTCAGTCTGGATTCGGAGAGGGTGGAAAAATCTTAGTCAGATAACTAATCAGCACACCTCACATTCATTACAGTGAAGGGAGCAGTTTCCTGAATTTATATCTAACATCAATCCTCAATTCTTAAGTATCACCAGGCCCCTCCCACAGCCGGCATCACCAGGCCCCTCCCACAGCCGGCATGCCCCTCCCACAGCCAGCATCACCAGGCCCCTCCCAAAAGCCCCGCATCACCAGGCCTTCGACAGCCAGCATCACCAGCCCCTCCACAGCCAGCATCACCAGGGGCCCATCCCACAGCCAGCTCACCAGGGCCCCTCCCACAGGCCAGCATCACAGGCCCCTCCCACCCGCCAGCATCACAAGGGCCCTCCCACTAAGCCAGACATCACACGGGCCCCTCCCACGCCCGCCATCACCCAGGCCCCTCCACAGCCAGCATCACAAGGGCCCTCCCACGCCAGCATCACCAGGCCCCTCCAACAGCCAGGCATTCACCAGGCCCCCTCCCACAGCCCCAGCATCCCCAGGCCCCTCCCACAGGCCAGCATCACCCGGCCCCTCCCACAGCCAGCAACCCAGGCCCCTCCCACAGCCAGAGATCACCGGCCCCTCCCCCACAGCCCAGCATCACCAGGCCCCCCCCCCCCCCCCAACCCACAGCGACAGCGAGCATTCAACCAGGCCCCCCCCACAGCCAAGACATCACACCGGGCCCTCCCACAGCCAGACATCACGGCCCGTCCCATAGCCGGCACACCAGGCCCCTCCCACAACCCGCATCACCAGGCCCCTCCCACAGGAGCATCACCAGCCCCTCCACAGCCAGGCATTCACCAGGCCCCACTCCACAGCCAGAATTTCAAGGCCCCTCCACAGCCGGCATCACCAGGACCCGCCCCAGCCAGCACCAACCAGCCTCCCCCTACGCTAGCACCAGGCCCCTCCCACAGACAGCATCACCAGGCCCCTCCCACAGCCAGCCATCCACAGGCCCCTCCCACAGCCAGATCACCATGCCCTCCCACAGGCCAGCATCACCAGGCCCCTCCCACAGCCAGCATCACCAGGCCCCTCCCACAGCCAGCAGCCCAGCTTCACAGGCCCCCCTCCCACAGCCAGCATCACCAGGCCCCTCCATAGCCGGCATCACAGGCCCCTCCCAAACACAGCATCACCAGGCCCCTCCCACAGCGAGCATCACCAGGCCCCTCCCACAGCCAGCATCACCAGGCCCCTCCCACAGCCGGCATCACCAGGTCCCTCCCACAGCCGGCATCACCAGGCCCCTCCCACAGCCAGCACCAACAGCCTCCCCCTTACCGCTAGCACCAGGCCCCTCACAATGTGTGAGTTAGCCTATAAAATCCTTTATCTCACTAAACTGTCCTCTAACCCACTTAGACCAATAGGACTATCCCATGAGCTCCTTAGGTCTTAAAAAAAAAAAAAAAGGAATCTACATCTGTCCCACTAGCACACTCCGTCCTATGGTGTGTCCTGTCCCATGTAGGACAGTCCTATGGAATCCCATTGACCCACTCTATCAGTGGGATAGAGCTCGGTATTTTATGGGTAGCCTCAGACATCCCTGCCTCACACGCCACAATCCATTGGTTACTTCTACTCGTGTATGAAATGCAGCCACAATTAACCGAGTGTCTCCAAAAATGTGAACCAAATATGTACTCCAAACAAACCCACGTAATCTATTAGATATCTCTCGCAGCAAGTTTTCATAACAATATAGAACAATTAATAACACCCTAAACTTATCAGGTATAGCTTGGGAAAACAATATCAGAACCAACCATTCTTTACTCATCGGCTAAATACCATAATCTACATAGCATTTAGGTGCTTGCAGTAAAAAAATAAAAAATAAATAAAAAAGGTGCCACTTATATCTCTACTTGCTTTCTCACCTTGCCATTCTATGTTCTGTAATGTAACATCATATCTCCCATTCCACCCAAACTTTGTTCAAGTCTTGGCCTATCAATCCCTATACCCCAGTAACTTATAGAGCTATACATTCTGCTATGCACAATATTATACACCAGGTACAAGTCGGCATTTGTCAACAATTCTGTTCACAAAATAATTGCAAGTGGATAATATCTGCCAAGTAAGTTAGCTTTGCTAGTGTGAATAAATTTTGCCATATAACTAGAGGAATGATCACCTTTTTCTTACACAACAGCAACTGCGTTCACATACCATTCTCCAGCATACACCAAACCATACTGGCTCATCAGTATGCACTCTATAACATACACAGCTTACAAAACCCCTCTCACCACCCAACCCACCGGATCAACATCTGTGTATCATGTTGTTACGATGTAATTCAGCGACAATGAGTATACTTAGCCAGCCAACACATACACACACACACACACACACACACACATGCATGCATACACACACATGGTTTAACCACAAAATCATCAGAAAAAGAATGTATATACATACACACACAAGTGGAAGTGTGTCAACTTGAACTTCACAATCACCATTAATGACTTCATCTCACGAAGCTGACACTATAGAACTAATCTAGTGTTTGGCCTACCAACCATTGCCTTCCCTATATGGCCAAAAAGTTACTATTACTGTGCTCAGCACAGGGGTCAAAGGTCACAACTGACACTTGTAGAGGACAGCTGCTCCTTCAAACGCTAATATTTAATTTCTTTTCTTTTTCTCTCTGTTTTTCTCCTACTCCATAATTTCAATGTACCCATCAAGCTATGCACCCATCAAGCTATGCACTTACATCTTTGGGTCCTGCCACTCGAACATGAAAATATCTCGCATTTTGTTCATCTGGTACGGCCTCTATACCAGGTACAGGTTCAGCTACGAGCCGTTGCGTTTCCTAAACAGCACACATGAAAGTGTAAAGGCGCATCATCAGTATTTACTACTAATTTACTAGCATTATAACTACAATAAACCTTAGTTATTCGTCTGGGTAATCCTCCCGCCATGGTTCTCCGCCAAAGACTTCTTCGATAATTTAACCGAAACTCCACAGCGCTCAACACTGTGTGGCGTACAACTTCTCAACACAACCACCCCCGACGGGACGTGACGAACAAGCCGAGCGCCCTGAAGAAGACGACTACCACCACTACCGAAAACCGCTGAACGAGCTCATCCAATTACCCGACTAAATGAAAATTTGAAATTTAAAATGGCTACAAGTTTTAAGAAGAAAGGCACTGGGGCTAAGACTTTGCACCCTCTAGGCTCCAGACCGTCTCTATACAATGCCCAGTTGTTGGTTTCCAGCGGGGTTCCATCTCTGGACTTGCTGTTAGGTTGCAGCTTTCTTACTTTATGCAAATGGCCATAAACTACATGTGATTGCTTTTAGGTGGGGGTTTGGCTGTTGGAAGTATACTTCTTATAGGTAAGATCTCTGTTGTAGTAGTTGAGGCAGCTTGTATGAAATCAGCATTCAGTACATATTCCCTAGAGAGTGATCGATTGCAGTATGTTTACCACATAGCAGAAACGAAGATTTTTACTAGTAACTTTTTTTTTTGTCAGGCTGTTGTCTGGAGACTCAACTTTTACTGCAATATTTAATCTCTACATTTACGTGAAGTATACAAAATGGTAAACATTTTTTTTACTCTGAGGGTGGTATGTCAGCATGGGTTGTGCAAAAACTGCTTGCATGTGGAAATAGCGTTGACCTCAGGCTGTTCTGTTTGAAATATTTGTGCATACAGAGGAGGACAGATATGGATCCTATTCTCGCCTCTTGATGAAATATTTCCTGTCTGAAGGTGTCATGTGTGGCCACACCCTCCTACTGGGAAGTGCTAATGAGAATACTGAGGACATCTTAAAAGTGAGGGGGTTTTTTATCGACGAGCGAGTGTAGCGAGCGAGACACTTACAGGGGTAACACAATTGAAAATCGGGGATGTTTGTGTATTTATATGTATGGACGTACATATGTCATTTTGTACTTTGACCCTCCGTATTTTTGTGCTCGCTCCGCGTTCGACCCCGTCCTAAACTTCACTAAACAGAATCCTCCGGTTTAGCGACCATTACCCGTATCACCTTAGAAATTGAATTGTTTACCGCTTTGAATTGTTTTGCGGGTGCAGTTAAAACTCAAAAACTTATGGGAGCTCCATTTCTATTCGAGTTAGTGGTAGTGGTAAGTTAATACGCTATTTGTCACAGTTATAAGCCCTACTCAACAGCTTTTAATTGAAAATTTATTGTCCACTAGACGAACCACGAAGGTAAGTCTTGCGTAGGTATGTTCAGTTGTGTGAAAGTATTGTGCGTTACAACTACTATTAAGAATATCACAAAGAAAACTTGAAATAACGTGATTTGATTTTGTTGCTTCTTTTTCAATTCAAACAGTTGCGGGAGTGGCATTGAATCCCCTTTACCGCAAACGTAATTTATAAACTCGAGTAGCTTGAGTGTTAGTTGTTAAAATCAATCATTTAACAATAATATAGTTTAAGGCTCGCTCGCCATTTGTGCTCAAGCACACCACTAGTTATTATTATTTATATATTTACTTTAAATTGGGTCCAAATTATTTATTTTTTATTTTTTTTATTTTATTTTATTTTTATTTTTTAATTTTATACTGAACTCCGAAAACGTGTTACCATATTGTTTTCGGGGAACTGTTGCATCTATCAACTCACAGGATTTTAGTTTAGCCATTGTGATCTAGTTGTTGTTTTTTTGTTGTTGTTGTTGTTTTTGCTTGTTTTTTGTTTGTTTTTGTTTGTTTGTTTTTGTTTGTTTGTTTTTGTTTGTTTGTTTTTTGCTTGTTTGTTTTTTCCCGGTAGCAATTTGTACACACTTCATTGGGCAGGCACTTACTGAAGTTTGTAATTGCTGTTTTTATTTTTTGTTTTTTTGTTTTGTTGTTGTTTTTTGTTTTATTTGTTTTTGTTTTTTTCAAAAAAATTTCCACTAACATGCTTAATTTCAAGGACCTGCCTGGTTCAACTGAGGACAGAGAAACAGCTACTGCTGCACCTCCCCAAACATCTACAGCAGACCACACCCATGCTCATGATGCATCATCTGGTGAAGCCAAAGAGAAAACCAAGACATTTAGTCTACGTCCAGGAGTAGGAGGAGGAGGGCAGGAGAAAGAGGGTGGAACTGACACGCCCATGTCCATCGCATGGAGATACCAGAGCAAGCCCAAGGTCCAGTCTCTCTCGTTCAGCAACCAGTTTGGTCACTTCTACGACTTGACAGTGAAAATGCCGACTGCCAGAGTGGAGGCTGTGAGGAGAGTGCACTTCAACGCATTGGATAATCATTTTAGGTAAAGTAAGGGTATCAATGTAGTTTAGTGAATGATGATAGATTGAAAGGAAGTGAATGGATGAAAGGTTAAGTTTGCTGAGTGTAGTGATCATTGTGGTTTAATGTTAATGCATGATTTAATGATGGTCGAAGAAACGTGTGATGATGTCTCTGTTGCAAGATGGAAGGTAAGTATCGATGATGAACCATTACAACTGATGGCGTGAGCTTACAAAGGGTGTTTTTTTTTGTTAAGACAACTGCAGAATGTATGATTAAGGAACTTGTGGGACTTGGCATAACACTGTATAGAACTAATTGGATTTATACAAATACCTGGAGAGTTGCTACATAAACTTATGAATGGAATTTACGTTGGTAGTTTCAAGTTATAATGTTTTGTATAGTACAATGTGTGTATAATGTGCCACAAGTATTGTGTGGATCACATGATCAGTGTGTGACTGCACATATACACACACAACACACACACTTAGTAACTGTCGTGAGGTGTACATCGCACTGAAGAGTGTCATTGAGGACACCATCAAGGAAGGACATTTCTCTGTCTCTGAAACTTCTGCCAAGCAAGTGAGTTCACGTGTCGTTTGTTGATGCTGGTATTTCATGTAATTCAGCACAGTGTGTGCATTGTAGAGGAATGTCTTGAGGATTGGTCTGTGTGCGCTGGGGTCTCCCCTCTGGATGGGCGGGGCCAGTGGAGGAAGCTCTTCCCACCAGTCTCTGGTCCAGTTCTTGCACATCTTGCGAGCGGTTGTCAGGCAGTCTTATGCAGTTGCCATGGTTACCATGCCAACACATTTGATGCAGGTGAACTGAAGTTAGGAGAGAGAGAATTCTGACACTGAGTGTTGTATTGCTTGCATGCTGCTCAAATAAATGTTAAGGAAGATATTAAAAATGATAACGATAAGTACAGTTTTGATAAGCATTATGGATATTAAATCACAGCTTGAATTTATCAGGTTTAAAAAAAAACACAATTTGTAAGCACTGTCCCTTTACCAACTTTTGTTACTACCATTCTATTTATTTAATATAGAGACAATAAGTTCAAATTCATTGCACTTTGGTTGTTTATTGTTGTCAGGATGATGTGTGGGTACGGCGAGTAGAGAGAATATGTGACTGTGCTATCAGGTTAGAGGCCTTCGCAGGTTCAGACAAAGAGACCAATCCCATTTACCAAGATTACCACGGTGAGTGTGGGGCCATCAATCACATAATTAATAATGGTGGTTATGTGTTAATGGATGTAACAGTGAGAAAGGGAAGCCTGAAGGGTGTGCAATAAATAGTATGCATCATGTGTACTTATTACATACCGTAGACTCGGGTTGTTAAGCACCCCCGCCCCTTCTTTGTTAAGTGCAGTTTGTTTGTTTGTTATGCGCCCATTTTCAGCTAGGTTTTGTTAAGCATCCAGGTGTCTAGTTTACTGCTAATTGGCGAGCAGCCCCAGTTTTTAGGTTACCGCTCGCTGTTAAGCACCCATTTCCAGCAGGAGTGCTTAACAACCCAAGTCTACATTTAAAACCATAATAAAGTGGGACTGTGTGTGTGTGTATATAGGTCTGTTTCACCTTCGTAAAAGTCCCTGTATAAACTCTCTTGTCAGCTACCATCCTGATACTCTAGACCTTGCTTTCAAGCTTAAAAGGAAAAAGTTCTCCATTGAGGTAAGTAAGAGTGCAGCAAGAAGAGGAGGGAATGAAATAGTGGGAAGGGAAGTATTATTATTTAATCTCTTTGAGAATAGGAATGAAATTAATTTACTATCCCGTTTATGCATATTCCAGAAACTCCATCTTCCCCCAGAGTTTTCTGACACAGCCAGTCGAGCTCAGGAAGAGACCATGAAGATCACCAAGTCAAACATCGTGGCTTCCTCCAGTGATAGGACTAGGAAGAAAATACTGCCAAAGAACATTGATTTTTAACTGATTTCAACCTCTTACACTCTCCTCTCTATCATGCACATGTGGCTGTGTGAATCAATCAAATGAATTTACTCAATGTCAGTTGGAATGGTTATATCTCGCAAGCTTTTGTAGTGATGCATGAACAGCGTTTAGGAGTTGTGCTTGTTTGCTTCTGAAATAAATTCCACCTTACCAATTCTTTGCTACATACACCTTACCAGTTTAGTGCAACATAAAAACGATCACCCTTTACCTATCACTACACAAAGTCTGCTTTTGTACTGTACATGTATGAATAGGTGAACATTAACTCATCATAAAGTGTGATGCAAAATTGTAGTGATTTGAGTTGCAGGCTCATCAGAACACATGGGACCCAAAATTAACTAAGTAGAAATAGCAAATAAAAAAAATTTTTTTTAACTACCCAACAAAACAGAACATGCATTTGACCACATACAGATATCATCTTTTAATTTTAATTGATAGGTAATCTTTAAAATGTATCAATAAATAATGTCCATGATAATAAGCATGTCTATCAAAAATCAGAAATATTTTGATTTAGATGAGAAAAAAAAAAAAAGAAAGAAAAAAAAGAAAAGAAATAAAGAAGCAAAGACAGTGTGGTGACCTAAGCAATCTATTTACTGAGTTGGCTCAGTGGTACTAACATAGTTGATGTTGTAGATGCAGAATTTCTCCTCGGAGTTACTGCAACTAAATATGATCCAGGAAATGAAGACAAGGGAAAGAAAGGGATGAAAAACCCTGTGGGAAAAGACAGCATTATGGTATAATTACAGAAAGAAAAGAAAAGGGGGAAAAAAAGACTTCAGATGAATTAGAAAGGACATGAAATGCTCCTTTGCTGACATGATGTTATTTACAATGGAAAAAAAAAAAGGTGTATTAATAACACTGCACAATTAAAAAAAAAATTATATAAGCTGGCGGTCAAGGAAGGAATTAGTCCATTAAAAATCCATAGTGTTGGCGTGGGGCTATAGCTCCATGTCCTGGGCTTCATCCTCTTCATCTGACAAGTCTGACATGTCACTGGCACTCGATGAGGACCCCTCCTCTTTGTCTCGCAGCGCATCTTCAGTTGCGTATCTCTTTATGTAATCTACAATAGTGCAAATAGAGTGAAAGTTAGTGAACTGGGCTAGTATAATGGTCCTATCACAGATGGGGGAGGGGTTTAAAGAGAAAGACAACATAAACTGGATGTACAGTAGTACTTCAGGTATCTGAACACGTTGGGACCAAGAGGTATTCAGATGAAATGTTCAGATAATTCAACACCATAGAAAATGCACTAATGAAGGGGCGTGGTTGAGCAATTCTTTGTTTTTGCACATGTTACTATTAGTATTAGGGTGTTCGGTTAACTGAGTGTTTAGATATATCAGATAAACTGAAGTTCTATTGTATTGATCAATACATGAATACACAACAACCACAAAACTGAGTTGTATTTGAACCAGGCACACTAGATCAATACATTACACAACTGTACATACCACAGAGAGGTAGTTTAAACTATAGCTACATGGAGCAGCCAGGACTACTACATGCTACCTTTCTTTCAGATAAGAGAACAAAAGCAGGAATGCTTAGAGGGGAATTTGGCTTCCTTACAAAAAAGGTTATGCCCCCCCCCCCCTTCTCTCTCTCTCTCCCCCCCCCCCCCCCCCTCCCCTCCCCTCCCCTCACTCTAAAATTGATATGTATATGGACACATTTGTCCCCAATTGGAAATGACTACCCCCTCCCCCCTCATGAAAAATGTTGATTCAGCCTCAGAAATAATAAAATTTGATATAATAATTCTACACATAACACACACATGCACAAACAAACACAAATCCTGAATCACATGATCAGGGTTCTACAGCTATTGGATGATGCAATGTATTGATTATGTTTCCATTACTACCATTGTGGTTATGGTTACCCCAAGAAACAGCAGACTTGAGTAGTAGCATAACATGTAGGAGTCTACACAGTGGCACACATAACAATGACCTGCCCCTTCTATGTACAAGAGAAAAACTTACCAGCAATAGCTATTGCATATATCTAACAATAATCTCACTGCACTATACTCTCACCTAATACTTTCTTCTTGTAGTCGTCAGGTTTATGGAGATAAAGAGATGCTGCACTTTCATTGAGAGGGTCTGATGGATTGGGGTATGATAATAATTGAGGCAAAAAAGACTCGAAGATGTTGGACAAATCTACAAACAGTGACAATAAATATATAAATAAATAAGAGTTGTACCAAAACACTCAGTTAACTACTAGATTTACTTCAATAATATCAGATCACTACTGTTCCCTAATGGATTGCAAAACACAGCTGGAGTAAGTCATGAATACATGAATAGTCACAAGAGACATGGGCAGTGCTCTACAGTGCATGCCATACAATACACAACCACCAACATAATCCAATACATTCACTTTCAAAAAATCAAAGATTCGAAAACTTCTAAGAAACAAATTACTAACAAAGAATGCTTATGTTCGTGCACAGTGAGTTGAGGCCACAAGTATACAAAAGAAGGAGGAGGAGAATCACTCACCATATAAAGCTGTCCATGCTTGGTTGATCACATCCAAACATACTGTACCAGATCTAAACCAACACACATACACGCATCATACATGAGAGCATAAGAACAAGAGGCACCCTCCCTTACAAAATGTATTTCTTATAACCTATAGCAAACACTCATATCTGTGGGAAGAAAGCCATGGTCACAAATGGTCCTCAATTCGGAGGTTTTACTGTATATAGACAAACCAAAAAAAGAAAAACAAACACGTGCATGTACACACACAACACGTATATGCACACAACAACCTTGCACAAGATATGTTACAGTAGCCACTAGAACTCTCCCTTGTCTCAGCCCCACAACTGTCACTCAACTAACACTATTTCCAACACCAATCTCTACAGAGTCTGCAACAACAATAGAGGGAAGTTCCTTCATCCACACACACTCAATGGCTAATTAGGAAGCACATGTTTCATGTATAAGGCACAGAAGGTAACAATGCTGCATGTTGAAATTGAAAAAGAGATATATTAGTAAAGTATCCCACATAGACATCACAACGCACACTGCCACACAAGAGAAACAGAAGTGGAGTTATTAACTGAATGAAAGTTACTCATCAGAAGCTATAATAAACTTATAGTTTAAATATTAAACCACTTATTGGCATCAGTTTTCATTGCTATGTATGGCTAGTGGTCATAATGAACTGGCGTATGACTCTAGGGTAATAAGATACTTAAAAATATAACTACATGGGCTGTGGCTGCGACACATAATGTACAACTCCACTTTGTCCACCTGTCCAAGTCATAAGTCAATACACAACAGAGCCAGCAAGTAAAGACACATTTCTCATAGCAACCAAGAAATTAACCTTTAATTAAATAATGCCAAATATAGCACAGGTCAGTAATGGGAGTAGTTTTCAGCTGACTGCTGCACCCAACCAAAGCCAAGGGTTCAAAAGGAATTCAAACTCATTAAAAGCCTTGGTAACATAATTCCATAATTCTGCTATTCACTTCAAACAAACCACAGGACTTGCTACATGCATGCACAATACGTGCAACAGGAATGTGTCATATATATAGCTACCTGACCTTAATTTTCCAACAGAAAAGTATGGGTGTGTGCTTGCTCGTGTGTGTGTGTGTGTGTGTGTGTGTGTGGATGTGTTTTGTGTGTGTGTGCAAGACTAGCGGAATAATAGTAACACTTGACAACAGTTTCTGAGTAACATCTGCACAACTATCACATTTAAGTTTCATTTACTTTTCTTTCTCACTTTTGCTAATTTCACTATTGTGTGTGTGTGCGAGAGATAGACAGGTGATTGTGCATGGCTATCAGTCAGGTCCTAAGAGACAAGCTGATCCAGGAGCTCCTCACCCCTCATTTGTATTTATATTAGTACATCCGAAAAGAAAAGTGTGTGTGTATGCACTTAATTCTGTGGACCACAAAAAATACAAGATGAAATGATACCACCAAGGTCATATCCCTGCATATTTCCCATACCAAATAGACTTAGCTATGGATTTCAACAAGTCATTGAGTACACTAAAGTATCAAGGTGGCAATGGCAGCAGACTTGCCTTCATAGACCACACACAGTAGAGTGCATGCCCACCTGCACTCGTCACAACTTACGTCTCGTCAATGTTGGGATGGAATATTCTATTCATAAAACCTACAACAAAACACAAACATAATGAAAGATACTAAAATTAGGGGCATCAAAAAGAATTAGCAGTTACAACATGATGGTCTTCATATCATTAAATGGGTGGGTGGATTGACATACCAGTCCTGGTAGACCAACTGCACAGTAAATGTTATGTAAGTGTTAATGAGGGAATCAAATATAACGTAGCACATTGTCATTGAAGACAACTATAGTCTGAGGTGAGAGTCCCAGACTGAATATGTTTCATGGCAGCTCCACCAATAAAAGATGCGGCATACTAAATATTAAGTATCAACACACACAAATTTTCACCTAGAGAGAGAGAGAGAGAGACAGACAAGTTCCCCCCCCCCCCCCCCCCCCCCCCCTTTCTAACAGTTGGTAGTTGGTAGCAAGCAGTAACTACAGTACCACAGACCTACTGAGAGCATAACTTGAGCTAGTTATTAGTCAACTCAGAATATGTAATGATTATTAGCTGGGAGAGTCAGAACAATCAGTTACCTCTACAACTCCACTGGAGGTTACCTAGGTTTCACCCCATAAGCTGAGTTATGGTGCTTATGGTGTTGAGCAGCACGTGTACTGCCTAATAGACTACATCAACCAATCTGCCACGAAAGCCTCAAACTAATAGAGACTACCACAGGAAGAGCAGAGGTCTGCCACCGCCAGAGTCAAATACTACACTAAAGTTTGTAGTCGCATAAACTAATAATCAACTGAGTGAAATTACATGGGAAAAAATATAGAGTCACATACAAGGTGTTAAATGTGTTGAGTGCAACCCTCTGATGAGTGTCTATGGTAGACAGAAGATCGATCATACCACAGATGCCAATGTGACTGCTAATGAAGTCTGTGATATGTGAAAACACACTTATAGAATGCACTATCCCACAACAACATGGCTATAAATATTTTTTAACAGCATAGCTGTAAGATAGAAATATAGTGCCATAAAAACTGTATTGCAATTAAATGAGGAGTTCCCATATAAAAGGGCGTTACGGGCTCATAATTGGTGACAAGTGTAATGGTGGCTACTACTTTTGTCTCGAACTTCTCCTGATACTTAGAACCCATTATTGTAACCTAGTGCACCAAAATGGGAAAATAACGTCACATAAGTACAGAAAGAAAAAAACAACGTATGGCTGGTGCCACACACAATGACTGTGACAGAAGTCAGACTTGAATATTTAATTATATAGAGCTTGGGCACTCATTATACAGGTGGTATGGATCAAACAGTATGAATGATTTGGATGGTTGTTGTTGCACAGCTACTTTTGAATACAGGGCATAGAGGTCAAAGGCCATGCTGGGCTCTCCTCTTTTTATACCTGGACCTGTGGAAGGAATTCAGAAAGTGGTAAACGAGGCCACAGATGTTGAGTTTGGAGAATAGCATTAATTGCAATCTCTATGTTTAATCTGATTGTATTTCAAATGCTTCATCAAACCTGCAGTAGCAGTCTCTAGTCAATACAATAATGTAGTCCTGATATCAGCTGATTAGTTTGTGACCACAACTCCACTTGTTGCCAATTATGAGCCGGTAACGCCCTTTTATATGGGAACTCCTCATTTAATTGCAATACAGTTTTTATGGCACTATATAGCTAAGACACAGCAAAAAAACTGGCACACACACCTACACACACTCCTAACACACCTACGCACACACACACGCACACACACTCACTCACATACACACACACAGCAAGCAGGAAAGTGCATTGAGTCTGAGAGTTGACCCCTCCACCACATAGCCACAACTAACAGTGTGGTTAGCTTAAGTGTTCCAACTATTTTATCCCTTTCCTATCAGCTAATGATGAAGACACCCAAAGGGTGAACACAGTATAGCATTAACCATTCATCCTACAATATACTTGTGAGGGTATTACAAAGGCTATGATTAATTTTTTTTTTAACTAGAGGAAATTATTAAGAAAAATATGAGGCAAGGTTTTAAATACAGCATAAACATTTTTTTCTTTTTCTTCTTTCTTTTTGTGTGTGTTTTTTTTTTTAATTTTTAGATAAGAGGACTAGTTCGTCTTTAACAAGCACCAACACAATCATACCTTGACACATACACTGACACTACACAACCTACCACAAATACTGACTTAGAATTAAAAGGCATACCCTCCACATTTGCTATATACGCATACACACATTCTAAAAATTCACAAATGCTGACCACATTACTAGCTCTACAGAGCAATGCAACGCAACAGCTAACCAACTTTGCTAAACTTGCAATCATATTATTTATCACTTGAACAAACAAAAAAAAAAAAAAGCTGATGAATCAGTTATTACAAAAAAATTTTTTTTAAAGATTATAATCATAATTGCTCAGTAAATTAGCTAGCTAACTCATTACTCATGAGTGAATGTGTTTAAACACTCACTGGTATATAAAAAACTGCAATGTTTTCTTTATAGTTTATCAATCTTCTCTGATAATCAAGCTTCCAGTGTCTAAATTCAATATTCTATCCTTTGGGGGGGAAATATTAACAACAGCCACCACTTTAGCACCGTAAATCAAGCACATTAGCAAGTAGGAGACTGTGACCTTCAAGTCCCACCAACTGACTGGGATGAGACTTGGTTTAGTGGACAAAATGACAAGATGTTGTGGACTCAACCAACATAAATGCCGACGGTTACCAACTATCATCAATTCACCTCAAACAAAGTCTGCCATCTGATCAAAATTACATCCCAGTCATCACAATGCTTGAGTAAATATTCGTGAAAGCACTTCTTATAACTGATTTTGTACTCATCGATCAGGTTATACATGCATTGCAAGAATCTAGCCTAAGTGCACACGCACATAAATACACACACGCGTCCAATATATACATTTGGTACTTGCATCTAATAACACAAGTGTATAGTGAGACCATTGTTATTTTCACTTGCCTATTGATGGAGATTTGAAGGGGTACTTGTCCGGTAGATCCACACGAACCTTCCATACACCACCTTCATACGGAGCTGAAAGAAAAACAGAGGAAGAAGATAGAATGGATCACAGAAGGAAATGGAAACCAACATGACCATTGTAAGTAAATTATTCATTTAGACACACTCAGACAGAGTAATTGTCTTGCTCAAATAAAACTTCTTAAAATGTCGATAGTATACATACCTACATAATTTGAATTTTTTTTCTTAGATACACACGCTACTTCAAATGGTTTCCTGAATCGAAATACTCTGTAGGCACTGTGGTGCATCTGCACCAATCAATTCCACTCGTAAAACTACACACTTTTCTAGGTTTCTTCCTTAATGTCACAAGCTAACTGACCAATGAACATGACAATCATTATGTATGAAAAAATCACACAAGTGAAGAGTGAATTTAAACACACAAGTGAAGAATTTAAACACACATTTTACACCTTTATTACATTCAGTGGTACGCCTCCTACAATGTGACCTCCAACTCCTCAAACTGAGACTATTCAATTAGATATAGACTTTACAAGTACTAACAAAGTAAGAAATAGTAATCATTTGTAAACAAACAGCCAAAAATAATGTCATCTTACGTACGCTGCACGCAAAGAATCAGTAATATACAATACAGATCACTTACTGCCTGAAGGGCCAAAGAACTTGACACAAAACTCATTGAGTCCCCCGAGAATAGTGACTTCATGTTTACTCTCTATTCTGTAAACATACAAAGTAATGACAATGTATGTCTCAACTCACACTCACTGAGCTCACAAGAACAATTAACTACTAAAAAAAAAAAAAACAACAAGAAATTTAATTGTGTTTAGGACAATATTATTATAATGCTTTCTTATGCCAACTATATACATGGATATCTACTCTAAGAAAACATGCTATATATATCAACCACATCGATACCTAATGACCCAGATATCTACTACCTGAAAACATCACAAAAACAACCATTCATTTGTATACCCTGAAACATGTCTGTGACACAGCCAGTGGCACCAATTAGTTACACAGATTTCTAAGTAAGATAATATTACATGCTACATACCACCATGTATGTTATGCTATATAGTTCTAAGATTAATGATAGTGCAGTACTGGGTTGGCTGGAATGTGAATTGCTTTTGCTTATGCTATATAGTTGCTGTAAGTGTATGACCATCGTAGAACTCAAGTTTGACCGATTAAACGAACTCCACCAAGTTAGCAACTAAATTTCAAGTACACCCTGGCTTTAGAGTGAGCAGGTAGCCAAGTATTTTTTTATGACAGTTATTAAAGATCCATTCCATTAGGTGGGTACATGTATACATATATATATGACCGTTTCAGGTTTTTCGTAATGAAACCTGTGTAGAATACAGTTCACACCTCAGCCACGCTAACACCTGGAGAAGCAAAAGCATGCACGTACATCAGCAAATTTGATTCACGTACACTGAAAATGTGACTTTGAACTGAAAGCTAACGAGCACTAATACTCTACTCCACTTTCCCAAATTTAATATCCATTTAAAAGCTCACTGGGAAGTACAAATAACATACAAAATGTAAAACCAATGGCAAAAGAAGAATACCGTCAACTATAATACTCTTCATGAACTTCAAAGTACTTGCATAATTCCACAAGATCACTCGTAGTCACAAACCAATCACAGGCTTCCAGCAAAGGAAAACACATTCTGTACACACACACATACTCGTACACACTGCGTGGAAGCCAACAAGTTAGTCTTCTGTATGACCTTCCTCTACTCACTGGTGGGTGGCTGATTGTTAATCTACATTTATGCTAACATCTCTGCAGGTAAACTTTGTGCATGTATGTGAAACAACCTTGTCCTTCACTACACACATACACACCCACAAGCATACCATATACACCAATGAAGCAAAGAATAAGTTTTTGAGGCCTCCAGTCTTACATTACAATCGCGGTTATGAGGATGAATACCAACTGTGACTAGTGGCACATCACACGTGTCAGCAACTTGTTCAGCAATCAAACAGCCGATAGCTCACATGACTATGGAACAAGAAGGGTGATGGCAAACCACAGCCAGTCAATCACACATCACACACACACACACACCCACACACACACACACACACTCCCAATATCCACTTGACACTCTCTCACACAAACTTGTTCTACCTGAATGTACCTTGCACTTACTCACACACACACACACACACAATCACACAAACACACAAACATACTTAACAACCTCAGCAAACACACTTGCCATCACAAGCACTAAATTTACACCTCTGTCTGCCACCTACGGTGGGAGGAAAAGGAAGTGATAACATCTCATAAATAACACAGACTGTCCAGTCTGATGTCCCAGTATTGAGTTCATACTGGCATCACATCCACGTCAATGAACACAGCTCTCTTGGCACAATATGACACTCATTTCAACCACAAATTAATTGAAACAGAACTAACTATACATTGAGATATAACATTCAATCACAATTCACCAAGCAAACTTCATCCTCTCTAATATACTTATAGTATATTTGGAGGCCTACCAGGTACCTCAAACTTATAAAATAAAATACCTAAGCCCACTTACAGTTTGACTACATCTGTGTCCATTCTTCTTTTACCAGCAGATGGTGAAGTCATCTTCACTGCCTTCCTCAGTATCACAATGTAGAAGACCAATAGTCTCTGCCCTCACAATCAGTCCTTACTGGGTCGTCTTCTACAGATTGTAAGTGGAAGACAACCTAAGTGAATAAATCTATTGACCAGTTTTGCCGTCGTTTTAGTTACCGTAAGATCCTAGAACCCAGTCGTCGTCAAGTATGCGGTGTGGTAAGACTGTAATTTCGTTGGCCCTGCAGATCGTCCGATTATAGTATTCTCCGCACTCGGTGGTACGGTACTTGTCTGTTCACGTACGTAGTCGTCGCACAAACTACAGCTTCCTTATCCAACTGCTAGCTGAAGTTTATCATCTGAGACGTACACTCCAGCACTGCGGCGTTGACGTTCGCTTGGTGATTACCTTGTAAACAAAGGACGTCACTGCCCCCTAATAGAAATTCCTAACAAGTCACCTTTGAACCCAGCGTCCGCATATCGCTTTTCGGTGTATGGACGTATCTATTTAGCGGAAAAATATTTTTTAAAATAAAGATGGCGAATACGAGTGGATTGAAAAGAGAACCTGAGATTTCTACTGAATTATTAGCTACAGAAAGTAATAAGGCAGATGTAAAGAAGTCTTCCAAAAAACCTAAACCTTTACCAGAATCTAAATTTGGAGGAATGACAGAAGAAGAGGTCTGCAAGCTTTTGCTCCCTGACCACATGAAAGCTGGACTGGACATAATTTTTGTGAGTTTTTGTTATTAGCCACGAAATTAATTTTACGTGTTCCTCCTGCTTTAGATTGGAATCAACCCTGGTCTCTATTCAGCATATTTGGGTCATCATTATTGTAATGCCAATAACCACTTCTGTGAGTACTCATTTTCTGGTAGTAAATAATTAGTTTTTAGTCACCACATTATTTATTGTCAGCAACTAGAGTACCAATAAATAGTATAGAAAGAAGTAGGGATATGCTGGAGGAACAGATATTACTTACAGCCACATCACTAGGCACTGGAGTTGGTGTATTAAGAATGAGTTTTAAGAATTGTGCATAATTGAAGAAAATATAATATGTAAAAGTGGGTACGGGATTTACAAAACCGAGGACTGAATGTCCAAGGATAGTGTAAATCCTGTACCATCAGAATGGAGTGGTGCAACCAACTTGTACCATGGCTCTAGTCTATACGAAACGCATAAAAATAATTTTTTGATTGGACAGTACATTTCATTCGTCTCCTAGGAGGTGCGTATGAAAATATATTCACCCTGAATTGAGCAATCTGATTGGATGGGACAATTATTAATACCCCCCTTAATAATAATATTCATGCATCAATCTTTCTAAGAACTGAATGTAATGCTCAGTTGGTTGTGCATATATTCCCCCTCAATAGTTATAGTAATTTACACAATAATATACACACCAGACTCCGCAGGGAGCACAAAAATGATAGAGACTGACTTCTGGCTTTGGCTGGATGCACTCTAAAGTGGTCAGTATACATTCCTGGTGAATGAATGCTTGTACTCATGAATAGTTTAATAATGTGTATAATGTATTTACGAGCTACACAACTGAAGAAAGACTCTGCACTAGCTCTGATCAACAATTATGAAATGGAAATAAACATTGATAGCATTTGTAAACTATATCTAAGCAAGCATCCATGTGATATAGAATGTGCAAGTTTATTGTTTTAATTTTTTTTTATATTCATTTGTCATTTCATTGTTCATTCAGTTTTATCACTCCTTCAAGGTGAACCTTAAGCACAGTGTCGAGCTAGTTGGTTTCACCAAAAATCTATTTTATGCCAAATAGGGGTGTGGCTTTGGACTGTGTGTGGCTGTGGTAAAATTGGTGTGGTTAGAGTTTAGGTTAATTCTGAGCCCCCCTCTGAAAAATCCTGCCTACGCCCCAGGTGTGTAGGTGTAAAGGGTAAAGTGAGTGTTTATGACTAGAAGTATGGCAAAAGTCTAGTTTTAGAACAAAAAGTCCATGTGCAGGGATTTATACGGGATTTTTCACTTGGAGAGGGGGGAACATAGCGTGCATCAACAAAGACTGTAATGTCTAAAATAGTGCTTCAAGGAAAGACAGATTGTAAATCAGGCTGAAACTACTTTTAATCAAAACATTAAAAAGTGTTTCAACATTCGTAGTGTTACACATGTTAGAGCACGTTGAGGTAACAGATTAGCATGTGAGGGGAATATCTCAACTGTTAAGAAAAAATTCCAAGCTCCTCTTCAATGATGTGTAGCAACATCTGAGAATAGAAGTCACTGGTTTAGAATTAGGTCTTTTAGAGTGGCCTGTATATAGCCTTAGATTTTGATAAAATAGCTTTATCATCCTAAGAAGCTCACCAAGAGTCCCTCTGTTAGCAGTTATACTAAGAACTAACCTGATACTTATAGTGGTATCTTCCCCCAAAATGCAAGCATAGTGTAAAATTTTGTTCACCTTGTCAGTAGGGACAGCCACTGTTGTGTAGCCGGTCATGCAGCCTAGTGAAGATGATTAAAAGCAGACTGAAGTATTTGTGTGCACTTTGACCTTACTGTTTTTTTTGTTTTTTTTTTGTGTGTAGGGCCCTGCCTGCATGAATCTGGACTCATCCCAAAGAAGCTCACATTTAGGGAGGATGCTGAGCTACTCGATTATGGGATAGGTATCACTAATATAGTCCCCAGAACAACGAGAGCAGCCAATGAACTGAGCAGGTAGGTGTGCTTGTGTGCAATGGCCTAGAATACATTAGCCCAACATTGTGTAGATCATTTCATTGAAATAATGCTCCAATCTGTGGTACAGAGGTCTTCTTTTTTTCCCTCCTCACTCATAGTTTGTAATTTTGCACAGAGAATACGATATGAGTGAGTGTTACAAACTTTGTGATGTCTCAATTTCTTTGATATTTCCTGCTGTAAGTACGAGTGAAATTTAAAGCCAAGCATGACACCACGATTAACAACAAAAGAGGAATAAAGGAAATGAAAAAGATGTGGTGTGTGTGTGTGCACACAATTGAGTGTGTATGTGTGTGTGTGTGTGTGTGTACACACAATTGAGTGTGTGTGTGTGTGTGTGTGTAATGTATGCTATTTTGACTGTCTTGTGGTTGATTTAGAAAGGAGATGAAGGACTGCTCCTTGGTGATGATAGAACGCATGAAGGAGCTGAAGCCTCTAGTGGCTTGTTTTAATGGCAAAGGGATCTATGAAATATTCAGCGGTGCCAAGTGTGTGGTGGGCCTGCAGAGTCTGCCTCTACCAGGAACTGACACTGTGAGCATGTGTAACAATGAAGGTGCTATATTTGTCAAACTCACGTATGTGTGTTTGTATGCTGTGTGATAATTAAACGTATGTATGCTGTGTGTATGTAAGGATGATAGAATGTGTGTTTGTGTGTGATGATAATTGAATGTGAAGCAAGACTAAATGAGTGTCAGAAAGGTTTCTAACATTATGTTAAAAAATGTTATTTTCTCTTGTATGAAAAAGTTTGGTGACTGTTGTCTTATGATAACAAGCAATTATGGAGGTAATATGATTTTTCAAATATTTCTTTGCTTACAGTTGGTTTATGTAATGCCGTCCACATCAGGAAGAGCTGCCACGTACCCCAGAAGAGCAGACAAGCTCAAGTTTTTCAATGAACTCAAAGACCTCACTGATAAGAAGAGAGCAGAGTTGGGTCTGACGTCACGGGCCCACATGTACACGTCTGTGAAAACTTGGGAAAGTAGCAGTACCAGTGCAGACAGTAGTGAGACAAGAAGTTCAAATTAGATACCTAGCGAAATTAATGGCAAATTTATCGTAATTCATGCAATCTTTCACCTATTCATCAAAACTGGCTGTTCTTATTTTGTACTTTTTTGTAGCTTTTTAATCATCATAACACTTTCTTTTTTTTTAAATGTAAGATATGTGCAACGTCACATTCCCCCCAGTTATAAATCTTGTGGTATGGGCCAATCTTATGGAATATTGTAAAGTACTGTATGTGTATGTGTGAAGGGTGCTCAGCAATCAGATAGTGGTAACCATGCTTCCCAGAGCAGCCAGTGAATAAAAATAAAACAATACTAATGATAAGTGCAGTACTGGCAGTGTCGTCTCCCCCCTTGCAATTACGTGCACAAACCCAGAGTAATGTCAAAACTATGCCAGTGCCTACCTTGATCGGGTAAAGTACGCTGTGCTAACACGTGCAGCTAGTTCGTCGACTCGTTGCGTGAGCAGTCTTACTCTGGTTTGATAAAAGAATCTTATAATGGTGGTGAGTGAATACGAATACACAAGGGAAACACCCCGCAGATTCCAGGTATGTAACAGTTAAGTTTTATTGGTAAGGGTGTGGGAACAGTAATTTAATTCCGCCGAGTATTTGCTTAGTGGAAGTTTGTAATAAAACCGAGTTCCGTAAGGATCATAAGTAAAAAAGAACCTTGTGCACGTCAGCTATACCCGTGGAATAAGCGTAGTTTCTTGTGAGGTGTGTAAAGCATCCTTTATCTTAGATGTAAACACACTCACAACTATTTACAAAATGTGTCCTATATGATTAGGTTAGGAAGGAAGAGAGATCAAGTAAAAAAGTAATAAGCAAAGGAACACATGAAGCCAGGGGAAGTCAAGAAACTGTCGCAGGTGTGAAGTTCTTATCACGTTTTATAACACTCACTTCTTGACCATTGTGTGAGTTCAGCTGGCCTTATGTCTTGAGGTTGAGGCTTGTTGTTACTATGGCTTCAATCTCAAATTGGCTGTGGTGAGCTAGGAAGGGAGTAGAGGTGGCATGATAGTTGTCATTTATTTTTGTTTATATTTATTAGACTTAGCCGTGGAAACTTTAAATGTGCTATAGATCCAAGAATTGTGACATATTTATAAAGCTTATTGCACGGGAAAGTGCAACTCTTCGTGGTTGTAATGGGACTATTATTTGGCTGAAAAAACTGCACTCTCACTGTCTCTATATAATATATTATGTATACTAGTGGTGTGCTTGAGCACAAATGGTGAGCGAGCCTTAAACTACACTATTGTTAAACAATTGATTTTAACTTCTAACACTCAAGCTACTAAAATGAAGTCGTTTTTAAATTACGTATATACGGTAAAGGGGAGTTTGAATTGAAAATGAAGCAACAAAATCAAGTCATGTTATTTAAACTTTTTCTTTGTGATATTCTTAGTAGTAGTTGTAACGCACAATACTTTCACACAACTGAACATACCTACGCAAGACTTACCTTCGTGGTTAGTCTAGTGGACAATGAATTTCAAGTAAACTGTGGCGTAGGGCTTATAACTGTGACAAATAGCGTACTTACTTACCACTGCCACTAACTCAAATAGAAATGGAGCTCCCATATAAGTTTTGTTTTAACTGCACCCACAAAATAATTCAAAGCGGTAAACAATTCAATTTCTAGTGTGATACAGGTAATGATCGCTAAACTGGAGGATTCTGTTTAGTGAAGTTTGGGACAGGATCAAACATGGAGCAAACACAAAAATATGAGAGGGTCAAAGTACAAAATAACATACATACGTCCACACATATATAAACAAATATCCCCGATTTTCAATTGAGTTACCCCTGATAGTGTCTCGCTTGCCAATAATATACAACAGCTATGAAATTACATTATGATCAATCTATCCTCACTATATAGACTGTTCTAACATGAAAGTAGTAAGTAAAGGAGCAGAATGAACCTGGAAAAAGAGCAACCAGTGCAGGTGTGATGTCTTTGATGGTGGAGAGGTATGTTGAGTGGAGGAAGAAGCAATTATCTTCATAATGGGTGACATAGCTGGCTAGTCATTTGAAAGTATCAACAGTACGGTGGTCCCGTCATAAATGTTGGAAGGGAATGTGCCCTCAGTGTAATGAAATTATAATTCATGCTGTGTGTTAAAGGTGACGTCTTGCTATAAATGACTGCAGGTTGCCGTTGGCTTTCTAAAGGGTCCACTAAATTGTTGCACTTAACATTATTTCCGGTTTAACTAAAGGCAGCATAGCATTTCATTAGATATATGTATATAACAGTCACCACCTCATAGTGTCCATTCAATTCATAACCAATTGTTATTATTTTTAGCCTTGATGCAACAACTACTGACCGAGCTTGTCCGGTCTATAGATGTGTGGTTAGCAGCAGGAAGTTTCAGCCATTGGTGGGTGGCTTGCAGCAAATGGATTGAGTCTCTCATTATTGCCTACTAAACAATTTTTTTTCTTTTTTCTTTTTTTCCTTTTTCCCCTGATGTTGTGAAACTCAATGTTTAAATGAATGGTGCAAAATGTAACAATAATAATTTTAAGTTCATAAAAGGTCAACAAATTGGTTAGCACAACCCAGAACTGCTGTGTTCCCACTGCACCGCCATGGGGTTTTATTGTGATTATCTATATGCTGTATTTGAAGTATATTGCTACTGGAGACCCTGATGACATTGCAATAACATCACATAAAGCAATGAGACTATATGGTCATGCCATGTAATAGTAATGCCTTCTACCATTGCTAGATTATGCCAACATGTAGCTAACTAAGTATTTGGCATGCCTTTGGTGTTGTCCACAAGAGGTTGTGTATTTTATTGGGTAACTAAAATGAACATTGAAACCTTTCTGCAAAGGTCATGCTCCGGGGTCAACTATTTCTGAATTTGGATATATTGAGCGTTTTTGTTGTTGTTTTTATTAAAGTAGATAATTCCAGTAGGTGGTTGTTGAGAGTCAGCCTATTTATCCCAGGCCTTTTAGAAAAAGGTTCCACTGAATATCATAAATATAATAATGAAAGCTTTGAAGCTACAGAAAAAGTATGTAAAAAAGGAAGTAGAGGTAGGAGATTGAAACAAGGTAGAGGAGGCAAAGGAAAGAGTAACCACGGATGAGATAAAAAGAATGAAAAATGACTCGAGGATATAAATTACTGTTTATTTGCTGACTCATCTTTCCACTTCATAGAGAGAAGAAGGAGAGTGGTGATCAAGCCTCCGAGAGTGAGGGCGTGAGGAAACCAACCTGAATACAGCCTGCAAACAAACATAAACATACCATATGTATGACAAAACAAATCAGGAAAACAATTTTAAACCAGCTATCTCTTCCAACCATCGCTGGAGTTGTGTTTATGGACAAAAGTCAATTTTCCTTACCCCATACTCCCTCCCTCACACACACACAAAAAAAAAAATTTTTTTGTTGCATTTGTGTGTGTGTGAGTGTTGACACATATTGTCCCCAGGTAATCAATGCATAATTACAGATGTGCCGATACTCAATTGAAAAATGTGGGTTGGACTTTAAATTACGATCATGTGAACCCTCAGTGCTTCATGGACTAGTTGCACAGTAAAATTATTATCAAGACAGAAAAATGCTGATTCAGATGTTAGCATGTGTGTGTACAATTACAAGATTGTGCAGTCATCACTAGCACAATTAGCACCTTTTCGGTGAGTAAATAATTCTATACATACGTTATTTGTGCTATTAGGACACATTATTGTTTTGGGATACTTGCCATAGCAATTCTAAATCTATGGATGCCTAGCGTTATAAAACTTACTGCATAAAACCTTCTTTATTAATAATCCTGGAAGCTATTTTAAGAGCGGAAGATGCAGCTTCAAAGTCTCTGTGCTATAAAACAAATAATCAGACAAAGAACAACAACAACAAAAAAAAGATCTCGTACAACATCAAGTCACTCCAAGACAGAAATACTAGGCGCTGGAAATCAGTATTATAAATATATACTACAAATATTTATACCCTCACTCACTCTATAGGTACAGTGATACACACACACACACACGAAGAGTCCTGGGGAATCCCTTCAGCCTTAGACGAGTTGAGGGTTAAAGCAAGCAGAACGTGCTTTAGGCAATATTTCCCATATCACCTGTGTTCAGAGTTATCATGTCGGGTCACCCCAGGTTATACAAGTGTTTATTGTACAAGAAACTCGTTACTATGGTATTCACACATGAGCAATACATAATAAATTTATTATTCATTGGATACTGCAGAATATCACTCGTCTGATTGGCCGTATTTACATTCATACATGCAGCACTCGTGTAAATACTAAGCCAACAGACTCGTGATATTCTCCTGAATAATATACATGTATACACCATATCATACTGTGTGCTGTAATAAAACACAGATGCTTGAAGTATTACTCCAGCTATCATGAGATCTGTCCTCAACACTTCACCAGTCTATAAAAGAATACCTTCTCTTTCAATATATTAAAATTAAATTTTGATTACCAAGACGATAAAACATGAACTTAGTTTCCCAGGCAATCATAAAATAACCTCAAGCCAATGATAATTAAAAACGCCATTTGACACCACCTCCCAAAAGTCTGCACATGTGTGACCCCTCCCCCTTGAAATAATTTAGGCTACATCCTCCCGTAGAGTACTAGTACTTGAGTTTCATTACCTGGGCCACCATGACTCTTGTCTTCAACACTTCCAGTGGAATAATGGAGGCAAAGTAAGCTCCAGTCATCAGTGTCAGCTGCGACACATTGTTACCAAGCACACTCGGCCAAAGTGACTGAAAAATAACAACAACAACCACTAAAATAATAATGTCAATTTTTGACCAATGATTAAAAATGCTGACACGGGAGAATACCTTAAATAGCTATTAAAATATAACTATTGAAAAACAACAATGTCAAATAATGGCATAGAAAAATGATAGATCGCTTAAATTCCAGCTGAAAGTTTCCCAGTACAAACCCATAAAATCTAACCGAACTCCCCTCCCCTCCCACTTCCCTCTACCAACCTATTTCTTCTCCATCCACCCAATCATAGAGTTACGATACAACAGCCAGCTATGCAGAGCCCTCGGCATGCTGTGGACCCAACACAATACATACATGTAAACAGGCCATTTTAATAATGAGCTGGGATGGTATAAACATGCAAATGTTGTTGTTGTTGTTGCTGTTGTTGTTGTTTTCAGATCCATCACAATATATAAATGATTGGAGTAGACTTTACTTTTATTGTTGTGTGAAATAATTATCCAAATACGTACCACCACAGACGGGACGAAGAAAGCCGGTATCCCCGCAGCAACACATAGCTGAAGAGTTGAGATAGTGAAGCCACGATACATACCTATTAATCCCTGAAAAATAGCAAACTGAATGAAGGAGCATTCAACAAATTCCTCAAGGACTACAATAAGGACACTTCACATGAGGCACACTGTTCTACTAGCACCAAATCATGGCATAAATCGTCTTTCATTAATTATAATAATATAGCAGAATATTTAGAACAAAATTTCGGGGAGGTCCAAGCAACATTAGGAAAACTCAGGGGATTTGTCATTTCCATGAAATTGATGAATAATTGAGGGGCCTAATTGTTTAAGAAAGTCGTAATAACTTTCAGGGGGGAAAACATTTGGGGGGGCTAAATGCTCCCCTAAAAAGGCCTAAAAAAATCCCTAATACATACAGAATTAAAAAGTCATGATTTTTAAAAAGACTGGAACAAATGAAAATTAAGGAATTAAGACTTTTTTAAAGTTCATTATTTCTCCATTGAGACTTACCTCTGCTTTTATCTTGTGACGGAGAATGTCTTTGGGTCTTTCATCAACATAGACTTGACAACGCTTGTACCATACTTCAAATGGAACATAAGAGAGTGAACCAGGGAGTATCATCTAACAACATAAATAAAAACATGAAATACACACACACACACACACACAATTGTGTGCTGAATCTGCCTATTGAGTGTCTTTACGTAGAATGTGTGCCCGCAATATTCCGCAGTAAAGGGGAAGTCCAGAGTTATTGTGTTGGGTTATTGCGTCCCCCTAAGCTACATCTTTATGCTTATTGCGTCCCCCGAGGATCTACTAATTCTATAATACCCTTCTGTGCCAATTACCTTAATTTGGTTAAATAAAATAGCTTCATATGAATGCAGAGACTTTTTTTTTTACTAGCTATGAGAGTGCTCGGTTCATACAGACTAACACTTGCACTCCTTGAGAAGTCTGTCTAATTCTTATGGTGAAATAATCTCAATTTTTTACTTTTCATTGATCCCTTTGCACAAACGATAGCTACAACATTCTCAAGTCAGGTAATGTTTTATTTTGAGTATTAGTTTTTTTGCTCTTCTAAAAACTTCTGTAATTCCTCATCGTCAAGACAAACTGATTGTTCACCCTCAATGCTACAAGATGGCAGTACTTCTTGCCTTTCACATTCCCTTTCTACTCCACCTCGAATATTAGAGAAAATATTTTCAATGACTTCATCAGAATTAAAAAAAATCGAAAGATTTCTTGGCAGCATCCATTACATCAGCCACTCGGTTTCTATGCCATTCACACATCACCAGTACACAATAAATTGATTAATCATTGGATACCGCGGGAATATCACTCGTCTGTCGTTGGCATTTACACTTGTGCCTGCGGCACTCCTGCAAATGCTAGCTGACAGACTCGTGATATTCTGCGTGCGGTATTCAATGATTAATCCATATATATTCCTAACATTTTGAACCTTAATCAAAATATAAACAGCCCATAAACACAACCTTGAACTGCGCAGTTTAGCTTATTAAATTCCTAACAGCAGTCCAATTAATGCCATTCATTCCACCAGTTAATATCAGATGAGATTTTTTTATTTCTTTTCGTTCAATTTCAAGCTCACAGTTTTGCGCTCTAGAACCTAAGCATCCCAGGGAGGAGTCTGAAAAATTGTGGTGGGGATTTTAACATTAGGAGAAACTTTAGCCTCCTGAAATTCGGATCTAAATTGTCTCATCAAGGATGTACAGTACTGCAGATTACTACACAATGTCCATTCTATAGTATTGTCTTACATACAACCATTGTTGTATACCAAGAGTGACTGACGAGTCCAGTTAAGGGTATACTGGTTATAGAAACCATATGTCATCCTTAATGGAATAGAACTACTAATGTTTCACAGTTAGATAAATTGGCAAGCACCACAAAATTATGACTAACTTTTGAATTTTTTTTTTCAATATGACGCTCACAAATTATAAGCCCTTTTATCCTTTGAATATTTTAATGGTGTTACACATACAACATTTGTATGCTTTCTGTAGATTCAGTTTGTATCTTAAACATACCATAAGATCAAGACAAGCGTGCTCTATATTTAATGCAGCTAAATTTATGTCAGTGTGCTAAAGGTTAATGTTCTGAATCCCAATTTGACACAGTATTGCATCTAAACACTTATTTTCCCCCCACAATTCATAGCAATGCAAACAAACAGAAAAGTGATTTTTCAGCGATCATGACACACTAGTCAACAGATAGTGCGACCCATGTTTCATAAAATAAGATTGTACTAAGAAATCCTTATTACTGGCCAGTGAGAATCAGGGACTTCAAAATCCTAGCTGTACCACGATTCTATAGCTTGAGTTGACTCCTTTGAACTACATTCAATCCAACACTAACATAAGTCTGGATGCTCCATACTCCGAAGCTCCTCTACTTTAGGGTGTCTCTAGCGAGTTCAGTAGGATGCTGTTATTTAGGACAACACTCTAATTAACTCTCTAGCTGTATACCTCTGGCTCCTGTTGGTTCAAGTCCAGAGAAAGTACAAACTTAAGAGGGGAGAGAATGATTTTTTTTTGATTTTTTTAAAATTATTATTATATAAAAGCAGCTAGCTTTAACAGAAGCAGTGAAAAGGACAGATCAACTTGGTGTAAGATAATAATCAGTAAATAAACCAATGTACTGCCTCAATATACAGTGCTTCCAGCTCAATATAAATTTTTAAAAAAAACAAACTCAAACTATCTGATCTGTGCTGGGTCCCCACAAGTTCAGCAACAGAATACCTCACTTTCTACTGCTTAGGGAAATGACTTGGCTAGAAAGTTGCCATGAATGTAGCCCACCAATAACATAGGAAATGTATTCACAAAATACATACAAATAAATAGGTCTCTAGAAAATTGTGATCTTGTTTAACTTACCAGGAATGTGTTTAGTTGAGGGCTAACAGTGAATTGACTTTGAAGATGTTTTTCAACTACATCACTGAATGTATCTACAGCATCATATACAGTGTGCATGTGTGTGTGTATGTGTGTGTGTGTGTGTGGGGGGGGGGGGGGGGGGTGTTGGAAAAAAATAACAACAACAACAACGATAAATCAACAACAAAACTCTCAAGTTTAGAAAGTTACAGCAGTAAAATGGCCTCCTATTTGCAAGTGGTTTAGTTTAAAAGCTCCACCTCCTGCCCACCATATAAAAAAAACGACCCCGACAGCCTCAATTATACAAGTGAGTCCATACAGGAAGATACTAACACAAGCTCATGTAGGAATTTACACCAATACCATTTGAAGATCTCCTGGTAAGCCAGAAGGTTGCAAGTCCCTAGTGGAACTCAAGTAGAAGGTGTTCCTAGTGGTACAGTACCAATGAGGCTGCTATAACCTGGACTTGAACTTTGACCTGAACATGTAAATAAGCCTGGGTGACCTGATAAGGAACACTATAGACTTCTATACAGATGACTCAACTCTGTTTGTTGGCACACACACACTCCAGCCACCTGTAAATTACTATTACCTTCCTCCCCCCCAACCAAACAATAAAAGCATACACACACACACACACACACACATAACTATAAACACGTGTATAAAAAAAGTAGCCAGGCAAAAATACCACAATTGAAAGTATATCAAACTTTGCAGTAAATTTGGGTATCATTAAGTACTTGACGGTATACATGTTCAACTTTGTACTAAAATTAAAGGAGAGATTAAATTATAATATTATATGTTTAGTATTTAGAATGCCATGGCGTAGGAACTGCAGTGTCCGGAGCAGCTTCGGCAGCAGCACCTTTTTTAGTCAGAGATCGATATGGTAAAGATCATCAGTATTGAAACCCGATGTGGTAAAGTATCATAACCATCTGGTAAGGTCTCGTTGCCATCCTCAGTTTTAGGCCCTCCCCACGTGGTGTGATTTCAGCTGGTGATTGAACACTATTTTTATTTCCTGTGTTTGTTTATCTGGTTTGAGTACATGTAAGACATTTCTGGCTAACTGATCAATAATTTCTGTGTAGATCGGCTGCTAGTAGATTATGAGTTTAGCAGCTAGTAAGTTCTAGCAGCTAGTAAGTTCAGAACTTCCCAGTTTACCTCACCAACCAAACTTGGTAGATTTGAAATATACAGATCAAGAATGCTAGCATAAAATTAATCAACTATGACCTATTACCTTTCAGTATAACCTATAATGTTTTTAAATACGAAGTCTTGAAGTCAATTAATTGGGTGGGGCTTGTAGGCATGGCTTAAGCTAGACCCTTTACCATACCTCCACATAGCCAAGTCTAGGAACTTACAAGAAAATATTGTTCCTACAGTGAATGGCATCAATCCTCTGAAGAGATATCTCAACTGTCTGTGATGGGAGAAATGGTGGATTGCATGCCTCTTCCATAATCTGTACTGACTCTGTGCGCATGTCTCCCATGTGCGCAATGGATAGGTCAGAATCCCAGTCGCAGTACACTACACATAATATGTGTGTTAACCAAACCAAGATAAATAGACGAAGAGTAATGGACATAATAAATTGATTACCGCGAGTTTGGCTTCAAATGCAATTCTGGCTTCTGAGCGTTGCTCCATCAGATTCTCACAGACCTATGTCAATCCACCCATTTTCCTCTTCTTCTACTTTTATATACTTCTTCTCTAGTAAGATATAAGAGGGAGTGGTCATTTAGGTACTCCCCCTTATTATTTACGCGTCTATGTCATTATGTCACATTGTTACCCTTTACCTATTGGGAAGGCAATAGAGAGTTTACAGACTCCCTTTTTGCAGTGCCAATTATCATGCGCGCAAAATAAGTGGACATACAATGCTGGTTCGTTGACGTCTTGCTGGCAATGAAGAAGACACTGAAAGACAGCAGCTGAGTAATTGTAAAACATGGAGAGTTTTATTGTTACTCCTCTAGTAAGTGATACATCTAGCTGGGTGCTAAGTGTCTAAATGTATTTTTTGTGAAAAGGCTGGAGCGGCGGCAGGGTTAGTGGTCGACATGACCCTGTTCCCTGTCGATACAATCAAGACTCGCCTGCAGAGTCGGCAGAGGTTCTGGAAAGCTGGGGGCTTCCAGAACCTCTATAAAGGAGTGGGGCCAGCTGCATTAGGATCAGCTCCATCAGGTTGGTAATGGTTATTTAGCAAATTTTATAATATATACAGTGCTTCCAGCTTAAATGGCAAACTTTTGAAAGTATCATTTGATCAATTTTGTCTCACAAAACTGTAGTTACAAATTACCTGGCACTAACAATATCGGTTAATGCAATCGAAACACCATATCTCAGAAACTCCAAACCAAACTCTCCCATAGACTCCAATACATTATCACCATTTTATTTTGTTGTCATTATTTTCCTTTTGGTCGTCACGGGATTGTCATTCAATCCTCATCCGCATTGAATTTGTTATTATGATGCCGGCCAAACGGTACTTTCCCTATTAATTATTGCCTGCATGTAGGACATTCCTTTATTAGACAATTACTACGTGTTTAAGACTATTCCAATTCCGATAACTATACAGTTAACAAAAAGTATTTTCCAGCAAAGATAATGTAGCAGGCCCTGCTGACCCTCTCCTGGTGATGCTCAAGGTCACCTAGTTAAGTATTATTCTAAGCTGTCAGTAGATGATGCACTGGTAAACTTGGGACTAAAGAACTGGATTCTGTTTCCCACAATGAGTCTACTTACTATGCCAATGCAAACCAGTCATTCTTCTGGGACACACATTTTTTATTAAATAAGCTGCTATTTCAGATACAAGGCCAATTAAATGTCACTTTTTTTTTAAATATCGCCATCACCTAAATGTATTCATTTTTTATAATGCATCTTCACACGAGAAGGCAGATGAAAACGGTTTTTATGTGACAATAAATAGTGACAAATGACAACATCAGGAGGAATTCCAGAAGAGCCTGGCGTGTCAGGGTGAGGTAGAATCAGGAGGGACATCAGTGTGCAACATAACACATATAACAAAATGGAGTTATAGCAATATTAATTACCATAATTGAGAACTTTTTTTTGTGTTGCTTCCCATACAATTCTTTCAAGATTGTACCTCTACCAGAAGAACACGTTAGCATACCTTCTGGAGAAATACAGTAAGAAGTACTACCCGTTTTCTTGCCGCCTGGCAATAATTGACTTGAGTGCCAAGTTTTTATGTAGCAGACCTACTTACTGCTAAAATCTGAATAAAATTTATTCAGATTTTAGCACTAGGTCTGCTACATAAAAACTTGTCATCTAACGTCACCAAATGGCGATCTTTGCCGCCAAGCTGATAATCAGTTAATTTTTTCCAATTTTTTTACATAACATTTTATTTCACCTCACCAAAGTAATAATATGAAACTAAAATTATTACTCTTATGTCCGACAAGTCTAGAAAGGTCCAAGTATAAAAACTTAAGAATATTGGCCTAAACACTTTTGGTACTATTTCACTACATTTTTGTGCCATAATTTTATAATGAAACAAATTTGGTTCACCAATTTATTTTTGCAAAAATCAGGCCATACATGTATTTCATATGTGCTAAGTGAGAAAGGTCCAAGTATAATTTTTTTTCCTGGCCTAAACACATCAAATTTTGAAAATGATCCCTTCAAGGTGTCACCTATCACATTATAACCACAAAACTACAAACTAATTTGATGACCCTATTAATAGCTAATATTGTTTATTTAATTAGTCACCAGTTTTGTAGGAAGGGGAAACGTTTGCCTGGGGTGAAAGATCCCAAGTTTCTTCGTTCCCCTTTATGAAACCCTAATTCTCCTTTACTAACAAAGTTTACAACTAGTTATTTTGTTTGACGAAAAGCTAAGTAGCAAGTCACGTTCTGAAACAGCCACAACATCCAGGTCACTGCATACCACTTTGCTATCTTCCTTCCCTCCCCTTTCTGAGAAAGCCCTACAACCATACAGTTTGTTATCTAAAGAAAGGTATTGTTGTGGTCATTTTGAGTGAAATCAGTGGTACCAACCATGAGTTAGGCTGGCCTTAGAAGCTGTGTAGCTAGAAATGTAACCATGTAGTTATTATATATATACATATTATATTATATATATACATTACCCCTATCAGCTGGTAGGAATGCCCCACCCTCTCCCCTCCCTTTCTCTCCCTCTTGTGGATTATTAATAAAACTCATGTAAATACAATAAAGCTAGTGATGTGCCTTGGGGAGGTTTGAAGACTCAAATTTTACTCTCATATTTTTTTTGTTAATGTACAACTCAGACTCATACAATAGGCAGGTGAATAGGAACTAGGACTTAACTTCAGGAAAACTAACTAAATAAATGTCAGATTAACTTAAATGCCTTGTTGTTTAAATTTCTTGTACACAATGGCTCACTAGCCACTTGTGCTGAAGCAAGCTTCAGAACTAACCCAAGTGACAGAATAACTTTTCTGAGAGCTTGTGATGGCAAGTGAGACCTAAAGTTAATGCTTTGCCATTCTTAAGAGTGTGTGGTTTATAGAGTGTAACTAAGATGACCTTTGTCTGAACTCAGTACTGCTTACACATAGCGAAGCTGACACCAGGCAAGTTCCATTGAGATTGTGAGTGAGAGGGACAGGTGGACGTCCCGGAGAATGTCCCACATTCCCATGGGACTGTGGGATGGGATGGATATTTTACGGCATTTCTGGACACCTATGCACAAGTTTGCCCATTGAGTTTGTACTGGACTAACCCTAGCCCACACTTACCATATTCATTGCTAGAGAACTGACCTAGGGTTGTCATGCATTGCATTATCTTGTGCATGATTTATTATTTTTCCTACATTGTTCTGCATATACATATGCTCCCACTTTCATTCTTGGCTAGAATATGCTAAATGCTATTCATTAGCAGTACACGTAATGTATAGATGAACCTTAGAAATTATATTAGCAATTTCATTACATTGTTAATGGAGGAATATAAAGATGTGCTTAACTAGTTATTATTATTATTATTATTATTATTAATTGTTATTGTTACTGTTATTGTTATTATTATTATTTCCCACAGCTGCGTTTTTCTTTCTTACATATGAGCTGGTAAAGAGAGCCAGCCCAGTGCCACACTACTACGCTCCTTTTGTTCACATGCTGGCTGCCACCATTGGTGAAGTGGTAGGTAAAGGGGTGACATGCTCAGGTGGCATTATTAGTACAGTAATTGCTTCAATACTAGCAAGTCATTATCACAACAGTACTGAAGTACTAATAATGATACTAGTATATTATGTATGGCATTCAGTTACTTCTTGTATCGCCAAACTAATCTGCTAGCTTTGTGTACGATGAATTTCTCTTACAAAGAATAGCTTTGAACCCGTGTTATTGCAGCAGCTATAGCGTGAGATGAGTTTCATACGCGAGTGCACGTGACCACTCCAGAAAGTTGCTATGTTGATATATTTGCTGGGAGGAGCTTTAACAGCGAGACTGCTGAGAGAGAGAGAGAGTTGTTTATTGCAAATGGCTTCAAGGAAAGAAAATTCTAAATCAGAAGCTATCATATACGCTCACACAGGCATACACACACACACACATACATGAAAATTAGCAAATTGGCTTGTCTTGGGCATGACATCTTTTGTGTAGATTATTTCATTCATATCTCTCTATCTCTCTCTCCAATAGAACAACTACATAAACAATCATAACACTACGTGTGTGTGTGTGTGCGGTGTAGTGGTTGTGTCCTTGGCACATGGCCTGAGGGCCTGAGTTCTAGCCCCACTATGGCAATTTTCTGTCTGGTTTTTCTTCCTCTACCTCCTACCACCCCCACCAGTCCACCCAGCTGTGATTGGGGTACCTGGCATTTGCTGGGGTGCAAAGTCAAGACCTTTTCTCAAGAAACATCAATAGTCCAGGTGGGATTTCAGGTGTCCACACCACTTGCTGTGAGAAAAGGTCTGTTCTCCTGCGAGTTCCTAGCCCGACTCCAGGAGCTTTGCTTGTACGGTTCACCATGCCTGCTTAGTGCACAGGCAGCATGTGACCTGCTAATGGCAGCAAGAGAATTTACATTGTGTATATGTATTCGTTCAGGTGGCCAATGTGTGTAGGGTTCCCTTTGAGGTAGTGAAACAGCGTTCTCAAGTGAGTTCTCACAAAAGTCCTCTACGTATCTTCCGGGATATTCTCAGAACAGAGGTAGGGTCCTGGTGTAAGACCACATGGACAGGCTATAGCTGAGCTCAGTGACCTTAGTAGAGCACTAATGTATCGTAACTTTCTTGTAGGGTCCCAGGGGCCTGTATCGTGGCTACTTCACGACTGTGGCAAGAGAAATACCATTCTCTTTTATTCAGTTCCCTGTGTGGGAATTTCTCAAGGTCAGAGTTCAGTGAGCATGCGTTTGTGTGATTTGATGCATTGCACTTCAATGTATGTAGAGTATACATAAACAGGATTGACTAGTGAAACTGGCTTTATTGAAATAATTCATTATGAAGTGATTGTTAGTTGAAGGTTTCTTGGTGTTGGCACACATCCCACACATGGCACTCTCTCATCCACATGTATGTGTGTATGTGTGTGCATGCATGTGTGTTTGTGCATGTATGTGTGTGTGTGTGTGTGTGTTGTGTGTGTTTTAAATTACAACAAGAATAGTGCTCTGTATTGAAACCATTAAACCATGTAATTATGTAGAAGTCGATATTTTTTTGACTAATAGCACGGGTAACCGTGCGGCTGCGCCTCGTGCTATTTCAATTGCTTTATGAGTGCTATTGATCCCTAATAGCACAGGTTACCCGTGCTATTACTCACTAATAGTAGGCCAGCTTTTTAAAGAGTCATTTGCAATTGTAGCTATACTATATTGTTCACTCGCTATCTCCTTATTTCAGGATTAGCTTCCGCTGGAACTTTGTTTTCAACGTGCAGCTCCTCCTAATCTGTTGATAAACATTTTGTCTAATACGGGTAGAGCTTCTATGGTAAAGAACATTGTCTCCAATTAAAAACTAGTCGAACTGTACGTTTCCAAGGTTAACGCTGCACGCATGTGCGCTTACCCATACTATTTCACTTAGCTACCGAGGTATTTCACTTAGTTTCACTTAGTTACCGAGGTATTTCAATTAGTTTCGTGCTGTTTCACTTTCCCCGTGCATTTCAATTGAACAGCGATTTTTCCCATACATTTTTGAATGGGCAACTTACACGCCATAGTATTATCACAGAAATCCGGTAATTCTTACATGCTGCACTCGTTACTTCTAGTAGTTATTAGTTAAATTTGCAGCTATTATGTAAATTATCTCTGTGGGTCACAATTTTGTTTCGTTGTAAGATCAGACATTTTTAATATCCTAAGGTGTCCCCGGCATAACCACACTGAGAGTGTGTTCTGTACACATCTATGCTTAATCATGGCTTGTGCATGTATGTGTGTATTTTTTTAACTTGTCGATTATTTGGATTGTTTTGTGTAGGGGGAGTGGTCTCAGAAGCAGGGTGTGCCGCTTAGTCCTTTGCAGGGCGCAGTGTGTGGGGCTATTGCCGGTGGAATAGCGGCTGCTGCAACCACACCCTTGGATGTGGCTAAGACCAGAGTCATGCTGGCCAAGGTGGGTGTGTCTGTTCGTGAAGGAGAGACAAAGGAGTGAGGGGCAGGGGAAGGAGGGAGGGATGCGTAGGGAGGGGCAAGGGGAGGGATGGGTAGGGAGGGGCAAGGGGAGGGATGGGTAGGGACAGGGGCTAGGGGAGGGATGGGTGGTAGGGAGGGGCAAGGGGGAGGGAGGGTGGGAGGGGCAAGGGGAGGGGATGGGTGTAGTGTGTGGGGGTATTGCCGGTGAATGCGGCTCTGCTTGCAAAACCACCCCTTGGAGGTGGCTAAGACCAGGTCATGATGGCCAACGGGGTGTGTATGTTGTAAAGGAGAGGACCCAAAGAGTGAGGGCAGGGGAAAAGGAGGGAGGGATGCGTTAGGGGAGGGGCCAAGGCAAGGGGAGGGATGGGTAGGGAGGGAAAGGGGACAGAGGAACGGGTAGGGAGGGGATCGGGGAGGGATGGGAGGGAGGGGCCAAGGGGAGGAATGGGGTATTAGGGGAGGGGCAAGGGGAGGTAGGGGTAGGAGGGACAAGGGGAGGGATGGGTAAGGGAGGGGGCAAGGAGGATGGGTAGGAAGGAGGGGCAAGGGGAGGGATGGGTAGTGTGTGGGGCTATTGCCGGTGGAATAGTGGCTGCTGCAACCACACTCTTGGATGTGATGTGGCTAAGACCAGAGTCTTGCTGGCCAAAGTGGGTGTGTCTGTTCGTGAAGGAGGGACAAAGGAGTGAGGGGAAGGAGGGAGGGATGGGTAGGGAGGGGCAAGGGGAGGGATGGGTAGGGAGGGGCAAGGGGAGGGATGGGTAGGGAGGGGCAAGGAGAGGTACAGAAGATGGAAGAAGGGGCAGGGGTGAGGAGGGAGAGATAGAGGAAGGAGAGGAGCGTCCCTCATTCATCAGCAGTGAGCTGATGAGGTAACAGCAATCAATTTCTAAATTGTTCTTCTACTCTTTTTTTTTCTTTCTTTTTTTTCTGTACAGCATGGGGATTTGCAGACATCTGTGTCAACTGCCAGAGTAGTATTCAACATAGCCAAGCAAGAAGGCGTTCTTCGGTAAGTGGTGGAACATACACTTGCAGTGGGTATGACTTCCGTTCCTACTCGTGCAGTAGCCCAAACCCTAGATTAGTTCATGGAGTGAGGGAAGCATTTTTAAGGAAGGGCATAAAGTGTTTAGGTTGTATGTGATATTGTTAAAATTTAAATATAGATTGAATATTGCCCAGCATTTAGACAGTAAAAATGTGTATTTATAGCTATCTACACAGAAAGTAACATTCTTGTGAAGTACAACTTTTTACATTAATTTAAGAAATTAGTTAAGGTGGTTCTGTGCCAAATACAGCTATGTAAAAAGCCAGAACTATTGCAACGCAGAATGTTATGCATCTTGATACTGACTTGGTACAGGGTCATTGAGGGGTGAGTTTATTGAAGACTAGAGACCTGGTATTGGTCAGAGTTGATTGAAGTAATGCAGGGAACAGGCAGCTGCATTCAAAAGATGCAAGAAGAACATATTGTTTTTTGAATTTCTGCTTTCGACTTTCTTGGAATAGGTGTAACTAAAAGTGATCAGGAATCAGAGTTTCTGTTTGAGTGTTGTATGTCTGAATTTGAATGGTTATCATCACTAATGCATATTTTTGTTGCTGTTGCTTTTCTTTTTGATGTTTGCAGATTGTTTGCTGGGTTTCTTCCTCGTGTGTTATGGATCAGTGCTGGAGGATTCATATTTCTGGGCACCTACGAACAAGCAACTCATTCTCTGAATCAATATTTATAACTTCATGTCATTATTCAATCATCAAGTCATGCATCAAAATGTCCACTTACAATTTATTGGCTGTAAAAACCAAGGGTACTGCTTGTTGGAGGCTTAGTAGCTACCTGCTGAATGAGCTATAGTTGTAAACTAAGAATGGGAAGACACACTACACAAACGGTAACGGTAAAACATGAAGAGTGGATTGTTCCCCGGTGGGTGCGAGTTAATAGTAGGATGACTATAATATAACTATACACACAGAAATATCCCAATTGACTTGAAACTTTGTACACAGCTTAAGAAAGTTTCAACCTAAAGAATAAAACCTAAAAAGAAAATAGTGCACCCCATCCTGTTGACTGTTTTGAATACTTTACACTAAGTGAAAAATTATCACCTGTGCAGATTTATGAATTATATTCTTTTAATGATTCCACCAATTTTAGCTAAAATAATAAATATAGCAAGCAGTGAGCGATGCGAGCAACGCTGTATACTAATACAAATATTTATTTGTATTAAGACTATTATGTCCATTGAAATGTTCACAATGGTGTATAGTTGTTTAAGGAGTAATTCTATGAGTAGACATTTAGGGAATGGTGAATGACATGAACGATGGAGAAAAGTCATATTATTCAAGGAGTAATTCTGTTTTAAGGAAGATATGAATGACATGAATGGTGGAGAAAAGTCACAGATTTTGCAGCCATAAGTCTTTATTTATTCAATAGCTAGATAGCTATGAATAAGTAAAAAAATAAAAATAAAAATAAAAAGAGAGAGAGAGAGGGAATAACTGTTGTTGTTTTTTTGTTTTTTTTTGTTCTTTTGTTTTAGTGTTGTAATGAATCCTGATTGAAGTTTTAATTAAATAATTTTTTTAGTGAAGCCATTTGAGTTTCACTAGAACTGTTGGATAAAATTCGAGTAGCTATGCATACACTGCTGCTGCTCCAGTATGGAAGATCATATTCATATTGGGTCCTCCATGGGAGTACATCTGTTGTAAGAAAGAAAAACACTCTACTGTTAGTTGCAGCTCAATGATGTTTACCACATTAGAAATTTTAATGGAACCATGTAAAAATTGTTTATTCAGGCTCCCTTTCTGTATGCAATTATAGTAGCTATATTATTTACCATTCTTCTTCGTGCTGCTATTATTATAGAACTATTCCACTATGCTGATACAGCTCTAGTATTAGTTTTTTTAAATGGTAGCATAACAAGGCAGGCTCTACTGGTTACTTTTTACATAGTTCCTGCTCATGTGAATGGTCAGCATCTTCCATCAGGAGATTAATTAAACAATATTATTTTATTCATGACTGGCAAAAAGCAAAAATAAAGTGCTGGCAAGGCAAAAGAACATGCAATTACAAAAATAAATAATTAAATAATTCAGCGAGCGAGCGAAGCGAGCGAAGCTGACTATCAGTCGTGTTCAATTGAGATTTCAGATATATATATATATATATGTAGGTATGTATGCGTACGTCAAAAATATTCGCCCGCGCTTCTAATTACGTAAGTTAGGTAAAGCGTTTACAGTTCCCGTATTTTTCAATTAACGAGCACGGAGAATCAACTTTGTTTCAACCAAAAAGTTTATAGCTACTCTCTTCTTGGCGAAAGACTGAATGGCAAATTGTCAAGCTGCGCTTCTTTGCCACTGCGTTCGAAGTTTATTCAGGTAATTCTGTTATTGTTAACTCTTCATGCCTAATCATTGTTATTATTTAGCGATTTCCTTCACAAATTATCTTTACCTATACTCATATATTTACTCGCTCGCCATGCATTTGCGCTATTCGAGCGCACCACTAGTAATAGCAAATTTTTCTCTTTTTATCCGATTACGCGCGATTAATTGCGCCTTACGTAATGCGGTCACGGGCGCACGCGAGACACAGAGGATTGATTGCTTGGTGGGAGGGTGACACTAAGCGAGAGAAAGAAGACGAACGTTTGAAGATTGCCTCGGGGACAGTATTATCGAACGATAGAGTACGCTCTAGGCTATTGGGAAAGCATAAATTCGACGCTAAGGAGCTGTTCCCGACTTAAAAATAATAAAGTACTCGCATCGTTTGGCAAAAACCTTTATGGCATCACACTGAGGCTCTTAGTAAGCACACTAGTAAGGTTGGAAGTATGGTTTCATGGCTGAAGCAGTTTGCTACTTGATCATAGAGGTAAGAGAAAGTGTTTTTGCACGCATCTGTCTTACATTCAGGAAGAATTTGTTGATATTTATTTAGGGTGTGTTTTATTTTGAACTGAGCAATCTGTTATAAATTTTGTGAACAGAGAAGCTTTTTATGGCTTTTGTGCATGAAAACAGGTACATCACAAATAAATGATAGAATATTTTAGTGTATTCAGTTTGGTACTCCAAGGTGTCTTTACTTTTGATGTGCTGGTAGGCTGCATTGTTGACAGAATAGTTAGTGATCTTACTATCAAGTGCAACTGGTCATAGCATACTAGAAGTATATGTCAGAGGGCTCCCTGCAGTCTCACCTGTTGTATAACAATATTTATTTTTACTTATTGTTATAAAGAATGTGGTTAAAATTCCTGTAGAAATCGCTACCTTTCAGAATCATCAATTCCGTTCTCTCGTCAGAGTCCTTGACCATCTAGTGACTGCTGCAGTCACTACACCCATCAGTACTGAAGTCATTCTTGCTGTCATCAAACTCCTCATCACTACCATCAGAGTTACTGCCATTCTGGTCACTGCCATCCTTGTCACTGCCATGCTGTGCCAGGTCAAGAATAACGTCTTCATCACTAGGATGCTGAAGTGCCAGTGTTCCACTTGCCAAGATAGCTTTCTACTTGTTTTATCATGAGCAGTTATAGCTAAAGTAATATTGCTTTGTAAAAAATTATTCTGTGTACCTTTATTATGAAATATATTTTCAATTTGTACTTTATCAGAAAGAAGTCTTATTGTTGTGACAAAATTTACTCAACATTTTCTTATGGCAGTCTATGTATTTTATAAGCCTAAAAATATACTTACAACAATATAGAATCGTCTGCAATTGTGATTGGTGGCTTCCTTGACTCCACAAAGCCGTAGGGCGAAATGGACGCGAAGACGCTTTTTTGACGCATTTTCGCGTCCTCCGCAGTTATCGATTTTTCTTAATTGACGCGTTTTCGCGTCCTTCGGCATTAATCGGTTAACAGCAAATATAGCTAGTTTCTGCCACTTGTGTTCTTCTAATTCTGTTATCAGGGGCATAGGCAAATAATTTACAATGGGGGTTAAATTTTTTTTAACCATATGCAGAGTACATCCCCTTCAATATAAATAATTATTAAACAATTGAGCTGAATATTGTGAGATAACTATTCTTATAATTCACACTCAATGTCAATATCCAAATCTTACCTGAGATAAATTATGAATCATAGCTAAAACTTTCTGAAGTTTGTGATGGAGACAGGAGACCCACGGGCTAGAGACCATCTTTTCCAGCGTCTCTCAGTGGCTGTGCAGTGAGAGAACTGTGCTCTGTCTTGGGAACAATCACCACCACTAATTTTTTGTGACTGTCCAGTTTCTACGGGCGCAGGCGATCTGTTTCCAATCCCGGTAGAATTCTTTTTATCAATGCATTCTTTTACCAATAAACAGTCCAATCAAAATGAGTTTTATGCGTTTCTTATAGCCCTAGAGCCAACAAGTCGGTTGCACCCCTCCATTCGATCCGCGGTACGGAATTGCCCTCGAGGCAAAGCAGCACGTTGTGCGTACCTTTTTTCTGCTAAGGCGCCTGCGCATGCTATGAAGTACCATGGCAATATTAATCTTCAACAGCATTTTACTGCAGGTATTTCTTGAACCCACAATATAAATGATAAGCAGAAAAGAAACAGCTAGGGAGGCTAAAAAAATGCCAAAAAGCTGCCGAAACAGCCGAAGAGTGAGAAGAGAAGAACGAAAAGAAACGGACAGCCCCAAGAGAGCTAAAGAAACTGCTACTGTAGAGCAGGTAACATATGTAGTATTATATCAAACTACCTTTGGTGCTAATTGAAAATATAATTTGTTGTTTTAACTTACTGTCAATTATTTAGACCATTATGAGGAAAATATTTCCACTAAAGTACTTTTAGCTTCTGAATATGCAATAGCCACAGATATTGGTAGAAGCAATTCTTCTTTACACTACACAAAACTTCTCCTGTTGCTCTCCTGTACAGTGTAAGAAAATTAAATAAATGTGAAGAATGAAATATTACAGAATTTGTGTAGAATATATAATTACAAAATTATTATTATTAGTTTCCAGTGTTGTTTAGGTTTATAAATTCCAGCTTTAGTCCATGCAAAAGAAAAAATAAGATCTTGAAGGCCTAGTTTTTAGCCTTCTTTTTTTTCCCCATAAATCTTCCTGAAGATTAGGTTAGTTTTTAGTACTCCTTCAATATCATGTAAAAGATTTAGTTTACTATCATTTTATTGTTGTTCCTCAAATGTGACTTCTTAAGTAATTTGTATATACTTTTCCCCCAACAACTACAAAAATAAGCTGAATAAAATCTTGGGTATATTAATCAAGTATAATATTTTTTATACAGTTTAGAAAATGTTCAGCTATCTATATCAAAACGACGTTAGCCAACTTACAATATTCTATAGCTATAGCATTTCTTTTCACCTAGCCCCTCGCTCCACTGACTTCAAATGGGAACCATTTTCTAGTTATAGTTTAAAAAGCACACAGGAAAGAAGCGCTATTTACCACATAAACTGCACTCCCCATACCCAGTGTTAAGATGTAAAAAAAAGAGGTTTATTTGGGATGCTCTACAATGTTTTGCATCTTAGAGGTAGCGAATTCTCTCCAGAACTTCCAAACAGTAGTTATGGAACTGTCAGAATAGACAAACCTAAATAAGATTTCCACAGTTTCAGAAAACAGTGGTGTTCGGCAGAGGTTGGTTTCTTGTGTAAAGTACAGTTGCCAATGGTTCCAACACACAGAGGCAAGCTGTTGAAGGTACTACTTTTGCCCCAGGGTTACTCTTGGAAGACGGAAATTGAGTACTAAGTTTGAACGATTAAGTCAGGGTGCTTTTTTGAGGCAATGATAAACACAAGATCCTCTATCCTGAGCCTAATACAATGTGTAATAGCTTCTACATTCATCGTACCTCTTTAAGAAAATTAAATAAATGTGAAGAATGAAATATTACAGAATTTGTGTAGAATAATTACAAAATTATTATTATTAGTTTCCAGTGTTGTTTAGGTTTATAAATTCCAGAAATGTTTAGGCTTTAGTCCATGCAAAAGAAAAAATAAGGCCTAGTTTTTAGCCTTCTTTTTTTTCCCCATAAATCTTCCTGAAGATTAGGTTAGTTTTTAGTACTCCTTCAATATCATGTAAAAGATTTAGTTTACTATCATTTTATTGTTGTTCCTCAAATGTGACTTCTTAAGTAATTTGTATATACTTTTCCCCCAACAACTACAAAAATAAGCTGAATAAAATCTTGGGTATATTAATCAAGTATAATATTTTTTATACAGTTTAGAAAATGTTCAGCTATCTATATCAAAACGACGTTAGCCAACTTACAATATTCTATAGCTATAGCATTTCTTTTCACCTAGCCCCTCGCTCCACTGACTTCAAATGGGAACCATTTTCTAGTTATAGTTTAAAAAGCACACAGGAAAGAAGCGCTATTTACCACATAAACTGCACTCCCCATACCCAGTGTTAAGATGTAAAAAAAAGAGGTTTATTTGGGATGCTCTACAATGTTTTGCATCTTAGAGGTAGTGAATTCTCTCCAGAACTTCCAAACAGTAGTTATGGAACTGTCAGAATAGACAAACCTAAATAAGATTTCCACAGTTTCAGAAAACAGTGGTGTTCGGCAGAGGTTGATTTCTTGTGTAAAGTACAGTTGCCAATGGTTCCAACACACAGAGGCAAGCTGTTGAAGGTACTACTTTTGCCCCAGGGTTACTCTTGGAAGACGGAAATTGAGTACTAAGTTTGAACGATTAAGTCAGGGTGCTTTTTTGAGGCAATGATAAACACAAGATCCTCTATCCTGAGCCTAATACAATGTGTAATAGCTTCTACATTCATCGTACCTCTTTATTTAAACTCTTGTGGAGGGACCTGTGCTCACAATCCAACTTGTGCTTCATTTTCTTCTGTTACAGGCATTATCAGCTGGAATAACTTGTGTTGTGGTTAACCACAATGATCTCAAAGTGAAACTTGTCACTCTTCTAAAAATCATAACTTGTTCTCTCTATTTATTTACAGTGATACATCTGAAAATGGTTTGAATTTGTATATTAATTTTTTTGGAAAAAAAATTGTAGTTTTTTGATTAAAATTTGAAGGAAAAAAACGTAAAAACTTAACTAAAAATAATATTGACCAAGTCACTTTCAAGAGTATACAAAAAAGCTCTAACAAATGAAGTATTGATCTTGAAGATGAGCGGTTTAGTTGTGCGGTGGTGGGTAATGATTTTTAGAATTTTTGTGGGTGTGGTTTTATTATTATTATTATTATTATTATTATTGACTTTACAACCAATGGGACAAAACTAGTTGGGCGGAGCCCGACCTCTGCTGAAGGGAGAGGTCGGGTAACAAGCCTATACCCGGGTTTGTTCCTGCTGAGTCAGCTAATCATGACGTCATGAACCGATTGTGTGGGATTTACGATTTGTGGCCATTCTTTTCACCCACGCACATTTCTTGCTCCTTTTGCTCCTTGTGCGTACGTATATTTCTGCGTAGGCGTATTCCTGTCCGCCCACCCATTCCCTTAGCATTTAACCACACTGCAATCTGATTGGACTGCAACGTACGTTGCAGCAGGGAACAAACCCAGGTATAGGCTTGTTACCCGACCTCTCCCTTCAGCAGAGGTCGGGCTCCGCCCAACTAGGACAAAACAAGTATTGTGAGTGAAGTGAAAAGTGTTTGTGGTTAATTAAGGGTCAAACTCTAACTAGTAGAGCTGCCCGAAGAAATAAATAAGTAAACAAAAGAAGAAAGTGAATAAACAAAAATGAATAAATAGGCTCATGATGTGGGAGGCAAAGTGATGTTGATATTAGATGTGTGACATTGAGAACAGGGACATAGACAACAAAATGTGCAGGGATTGCTGGGGTTGAATCTTTTGGTGAATGTATTCCAGTTTTCTTGATAGTAGTGAAGGAAGGGGAAAGATCAATTGGAGAGAATGCATTCCACAGCATTACATTACAACACGATTAAAATATTGGTGGCGTGTACTAGAGAAGCGGTAAAACTTAAGTTCTACCCATACAACAAAAACTGGCTATTATATTTACATATTATTATGCTTACAATAACAAGTCATTGTACTGCTAAAAACCAGCACTTGCCTTCCTACTGCAGCATCTGAAGTTGACGCTCTCAAGGTTGATAACGTTTTCCTTTTGCGGTGCCGCGGTCGCTTCCCGCTTCTTGCCAACCGTTTTCAGTCATATCTGTCTGGTAAAGGGTAATTCAAGAGAAGGAGACATTTAATTTTAGATTGGCAAATCCCATAGAGCGCTGCCAGTTTTCTATGGGAGGTGATCACTGCCAAAATTAGTGCAACATTTTGAATAGGGTGCTCCAAACTGAATAGGAGTGCTGCAGACTGAATAGGAGTGCTATGAATATCATTAAGTTGCTGCACATCAGCATAGGAGTGCTATGAATATCATTAAGTTGCTGCACATCAGAATAGGAGTGCTATGAATATCATTAAGTTGCTGCACATTAGAATGGGAGTGCTATGAATATCATCAAGAACTCTAAAACAAAATAGGGCCCTACTTTGTAAATAGGAGTGCTATGAATATTCTTTGGACAGCCACACTTCTACGAATATAATTTGAAATATGAATATATTTGTACTGTATTTGAACTTTAACTTGAACTCCATTATTGTGATGACATCTTGGGCAATATCTAGCGTTTTCAGAATTATTAGTGACTTGGATGTTTATAGAGATGGAAGATCTCTTTCTTCAGATGCTATTGATGCATGGTGTTTATCACTAGAATTAGTGTTTCGTGAACTAATTGTTCAGCAGACTTTTGACAGAAGTGATCAAGATATTGATGAAGCTTGTGAAATTATAAGACATGCTTTGAACACTACTTCATCTTTAAGAGAGCATATCAATTTGGCTGCTAATGAAATGTCCACAGCTGTTGTCAGGTCTGGAAGAGCTGGTAGGCCCATCTTTGACATTGGTTGTGAGCAACTTTCATTTCTGATAGAAAATCGATTTACTGTGCGCCAAATTGCTGCCATATTGGGAGTGTCAGAGAGAACAGTGTATAGAAGAATGAGTGATTTTACTTTGTCAGTTCATGACCAATATGCCACTTTGTCTGATGATGAGCTTGATCATCTAGTCTATCAGGTTCACTCTCAGTTTCCTACCTGTGGAAATCAGCAAATGCTAGGACATCTATTTGCTCAAGGCTATCGGGTGCAGCAGATTCGAGTGAGGGAATCTCTACGCCGAATTGACCCTGAAGGGTGTATGATTCATCAGCTTAGAGTTATTAATCGTCGTCAGTATAGGGTTCCTTCACCTCGTTCACTTTGGCATATAGACGGTAATCATAAACTTATCAGGTAAATAAAAACAAGGGGTTTGGGGGTCATAGCACAATTTGATTTTTTTAAATATATCTATTTCTTAGGATATGTGCCTGTCTATAGGTAAAGGGTGGTCAAATCAAAAGCTATAAATATTACTAGTATTTTGATGAACATGCTCATGTAGCCATGTACATGTACTTAAATTGGACGTTAAAAAGTTGTGGTTGCTTTAAATGTCATGAGAATCTAAAAAAGGTACATTAGCTATAAAATTTGTAATGGTGATGTTTTGTTTAGGTGGCGTATTGTTATTCACGGATGCATAGATGGCTACAGCCGGAGAATAATGTATTTGAGAGCATCTGACAACAACTCTGCTGATACAGTGTTGGAATTGTTTGTTGATGCAGTTCAACAGTTTGGTATTCCAAGCCGTGTAAGGGGAGATAGAGGAGGTGAAAATACTGGAGTTGCTAGTTACATGATCGCCCACCCACAAAGAGGCCCAGGTCGATCCAGCTTTATTGCTGGTAGATCAGTTCACAACCAGAGAATAGAGAGACTCTGGAGAGATGTTTACTCTAGTTGTACACACCTATTTCATGATTTGTTTTGTTATCTAGAAGAAGAATATTTGCTCAATCCCGAAAATGAAATTCACGTATTTGCATTACATTATGTGTACTGGACAAGAATTAACCAGGCTTTGCAGCAATTTAGTGATGCTTGGAATAACCACTCTCTGTCTAGTGAGCATAATTTGTCTCCTATTCAGCTGTGGATTACTGGTCTGTCAAATGCATGTGGAAGAAGCTCAGATTTGCTGACTGAAGTAAGAAACAATAGCTAGCTAATACTTATTACTAGTTTAATCAGTGTTTGATTTTTATATACAGGAGGATTTAAGACTGCATGGAATTGATTGGGATGGACCAATTCCATATAATGAAAATGAAATAACAGTTCCACAAACGTTTTGCCCTCTTAATGAAAGGGATGTGCAAGAACTTATGGACACCATTTTGCCATCTGCACCTTGCTCAGATTATGGCATTGATTTGTACACATCAACAGTCTCATTTATTCTCCAAAAAATAAATTAGTTAATTTTCTTTCCTCGTTCTAACCATTAACATCACAATATTTACAATTAGAGAGATGATTTTATCTATTTTTATGCTGTAAGGGAAGATATGCAAGACTTTCAAAGAGGGGGCTATTTTGTGACCATACCCAAGCCTGTAAAAATATTGCTCAATGATCAACATAGCTAGCTGCAGAAGTAAGATGCCAAGTGCAGAAATGTACCAGCTAGCTACTTCCTCAAAAGTAGGTACCCCCAACTGCCAATGTAGTATGTTTTCTTTCCACGTCCTGCTTAAAAATCCCATACATCCTGAAGTCAGTACAGGGCAAACTGCACTGTAACTGACAATACTTGACATATCCTGATATTGTGCAGGCCAAGTGTATGAAAAGTAGCTATGGAAAGTCTAAACTAAAAATAGTTCCCCTATCCTGAGACTATAGGGAAATATCGAAATATACTAAAAAAAATTTCAGTGTACCCTTCAAATAGTAACTTTATTATTATTATTATTATTATTATTATTATTATTATTATTATTATTATTATTACTATTACTGTGGTTATTAGCTACCAAAATATCTACCAAAATTATGCTTTGGCTATAACACCAGTAGCTATGGCATGAACTGTGGTTTGACTTTCTTTCCGAAATAAATACTATTTAGCTTGAGACATAGCCTAAGCCTTAATTCAGCTATGTAGCTACCTAAGTGCTTCTAATTTCATCTATGGCTACCACCATCATTCCCAATTAGAGTTTATATCTACACATTTTGCTTTGCTTTTATGCTCAATATCTAAGTGAAACCCATTTTACAGTCAATATTAGCCACCAATTTTGCTTTCTGTAAATACACTTTTTTTTTATTATGAGCATACAAAATTAGATTGTACATAGCAGCTATAACAAACATGTTTAAATGTCTTCTGAATATGACTGATTTTGCTGAGCTGTCAATTAATGTAAACTTAATAAACCTCTCATTGCACTCTAGTAGCTAGCTAAGTTATAGTTAAAGCATGAGCGCTTAGTTTCTAGTTGATTTATTGCACGACAGCCCGAGGGCCGTAGGCCCGAGGACCGAGTGCGATAAATGTACTAGGCACTAAGCGCTCATGCTTTAACTATTTTAAATACCGGGCAAGTGTTATTGCACACTTGCCAAGTTATTACACCTGACAACAATATAGCAACGGTATTTAATTTGTTTTAAAAGCTGGCCTGACAAAAATTATAACAAGGGTAGCTAATATTGTGCATGATTGGTAGCTACCCATTTCCTCAAATTATGCTGAGCAAATTTGGCAAGGCCTACTCTCATGCTCAACTGAGTCTACAGTCCCCAAAATGATTTTTCAAACTGTCTCTTGGATTGCCTACAGTGATCAAAATAAATAAACATTTGATTAGAAAAAAAGATGATTGTCAATGAAGTCAAGTATTTAAATGAAAAAGGTATTTTAAAAGTGAAAGGTTATGGAACAAAGTAGCTAAATTAAACTAAGACAATCCAAATCCTCCATGTAAAATAAAAGCTTGCTTCAACTTTTCTTCAAACTGAGTAGAAATGTTGTACATCGTTGGTAAAGTCAACTCAATTGCACAGGTAGATGCAGTTGGATAGGGTGATGTTGGGCTAAAGTTTAACTGTGGATCATGTGGAAATCCAAGTGGAGGAATATCATCTGCTCCCGTGAAAAAACTCAATACCATTTCCAGGGATACTTCTTCTGTACAAAATACAAAGTCACAGATAATAATGATTTTAAATATATTTAGCATTGTTACCTGATGTATGGTTTTCTTTGAATTTGCTGATGCCACAGCCATTACTTACTAATAAAAACAAATAAATTTAACAATACGATATTTCTAACGTTAAGCAATTCACCTCTTTCACACTTTTCCAAATAGTCTAAAAACATTATAAAAGTATTTTCTTCTTTACTACGCTCATTGGAGCCTTTCTCTGAGTATATTACTCGTTTGAACATCTTGATCAAGGAATCTATGAAGACAATTACAATAAAAAAGCTATGAGATTTAAGTTTTGACAGGTACATACCTGCAGTCAGTGGCTTCATTAATCCTTTCTCATTACTAAAAAATGGGCGTAAAAGTTCTCCATGGTTACTTAATGCCTTCAACAAATTCCCATCCATTCCATCACGGAATTGTTGCAATTCGGCTAAGGATCTTAACACAACATAGTGAAGTGCCACAGTCTGCACAATGCTTGGCCGATCAGTGATGGAAACACGTGTAAGTGGCTTCGTAAACCCACTTTCAAAGAGAATGTCATCAAATGTTTCTAAAAGAATTTGTAATGCTTCTGTATCCTGAACTTCCATAATCTGGAACACAAATAGTTTGTTTTGTTTTTTTGGTTGGTTAGTTAAAGTTACTAGTTAAAAACGTAGTTAAAGGGTAAACCTCACCTCATATAAAGTATCCTGAATTGATTTGTCGGGAACTTCTCCTATTAGTGGCACAATATCACAAGGCTTCATACCACACAAAAAAGCAAACACGGACGGACAAAACAAGTGAATTGGTGCACCTCCTTGCGTAAGACACATGGACGTCAACTGTCCAAGATGAAAATATACATTATCCTAACAGAAACAAAAAAATTACAACTGTACATATACCATATCAATTAACACCTGTAAGGCAACAGCATTATGTGAGAAACATCCAGAACTTTCCAAGTATCTACGAGCAACCTCTTGAAATACCAATCTGAAGAATTCTCTAGTTAAACCTCCTGTATCCACACCATCTTCACCAACAAACTTAACCTAATATATTTTTGGAAAGTAAACAAAAAAAGCAAAGCAGTAGTGTTACCATTTCCTATGATAAAAAAGCACTCACAGTAATCGTTTTATTGCGATCAAAACTCATTTTATTCATTCTTCTTAAAGTATCCTCCAGCATATAACCTCTTCGAACAATCATATCAAAATCAGTAGATGCAATTGTTTTCTTTAAGTATTTTACAATGTCACCCACTGATCTATATTAATAAAACAAATATTATAGGCACAACTTTGATATATTAAAAGAGAACATACTTGGGCTCCTCATCAAGAACTCTGACAGTTTCAAGAGCCTCCTCTCGACTAATCTTGAGCGCAAGTTGAAAATCTTCGTCTTCACTATCACTTACTACAACCTAATAGAATATTAACATACCTTAAAATGATAGTCATACAACTAAAACTGAAATTTACTGGAGTGGTATCTGACTGACACAAAGGTGAAGATTCCAAGACTCTGTAAAACCATATAAGTTCTATAACGCTCACAATAAATATTACGTTCATTTCTTACTCGGTTTTATTGCTGCAACTCTTTAAATGCTCACGAAGTGTGTTAATATTAATACATTGTCCACATGAAAGGCACACTTCTTTCGGTGGGGAAGAACTTGATTACTGTAGTGTTAATAACTTTAAGTTTCAATGATTAAGACATTTTTAACTCACCTCATTTTGACAGAAATCAGTGTCCAAATTTTTTTGCAGAGGCCTTACGTAAATTTTAGCATTGTGTACCACAGCTTTTAAATAAGGTACAGTGTACCCCATTGGCGGAATGGGTATTACTTGCAATAGTCTTAATCCACTATCTGCTAAGCGCAACATTTCAAACCCACCTGCGTATTGTAATTTTTGAAAGTGATATTGCAATTCTTCATTAATTTTACTATTATTGGCATCAAGTGGAATAGATAATTTTTTTTCGCCCAGACCAGCCATCTGAAGTTTGCCACGTTCATCACTATCAGGAACATCTTCCTGGTCATTTCGTGACAAACACACAAATGTGTGCGTCCATGTAGAAATTCTCGATCTTTTGACATTCTTTCCCTTTTCTGGTGCTCTACTTCTTTTGGAACCCAAAAAATACTTTTCATTCCACACAAATGGTTTCTTTTCACGCGAATCCTAGATAGTGTTATTCAACTATATAAAATTTGATGCAATTATAAATTTTGAAATTATCTTAACAAACACAAGTTAACACCTCCGGTATTAGAGCACCAGCCAGTTAGCTTCTGCTCACGCTGATTTTACTCCTTCTGTATGGAAGTTTCCTACTCACCTTTTCTCTTACATTAGAACTCTGAAGCCTTTCAACAGCTTCCAACAGTTGCTCCTTCAACTGGTTTGTTGAAGAGACAACCTTGCTTCTTATGTCAGCCATATTTAATCCCAGACAGGTAAATCCCCACTGATGCAATTCAATCCCTTAATGTAATTCATATACATTATCTCTACTACACATCCACCACTGGTGCAACAACTTAAATAATATTCATAGCTATTCTGGTACAAAGCTTTCTAATGATATTCATAGCATTCCTATTTTCAAAGTTTCTGGGTCCTATTTGTTTCAGATTTATAGCACTCCTATTTATAAAGTTGGGGTCCTATTTAGTTTCAGAGTTCTTAATGATTTCATAGCACTCCTACACAGTAAAAAATGGGGTGCTTAATGGGCACCCTATGTGGTGTTAGAACGGCACCCCCTCTACAACTCCTCACATGGTGCTCCCTTAAGCCCCCCCTAGTAGGGTGTAATGAAACACCCTTAAACACGGCGTTTGTGTGGCACTCTAGACAGTGTTATGCATGCACCTCTAGCATGTGATCCAGAACACCTTTAGTGGTGCTTTTAGTACACCCTTAGTAATGTTTAGTGGGCACCTTTTTCAGTGTTATTAGGACGCCCCTACAGTTCTCAATAATCGATTCAACTGTCAGACTGGTTTGTTACCACACTATAACACAACCTATCCTCTGCCTGGCGTATGTTCACAGGAAGTGTATTACCAACAGTTGTTCATCACTGACAAAATTTGGTAAATATATCTTTTTATATATCTTTTTCAGCAAGTTGGTTCCCTTCGCAAATTCAATTAATACAGCCACTCCTTGCATGTTTTGAGCTATCATTGAATGATTGACAGAGCACCGCAGGGATAATAGCCTCACATATGGCACATCCCATTATAAAAGAAAACTTGGCAGCTCCATGGAACATATATGTGTGAGTGTGTGTGCATGTATGCATGTGTGTGCGTGTGCGTCCAAACTGTGTGCTTGTTTTTCACTGAATAACTGAAACTGGCAATATTAAAATAATGTATGAATATGACTACAAAATACCACAAAAAAAAAAACAGCTGGAAATTTTGAAACAAGGAATCAGTTTAGTTATAATAGTTACTTAGATATCCTGGACATCTTCCCTATAGAAGAATCCTGAAACAGATAATACAACAATTCACCAATAAGTTCACTTCAAGCATAGTAGAGCAAGAAGTATTGCACAAGTCAAAGAACAATAACGAGGAAATGTTAGTGAGCAAGCAGCACTGCATCTATTCTGGCCAAAATGTACGAATAAAAACTAAAAGTATTGCATACCCACAGTGACAACACAACTCAGGATTAGGGCTACTAACTGCTATTATTAACAAAAAGAGGCTCTAAACGCATGCATCTACAGTACTTGCAGGGTTTCGTACAGAGGGGGAGGGGAAACTGGGATTTCCCCACTCCAAGAATTTTAGAAGTGATTGTTAAAATAATAATAACAATAGTAGTACAATGACTAAATTTACCCAAATTATGTTTTCTGTTTAACAACAAACAAGTTCACAAACTGAGACTGAGCAGATGACCCCCAGCCGGAAAAATATGCGGTCAGGTTGTGGATGCGATTTCTGTGATTTCAACTTTCATCATGCACATACTTTGTAGGATTTTTCAATGTTTCGGGTTGTAACTCTACAACTAATCATATGCTATTTTTGAAAAGTAATTTCAGCCTGAATTCATAATTCATCCTTTAATGTAGACTTTTAGGAGCCCAAAGCATTACAGAAACTTTGAAAATAATTTTTAGCCAAAAAAAAAAAAGCTTTATTCTGAGGTACTCGAGATCGGTGACCTCGCGATATAAGTCAGGAACAAAAGGGTTAAGCAGGAAGCACTGTACATAGACATTAAAGTTTCATTTGCGCATGTGTCGTTTCCCGCCCCCAAGCAAAAAATCCTGTATGAATCCCTGACTTGGGTCAAAAAACAAAACAAAAAAGTCTAGACAGAACAAAACAAAAAACAAACAAATAGAACAACTGTAATTTGCTTAATAGCAATCCTTTATGGGTACCCCCAAGTGATAGTGTGTGTTTGTGTGTGCAAACCACATTTCATTATATTTTTTGGAGCATGCTAATCCATTTTAAAGCTTTCAATATCATATCCCAAAGAAGGTCCTGAATGTACCATTTAATTTTTAATCTATATGATACTCCCAGTAGTAGTAAGCACCATCATGAGTTTGGTATGAGTACCCAACACATGCTTGTAATTCAACATGTACCATCCACCCCCAACCAAACCATAGTGGTTGACCAGTGTCTACAAATAGCAGCTGCTTTTGTATGTGCCAGAAGACAGGAGGCTCTGCTAAATCATAGTGGTTAGTACAGAGTCTCTGTCTTCTAACACACTCACACATGCATTTTTTTTTGTTAACTCTTCATTTTTATTATGAGGGGTGAGGGTGTTCCAAGATCAATTTGTCCACTGACCTGACAACAGTCAGGCACAATCCCCTGGACTCACACACAAGTTTACATGATACACATTAAAAAAAAAAGAAGGGAAAAAAAATGAAGGAAGGGAGAGAGGGACGGATGGAGGACGAAAGGAATGAGGAGAAAGAGAGAAAAGATGAAGCAAAATATAGTTTGGACAATGGCGAACAAACATCACACACACAATACACACAACCACACATAGGTTAACACGCACACTTTTTTTTGTTAACTTTACATTATATTAATTAATGAGGGGTGACTGTTCCAAGTTAAGCGGGAGGGAGGATAAAGAGGACAATGCAATGAGAGAAAAGATGAAGCAAACAAACACACACACAACACATACATAGAGGTTAAGAATACATGATACACACTAAACAAAAAGAATAAGGAAGGGATAGAGGGAGGAAGGGAGGGACCGAAATTAGTAAAAAGAAAAGAAAAGAAAAAATAAAGCAACTGAAAGTAAAAATAAAGGAACACACACAAACTACTGATTTAAATAACAACAGTCAGGTGCAATCTCCTGGACTTATACAGAGGTTGATAATACATGATACACACTGTAGCAAGCACTTGAAATGGTAAGGCCAGGAAGTGGGTGCAGTCAAGCTATGATAAGTGTGGCTCTTGAAAAATATGGGATGTTAACAAAGACTTATATTGAAAGAGAAGATGAGGTCATATGTGCCACAAAAAATCCAGTTCAGCAGCATGCATGTAGTATATGCCCAGTTAAATATCTGACACACCCACTCTTAAACTCAAAAGTGGTCCGATCAAAGTGGATCTGCCAGATCACTTGCTACGACCATGCATACACCCCCCCCCGCACATACACACACATATATACACACATATACACACACACATACATACATACACACACATACATACACACACACACACATACATACACACACTCACATACACACACATACATACACACCACACACACATACTGTACAATAGAATACAAATTATGCTACTCCGCACCTTAGTCGCTGATTCAAACCTCACACACTGTCAATCTTACCCCAGCATATGTAATTCTTACCTGTAGAAAACATGATGTCTGAGCATTCTATATTTCCTCTGGTTTGCCATGCCATGTGTTAAGCACACTGAGACATACCTACAAACAAACACAGATACATACAGTCACTCATACTACATAACACAATGAGAGGCGATATGGATAGACATTCATGGAGTTCCACTACATATCAATAATTTAATTGTTGTCTAGCATCCTAGTAAATCATTAGCTATTACTATGAAAAAAAAAAATCAAAAATATTTTTTTAATCAGCTAATATAGTTCCGTTCTATGGTAACAACTCTCTAGAAGTTTATTGATAGTATTTTCGTGCCCCGACAATCCAGCAAGTATGTCTTTTCAGTTTAATTCCATTCTTATGAGTAAACACATCCACTATTTCTCTCACCTTACTGTGAATGACTGCGTTATTTCACTTGTAGTTACATAATGTAATTGCAAAATTGCGGACTACGTGGAAATGCCTAATCACCTCCAATATTTTCTGTTAACAAACTATTGTGTTCACTATTAACATTAAAATTTTACAAATTCAAATTTCTAACCCTTCATAAAAACCCAGTTTGAACTTTCTCAATCAAACGGGTCTGAGAGGAAAGGAGAGGAATATAAAAAAACTTCAGGTTATCGCCGGCAATTGAACCCAAGGCCACTGGCTTCAGCCACCAGTGTTCTTGCCACTAAGCTACGACAACCACTGACTCCCGAGCCTTTCAAATTTATCCTTTATACTGCTAAGTAAGACTGTATGCTGCAGACTCATACTTAACAGACCACCAATTATGTGCTGTCAGAACCCTTTCTGGTGTCGACCTGAAACACCTCTCCTTCCAAAGAAGAGCCATAATTAGTGGATTGTAAAGGCTTTATAACATTCAAATTTCTAACCCTTCATAAAAACCAAGTTGGAACTTTCTCAATCAAACGACCTGAAGTTTTTTTGTATTGTTTTGTTTTATTTTTTCAGTTATTCTCCTTTCCTTTTTCTCAGACCCGTTTTGATTGAGAAAGTTCCAGCTTGGTTTTCATTAAAATTTTATTTTACATATACTTGATACCAGCATTCTATCGCCAAGGACATGACTCATTTGATATCAAATAAAACAAATCGTAACGACCACAATAGCACTCATTAAATTAAGCCGCAAAAACAAACAATCCAGAAAAACATTAAACTAGAATACATATCGACTATTTCTAGAATCAATCTCTCCAAGGTCCCCAAGTGATAGTGTGTATGTGAGCCAACATGGGATAAGGGGGGGGGGGGGGGGGAGGAAGGGAACGAGTTACCATGGAAATGAATTAGAATTATGTTAGGAAGGTAAGTAAACCTGTTTGTCATTTGCAAAAAGGGCCTTAAAGAGACATCTAACCACATCTTCTATAACTTGACTATAATTGTATTAAGCTAATCAGCTTACAAGTATAACTTTTGAAATGTATGTCACACCCTCCCCCCCCTTTCCCACACACAAAGCTCACAATGGTGCAAAGCTGTATGCTAAGAATCCTTACCTAGTATATTTCAATTGACTGCTGCAATATGATATAATTTCAAACTTTATTTAGCAGAAACTAGAGCTACAAAGGTGCGAACCCTCAGCGCTAGCTGTGCAAAACCATTCTATTAAACTTCTCTAAGAGCACAAAGCCAGTTTTGCCACACCCACTCTCCACACCCAAACCATAGCAAATTACATCTAAACTACATCAACACAACCACATCATGTGTATTAAGATAAAAGCATAAAAACTAAACAATGCTTACTCTAGACTCCAGTGACAGAAGAAGGAAGGAAATAAAGCAGAAAATTAGAACAAAAAAAAATTAAAAAAGAACAAGAAAATAATGAAAGATAAGGACAAACATAAAAACAGCAGAAAAAGGGAAGGGGATTAATTTATTAACTAGCAAAACAGAGTAAGAATACCAGAGCATCTAGTTGTGAACCCTAGCTAAATGGTAAAAATACATGAATATTCAGAGCACAAAATATTTTGGTTTAGGTCATTATATAGCTTGTTTCATCACATGGCACATAGCTGCATCATGAGGCTGGTAATTTTAAACTCACTGAAGCTATATATACTTACTGACCACTTCATAAACCTGTAACTGACCGTTGGCAATAAGGAGACCTCAGCAGTAATTTTTGCTAGCACATGACTGTCGTTTAACTTTTTGCAATGACGAACAGTGGAGTCCCCGGAATTGAGGATGACATAAAAATTATACCATTACGCATTTCATTCTTTAGGGGGAAGCTTAACGGGACTTGCTTTGTGTATTGGTGCAGTTTGATGCCACTTTTGATGCCTGAATGGCTCCCATTTCGGAGAAGTGTTGTTGGCAGACAGACAGACAGACCCAGTGGACAACTATAACCCTCAGTGTACAGCCACACTGAGGGTTAATACAGACTTGGATTATGAAGGAAATCTATTTTAGTGTGAAACAACCTGTGTCCTCTCATACACATGCTTGTAATTCAAAACACAACAACAAGCACAAAAACAAAACCACATAGGTTAACCAAGCCAACTGATAAACCACAGTAGCTGCCTTTATGTACGTGTGGCCAGCAGACTCACTTAGGCTCATGCTTACTAATTCCATAAAAAAAAGTATATAGCCTGACACACACACACACAATAAAGAGAATAGCAAACATCACACATCACCAGAATTGAAACCTCCTTCCAGCCCCCCCCCCCACCCCCCTTGTTTACCCTGCTTAGTTTAAGCTACAATTTTATGCCGGTAAATGTAAAGCTATGATAAGTAGCCAAGTCAGGTATTTTGGGGAGGGAACCTTCTAAGGGTGTCCTCAAGTATATGAAAAAAGATCCAAAGGCAATGTACATGAAACAAACTAAACCACTGCTGGAGTATTATTTTAGTCTACCCCATGCAAGAGGTGACAACAATGGGTCCCCATCACATGTTGTAAATCAACATGTGCTAGCTACCCAAACGAAACCACAGAGGTTAACCAGTAAACCACAACAGCTGCTTTTATGTGTGCCAGACTCGCACTCTGACTTAGGCTCATGCTAATATATTTTTGCTATGTTTGCACAGAATAATGATCAGCTAAATAAAATTTTTTTAAATAATAATGACATCACAATAGCAAATAACCTAGTGTATGAAAAATGTACTGTAAAAATTAACAACAATTAAACAAAACATACAAAAACAACAACAAAAAACAACAACAACCAATGAATATCTACTAATGCAAACAAATAGTGAGTGTTGTCCAGTAACGCCGCCAATTGTCCCATGGGACTAAGATGGGACCATAGAGAAGTCCCTTGGGATGTCCATGCCAAAATTAAAAAAATTATGAAATTTAAAACTTTCTCTGCTAGGGAACCCCTCCCTGTGGTTGAAAAGTAGCCCTAGCCCGTTGCGGTTATAGTCACATGACCGACACGCCCAATTTTGGGGGGCTTTGCCTCCCACATCCCCCAATATGCTCGGGAGGCTTCGTCCCCCGCACCCCCCAGATGCTGTCACAAACATATGAATCAGGCTAATGTGAGTGAATTGAACATGAATAGGACGCTTTTGAATTGTTAGGGCCTTGTAATATGCCCGTGGACATTTGACGGCATTACCGGACTACTATGCATATCATACAGACGTACAGTGCTTCCAACTTAAAGAGTGGATTTTTTGAAACTACTGTATAGACCCTCACTACAGTCATTTAACATACACATACCTTTTCTTCATCATCCCAATAATGTTTACAATAGTAAAACTGCCTGTTTAGAGAATGGAAAACGGAGAACAGAACTTTTCTCATTCACTCTAATACATTTTACGCCATTTTTTTTACGTCAAGATTTTGCGGTAGTTCGTCATTAAACGTAACTAACGAGCTAAGGTCGAACGGTTATTTTCCTGAGCGGTAAGACGGGACTTTCCCTAACTGCAATCGGCTGTATGGATTCTCATCGTTCTACTAGCAGCAGTAAACGAAGTCGAAATCAGTCAGAATTGTTGGCTGGTATATTACTAACTTGGAGC
>WLWD01001292.1_pt1 | contig 156404 bp, 108 predicted proteins | sample 6712731 | NCBI WGS metagenome assembly WLWD01 (sample SAMN12718690, study PRJNA576275) | sponge metagenome | isolation source: marine sponge | host: Mycale hentscheli | place: New Zealand: South Island, Marlborough, Capsize Point | collected 2014-11-01
GTGGCAAATTCACAACTTGACTTCCCTCCTGGACATTAATCACGCACTCCCCAACTGAGCACAAACCCGGTTTATCAGAGAAAAAGTCAGACAACCTAGCCAATACAGTCTGCAGATCTCTCTCAGAATACTCGTCGCACACTTCATCACTCAACCCACCACGTTTCTCCCACGTCTCACACATTTCCTTGTCTTCCTCTGCTACTACACAAACACTATTTACATTCAAAGGCCTACTCACGAATCTCTTAGTATTGTTAATGTGCACAATCTTGTCACATTGACCTCCTTCTCTTCGTACTTTATAGTTAACTCGTGACAGCTTATCAACGACTTCATAGGGGCCCTCCCATGAAGCTTCTAATGCACCAAGCAATCCAGGTACCCTCAGTAAAACTTTACTATCCACGTCTAGCACTCTATCAGACTTGTTTTTGTTACATGCCAACATTCTAGTCACACTTGACTTATTTGAATTCACTACAGCCACTTCATGCAAGACCTTAAGCCTGTCTTGCAGACGTTCCACCCATGAGCTAACATCCATGTCCTTGTAACAATCCTCCACCCAACCTGCGTAAAGGATGTCTAGTGGACCTCTCATCTGCTTGCCGAACACCAGCTCATGAGGTGAAAAACCAGTATCTCGGTTGACCACCTGCCTGATGGCGAATAGTGCCATAGGCAGGAAAGTCGCCCAATCAACGCCGCTATACACAGCCTTTGCCAACATTGGCTTCAAGGTACCGTGGAACCTCTCTACTACTCCATTTCCTTGAGGCCTATAAGGAGACGTATGCAGTGAATCAATGCCCAGGATTTCATACAGGCGCTTGACCACTCTACCCATGAAAACACTGCCCCTATCTGACAAAATTTTCAGAGGAAAACTTGTCCGAGTGAAAATAGCAACCAAGCCGTCTGCAACCTCTGAGGCTGAACCCGTTCTCATGGCAACTGCCTCAGGCCACCTTGTAGCCATACAGATGAATGTGAGGACGAATCGAACTCCTCCCTTGGCCTTAGGCAAAGGACCGACGATGTCCACTGCCACGGACTCGAACGGTTCCGTTACTATCGGTCTCTCAACTAGTTGGGCTTGTCTATTACCAGACTTGTTCATCCTAGCACACATATCACAAGATTGAACAAAGTTTGTAACATCTTTCCCTATTCCTGGCCACACAAAACGAGAATTTATAAGGGCTCTCATCTTCTTAATGCCAACATGACCAGTCCTGTCATGGGCAAGCTCAAGGACTTTGGCTCTCCTAGACTTAGGAAGTACCAGCCTTTTCTTCTCACTGTCACCATCAACTATGGTGTGATATAGCAAACCACCACCCCAAGAATAACCCATTTTCTTTGTATCAGCTAAGTCCCTACAATGACCTAACGAATCATCCGCAACCATTTCCACCTTCAACTTCTCTACATCCGGATCATCCACCAAGCTCGGGCTACCGAAGAAACACTGCATTTCTGCCTCTGCACTACCCAAACTATCATCAACCTCAACTACATCTCGTGCTACCTCTGCTACTTCATCCTCTTCCACCTGAACCTCAGACATAACCTCGTCTATGCTCTCCAGAGAGACAGGCGGCACCGCATCTCTGTCCCTCTGGGCAGCAGTCTCGGCAGCTAGTGACTCCATCCAACGACCAGCTCTGGTGACTACATTCACCGAAGCTTGCTCCTCGGTTTGCTCCAGGGTTATCTTTGAGGTCTCACCACCTACTTCCTTACCACTTGGAGCTACAACCGCATCTACCGAGGTAGATGTCTGGGTGTCCGGGGTATCACCGGAGTGCCCCGCCTCCACTCCAATATTTGGAGTTTCGACGGCACCCAGAAGGAGCTTTCTCGCCATGGAATCATCCATGGGGACTGAGAATAAAACTTTATCACAGAGCATGTCAGCTCTGGCAACGGCCACTCTCCTTACAGAAGAGATACCTTCTATCTCAAACTGTACATCAGCCATGCACAGAGTTACAGGTACACCTGTGGCACCACGTACTACCACTGTATCAGGAAGCATCTGGCTTTCATAGACCAGAGTACCGGGGACTATAGTTACTTCGGCTCCCGTGTCAGGGGCTATCGGACAATCCAACCCATTAACCTTACCCTTCACTAACGGAAAATCAGAGCCTACTGCAACCCAGTTAGCAATCTTAGGTACAAAACCCGCTTTGACTCCCAGTTTCTTAACATTGGTCTGCATACCTGTCAACTGTCCCGAATTTGGCGGGACAGTCCCGATTTTCCTTGCTCTGTACCGCTGTCCCGCTTACTGCTTATAATGTCCCGAATTTTTTAAGCATAAAAGGGTGGGCGTGGCCACATTACTTAACTGGGTAAATTCAGCATTAACAAAATTCGGTAAATGGATTTAAAGCACCGTAAGCTGCTAAATATTTTTGTTACTGAATGGCTGAGGGTGTCCAAGGAGCTCCAGGACCTTCAAAGAAGGCAAAAAGGGAATGCCACTACCTTAATAACTGACAAACTCATGGTATAAGTCGGAGTAGCAGAGGAAAGAACTTTGGTTTTTGCAAACTTTGCGGTACTCTTAAATATTTCTCATGGGGGTGTGTCAGATGTAAGGAAACATTTAGCTACTGCTAAGCACCAACAGATGGTTCAAGCTTAGGGTGAATCTATGGATTTAAGGAAAATGATTTCTCAGTCTCCAGTTCGAGATGGTGCTACTAGAGCAGAGATTTTATTTAGTATGTTTGTTGCTGAGCACAATATTTCCTTTGCTCATTAATTATTCATGAGTTACTGTTTTTGTTTGTATCATCCACTACACTTATTTTTATGAACTATGTTCCAAACATGAAATTATAATGTGTTCAAGTTTCTTTATTAGCTAGCTCTTGCTTTTCAATGAGCAGCCAGCAAGGCTTGACCGAGGACCCCCTGAGGCAAATTTTCGGCAGATTTTCGGCATCAAATCTTGGCTTCATCATCACTCCTAGCTTTAGTGTGACAGCTCCCCTGGCTACTTTAGGACTTACTCGAGGGCCAGTCACAGCGATTTTGGCTCAATGGGCCATGGATCTCCAGATATTCACGATTTTGTGCCTTAGAGCCACCATTTTATCTTGATCTGGGAGACAAAACTGAGATTTTCTCGACAACCGTCAGCTTTCTTCACGAAAACTTTTTGACTGGCCCTGCAATGATGTTCCTACAATTAGATAGAGCAGCCTATACGGCAGAGTTGTTGACGACCATGCTGTAATTTGATGCCGAAAATGTTATATTTGCAGGAGGTCGATCTTGGGCTGCCTATTCGCTATGAAGAGCTGACTACTAAAGAAATAGGAACTTTTAACAGCAAACTTTCATTGTTTTAAGTTTAGTTACATAAAAATAAGTGTAGTTGGTGATATAAACAAAAGTTGTAACTCATGAATAATTAATGAGCAAACTATATACCGTAACCTTAAAGACTGCCAAGCATGCCACTATGGACTAAAATAGAGAGCATAGCTAGATCATACTTTTCTGTTTATGCTTCAATGTGTTTCTTTAATATGTCCTGATTTTTTCATTAAAATCCTGATTTTTTTCACTGTTTGTCCTGATTTTTTTACTAGATGGTTGACAGGTATGGGTCTGATCATTGTTCTTTACACTGGAGAATTGGGAGGATGTATCAGGCTTGTTGGGGCATTCTGTGGACCTGTGCCCAACCTGATTGCAAGAATAGCACACTAGACGAGACTGTCTGTCATCTTGACTCACACGACATTCAAATGCCTTATGGCCATAGCCCTGACATCTATAGCATTTGGTGCTATTGCCAACTTCTCTTCGCCCAGCCCTTAGCTGATCTCTAGAACGGGCATTGCTAGCTTTTAGGGTTGTTGCCACCTCATTCAAGTCATTGAAAGACACTACATTGCGGCCATCAATTAGACCTTGTTCGGATAATGGCAAGTTAACTCTAAACAGACCCTTAACCACAAACAATGCCAACTCGTCTTTACTCTTGCACATCATTCCAACACGATCAATTAGTTGCTTTATATGTTTATACCTCTCCAACCTATCCATTCCCTTAGTGTCATCCTCCAGATCACAAAATAACTTTATCTCCAGATCTCTCTTGCTCAGACCCACCTTCTCCAGCAATTTACGTTTCAACAGCTCATATGTACACTCCTCACTATCAACTAGATCAACCACCTGCTCTCTAGCCTTAGGAGACAATTTAGTCAGCAAGATTCTCTTATACTGGCGTTGAGACACACCTATATCCTTAAGATCTGCCTCCAACCCCCTGATGTACTTAGATATTTCACTACCATCCTTGTAAGATGGAATATTGCTCACCATTCTCCCTTTATCCATCAGAGTATCACTTCCTCTATCAGTCACCTTCTGAAATCCTGTCATTAACCCATGAAATAACTTCATTAGCTCACGAGTTGTTGGCTCACTCACATCTTCATCATTGTCAATCATGCTCTCACCACCATCCCTGTCATTCCTTCCTGTCCCTTCTCTGACACTTCCATCACCCACTATTTCCTCATCTCTTCCAATCTCCTCAATAATATCATGCTCTAAGACACTCATGTTGCCTACTATAGTCTCACTATCAATAGGCACTAATAATCCTGGTTCACAAACCACACTACCACTACTAGCAATACTACTAGCAACAATCTCTGATCCCTCACCCTTACTGCTCGCAAGCACTACTCCAGAGTCAGGGGATTGCAGATTCCTGGTTTCTCTATTCAACCGTTCAACTCCGTTGCTCTCGTTCCTCAACTTTTTGCAGGTCCTGTGCAGCCGCGCTCTCCCGCTCATCCACTCAGGATCACGAACTCGGGAGATTTCTGAGGCCTACAGAAAACGAACACAACAAGAACAGTAACAAAAATTTATTTACAAAGACGGCGACCACGTGTGGTGCACACAAAATAGAAATAACGAGACACAAAAATATAGTTTGTAGCCTTGGACGATGTCGTGGGGGCTTGTCTTGACTCCTCGATCCGCTTGTTAAGGCGATGAAGAGCACCGCTGCCGCCAATTGTGGGGGTTCTGGTCTCCAGCGAGGTGATAGCCGGTCGGGTCGTCAGCTCTGTGGATATCCAGCACCCGGTAGATGCTGCCACCAGGTACTCTCTACTCGCTGGGCGATGGTTCGGCTCAGGAATAACTGGTGAATAGCTAGCCCTTACCCGCTTAGCTACCCAGGAGCCCACTCAAGTGTCTCAGGTGTTAAACTAAGAATATTGAATTGTAGAGAACTGAACAACACGCGTACAAATAAAAGTATTTACGTAAAGTCCACTGCTTGTGCGCAGGCTCACTACACAGCACACACATACACACACAAAAATGAATACTATACGGTGACATAAAACTCAACGAAAATACAACAGCTAACTACTGTGCACTGGCGTAAGAAGATAATTTTGAGTGGGGGGGCTGACTGTGGTCAGTAATCTAATTAAGCACAGAGGTAATGGGTATTCCTGCCTAGTATTTTACATCTCTGAGAATTGAGAATAGTTCTATAGTACATTCTTCATGAGAATTGCAAACAAGGTAGACAACAACAATATAGATAATTAAAGAAGAATGATAGTTTACTTTAAAATGTCCAAAATAGTTTATTCTGTGTGTGTTTACTGACACAAAATCATTAGCAACTTTTTCTAAATCAAGTAAGTCAGTAAATGACTTGTGAACATACAGGAAGAATAAGTTATTCAGGCGCTGGGCTGTCATTGAGCTTCTGAGGAAAGTTTTAATTCTTCGCAGAGAAGAAAATGACCTTTCAGCAGTAGCACTTGTGACAAGATAGGTCAAGTATACTTGAACTAGCTTGTCCACTTCGTTGAGCATGCCTCTAACAATATTGCTCTGATTCAGTGCATCGGCAATTATCCTCACATTAGTGACAGTCTTGATAGATCCACCAAATGCAGTGTTAATTGTGTCTGCCAGCATGGCAATTTGAAAATAAAGTTGATCAATATCAATGTGGTCCTTTTCAAGAATTTGATGCAATTCTGGGCAAAGAGTGTGCTGACCATTAGCTGACTCAATTAAAAAAGACTCAATTTTCTGCACAACAGATAGATCCGACTGATCAAAGCGTCGTTCTATTTCTCCACATGCCTGTTCTAAAACTTCAAAGTAAGCATGTCGATATCTCTCCTCTGGACTAGTAAAACGATGTGGCTGAGATCCATCATCTAGCCGCTTTGGTATTTTTCTGTATCTAGGAAGAACAGGCTCATCAGTTAACTCTTGTGAAGATTGGAGAACATCCTCATAGAAAGCAGAAAATTTGCTGTCAGACCTCAAAATTGACACATGTGCCTGAAGCAAGTGTGCACCCTTCAATCCTTCACCAACTGTTGTATCCTTAGCCTGGAGGTTGATAGATAGTTGCTCAGCTGCAGAAAAAACTACAAATGACAGCTTCAAACTGAATTACAGTTCAAAAGACTCCATCTGGATCAGTAAGCCTCTTGCTTTTGCAGCATATTCATCATGCCCCTCTTCAACTTGCCGTAAGCAGGACATGAGTGCTTTGTAATTGTTTAATACCCTATCAATTGCAGAATGCCGAACTGTCCACCTCGTGGGACAAAGAGGCCTAAGTGAAGAAGGCACAGCTGCTGAGTCATCTCCAAATCTAATCTGTTGTTGAATATCCTGAAAAAGGCTTAATCTCTTAGGTGAAAATTTAATCAGCTGAACTAACTGCAAGATAAATTCAATACAGTTGCTCAATAGCTCACTTTTTCTCACTACATCTTGGATGCATAAATTTAGGCTGTGTGCAAAGCAGTGAACATGGAGACATGAGTCAGTCTCTTTCTTCATCAAAGCTTGAACACCACTTCTAACTCCACTCATGTTCGAAGCACCATCATACGCCTGGCCAATACAGTTAGTGATTGGCAGAGAGCACCTCAACAAACAATCTTTGACAACAGAGAATAAGGTGAAAGCGTTGGTATCAGGTAGTTGAAGTAAACCTATTGCTGCTTCATGAACCTCATAACTGCTATCCACCCAGCGAATTGCAATGCAGATTTGTTCATTGTGTGATATGTCAGTTGCCTCATCAGCTATAAGCGAAAAATATCTTTGTGGCAATTGACTCACACTGTGCACGTGAAGGGCAATCATCATCTGAGTCTTCATCACTGTGAACTTGGTCAGCAGCTGTAACTGGCTCATCAGTTTCTAGGAAGTTTGTTTGACCTGCACATTGAAACTTATATTTAGTCTGCACTGATTGGGTGATGTGCTTACCTTCAGCTTCATCAGAGACTCTAGATTTTGAACTGAAAAAGGAACGGAGAGTTTTTTGCTGTGACATATTGAATTTATAACTACCTTCAGTAGTTGCTGGAGTGACCTTTCTTGATTAGTGAAGCAGCTGTAAATGAAGCTGGTTAATTATTTGTGGTTACAGGTACAAATTACCTTGCAAAACTGGTGAGCTCCACCCCCCTTGGCCTCAGAACATAATAAAAGCTGGGGACTTCTGCCCCCAAGCCTCCCTGGTTCTTAGCCTGTGGATGGAAGTTAAGAGCAAGAGTGTGTTGATTATAGCTCTGATTTAAGAGAGGCTCAAATTATTGCACTACAGAGGTCTGACTGAATTGGAGAGAGTTAGAGGTTTGCGGCTCACATAGTGACAGGTATGTGGTTGTGTTAAGAGATGCTACATCTCTTTTGAGGCAAGTGGCCCACCTTGGCCAGAAAGTGGCAATGCTTCAAGCTCTGTATAATAATATGCTGGCATATCCTCTGATGCAAGTATCTCATCCAATCCAATGTCTTTGAACCAGCCCTCGCCATCTAGCAAGTTGCAAAAACTCACAAGCCCTCCTCCAGTCACAAGTGAGAAAGTTTACCAGAAAATGCAGTTTCTTGTCGGACACCAAACAATTTCAAGAATCACTTGAAATTTTACCTTAACTTGGGGAAATCCAAATAACCTATGTAGCCAACATCCTGTGCCTATGCTCTAATATTTTGTGTTTATTTGCTTATGTTTGGGTATGTTTGTTTAACGGGTAGCCTTAATATTAGTTATTCAGCTACTTCACTTACTCAATGTGTTTCAGCATATAAATTTATCAAATAATTGTTCTATTTTTTAAATTTACTTTAGTCTGTGCAGATTAGAGGTACTTAATTTCAGCTTCATTAGAGCCATTAGGTATTGATACAAAAAAAAAAGTAGATTCTTTCATGAATGTAAAACTTTATTACAAGCCAGGCCCATAGCCAAAAATAAAAAATTCAAGGGGGGAAGGGGAAGGCTCACCAAAATTGATTAGCTAGTTTCTATTGCAATAATGAACTAAAGTGTAACTCTGTGGTAGAAGTAAAACTTGGCTAAAAAACATGTTTTTCAAAAGATATGTTCCAACATAAATATTTTTTGTAATTTTTTTCCATTGTATATAATATGATTATATGCATATATAATTATATATAATATTGTAATAATGCAGGGCTAAAGTCACAAAGATTTGAGTGGTTAGGTTAATAGTATAGTTGTCAAAATCAAAACATAGCAAACAGTGTTGCTGTGTACAGCATTAACTTGTTGAAGTGTCTATGGTTTAGTTTATTGAAGCAATGATAAGTATTGTTTTTTGTTGATTTTTTGTTTTTTGTTTTTTAAAGTGGTCGGATTGAGATCTTAAAATCTGACCTAAGGCTAAAGAAATGTATTGTATTGCATGAAAGAACTACTGATGTATGAAATCATAAACATTTTAGATTGACTAAGCATGAATCATTTTCAAAAGAGGGGCTTACGTGAGCCCCATGAGCCCCCCTGCCTACGGGCTTGCAAGCTGTACTATGTGGATGACCTTTGTTTATCAGTATATGTAGCTGCTGTGATTTGAGTTGATTAACATTTTTTTAGTTACCATTGAGATTACCTAGCACTGGTGAGATTTATATTGTGCCCTCAGCAGAGGGGCTCTGCTCCCCTTACTTTCAGGCTGGGGGGGGGCTACAGCCCCCCAAGCCCCCCTGGTTCTTACGCCAGTGCTGTGACCCAGAACTCAAATAATAAATAAACAACTTTCTTGTTCACTACTTTCTTCTGGTCTTTGGGGGAAGACCCAGCCCCACAATTGTGTCTCTTAACTTTAAGCTAACTTACTGGTCAGAGGTCAACGATTCCATTCCTCAAGGTACGTTGCCAGTTTCAACTTCCACCACCATTAGCTTTCAACATGTTTGAAGCGTTAACACGTAGAAAATCTCATAAATATAATATGTGCGGCACGCTGGGGATATTTTCGAAGAGGTACTAAAGGTATGGGGGGCACCAGTTTTTTTTCCCGTAAATAGGTACCCTGGATACCCAAATTTGGGGATACCCGATTTTTTTACTTGACACCGTGAAAGAAAAAAACAACAACAGGAAATTGTAGCGTTGCATGCTACACAATGCAGATCTGAACTCGGATGTCCTTTTTGTTCCGCGTTGTCTCTGTGGTAAGGGATATAAATTATTCTAGCGTTGTTGCTACCTGGGCCAAGGCAACTAGCGTAGTCCGGTTGCAAGAAGCCCAGCGAGATATCGGTTTGGTTGCGGATTTTTCGTGTATGGCATTTGTCAAGAAAATCTTCAGTTCAAAGAAAGAAGAAGGGTGCAAAAATTGGAGCTATGTTTTTAGAGTACTGCTCTATTTGATCATTGCTGAATCCTCAGAAATGGCCGGAGAACTCGCAGACAAAACCGCAGCTCTCTCTTTGAATGATACTTGAGACGTGGAAACCGCAACCTTTGCTCTCAGCTGATTTTGGTTCCCCGAGGCGCAGTTTGGCTGTGTCCCCGGGGTTCTAAAAACCAGGGTGGGATTTACTGGGGGAAAGAAGAAGGGGCCTACCTACTACAGTCTGTAAGTTGCAGTGTATTTGTGGTGATAGTTTAACACCTGGTTCACAGTTTTGGTAAACCACCTTTCTCCCTTAGTGGTGACCATACAGAAACAGTGGAGATACAGTTTGATCCGAAAGTCACATCCTACAGCAAGATGCTCAAGCTGTTCTGGGAGAATCATGATCCTACTCGCTGTACCGCAAGACAGTACATGTCGGCCATTTTCTACCACGATGCGACTCAGAAGAAGTTGGCTGAGGAGTCTAGGGAAGCAAGGCAGAAGCAGTTGTCCATGAAGATTATGACTAAGATAGCTGAAGCCGAGACCTTCTACAATGCAGAAGAGTGAGTCATTTTTAATAAAAGGTTGGGACATGAGCATGAAGTCTTGCGCAGTTTATTTCTATATGCTGGTTTTTGTCAGCTAACACACGTCCATTGCTCTATCTTGCTATGATCGCACCATATGAAGTACACAAAGAGTTATTTGAATAATGTTATCTCATTAGATATGTACTGGGAGATTCCACCCTCATGTATTATATATACATATATGCTGTTGTTTGGGTGTGTGAGCTACACAGTCCACTATAAATGTATAGCGTGGTAGTTTTGTATGACATGGTTTGACAGTGTACTGTCACATGCAAGTAAGTCACTTATCAGGTATAGCTGTTAGCTAATGATATTCATTACTCTTGAATATACCATAGCGGTTTGTGTAATGACGATGTGTTTTCATGAATAAATCATTAACTGAGTTGGTAAAGCGTCATCAGTAAAGGTGCTGGTAAGGCACCGTACTTCAATGACTTCTTTTGCCACGTGTATATATTCCTTCCATCATCTTGCTGAAACTAAGCCTCAGGGGAAAGTTTTGACAATAGAAATATCATTTGCAATAGTTACTTCAGAGACTCAGTAGAGTCTAAATGTTTGATGATTGCACAAAATAGTACTAATATTGTTAACTTTGAAATTTGAATATTGATATTTTAGTACTAGTTTTGAAGTCAATCAACCCTTGTTGTACTTATTGCTATATAGTTACCATCAGAAGTACTTGCTTCGCCGGCAGAGAGACATTCTCAAGGCTCTCAAGCTTTCCGATGCTGAACTCATCACTTCACACATCGCCTGTCGTCTGAATGGATTCTGTGGCGGCTACGGAACTCTGGAGCAGCTAGAGGCAGAGCTTCCCGGCTTCAAACTCGGGCCCAAAACTGAGGAAAGACTGAGAAAGATCGTGAGCCGAGGACAGCTCCACTGATCTTCACTCTAACCTTTGCTACCATTTTTGTGTCCTAACTTGCCTGCTTGTATGTAATTTTTATCATCATCATTTTTGTATGTTTGTATTGTTGGATTTTGTGTAGGCTGTAGTGTGTTTATGAAACTTGGTGGGTTCAATCAAGGTTTCTTGAAGCCCCCAAGTGGATGTTGCATTTACTGCTATATCACTATACAGCTTTAACACTGTATCACTTTGTCATGTATTTATTTATATTACAACAAAATATATGTTGAAAATCTCTCTTTCAATGACAGAAATAAGAATGCATGATGTGAAACACTGAATGCAAAATGATAACCAATGGGTGTGGTTAGTCCAAGTCAGCGAATATGCACTATTGCTCTTCTTGCTCCTGCTGCTGTTCTCGAGTCACCGGCTGTATCTCACCAAACTCCTCTCTAAGGAGGCCAACTTCTTCTGTTCTGTCTCTAACTCTGTGACCACCTCAAACAATGCCTACAACCACACATACACAAAGCCTCAAGTTAGATCTATGACAACAAGGCAAAGTATAATAATAATAATAATAATGATGATAATAGTAATAATAATATTATTATTATTATTAACTAGCAAGTACTGCCACACCATGGCACTTGATGTAATAACTTTGTTGCAATTAAATAAGGTATATAGTTCCTCCTATCCAGATTTCTTCTTCCTGAGCCCTCTCAACTCTGTATATTATATTCCTCTTTCTCTTGAGTCATGGATCCCGTTACCCTCCTTTGTCAACCTCTTCTGCTCCTCAGTATCCCCGTCTTTTTTTATAGCCTTCATGTTTCCATTGGGCTACTGAGTATAATGACGCTTTACCCTGTGAAATAGTAATTAATCTCATCATTCAAACTATTGCATAGCACGATGACCATTACCAGTCTATGAATATGATACAAGTATGATGACCATTACCAGTCTATGAATATGATACAAGTATGATGACCATTACCAGTCTATGAATATGATACAATAATGATCAACAGTTAGTCCAATATTCCACATCTCCCTTTCTCAGTATCGTTAATAATCTGGCTTGGTTACAGCTGTATTAGTCTGAGAACAAATAGTAATGTGACGTGGAGTCTCAGTCTGTGGAGTGCTTGGAATGTTTGGTTCAGGAGTATCTGATGGGATCGTATCTGGAACAACCCGAATGTGACTACGGTTACGCCTGGTTTCACCAGATAGGACTTCCACAGTATATGACCTAGGTGAACCTGTACTTGTGGTAATTGTGCCATGCACTGGCTCTGATTCAGTTCTTGGTCCTGTGGTAACCCATACTTCAGTATCATCAGGAAGCACTGACGACTCGAACTTTATGACATTTATCAAAGTTGTATTTCTGCCTTGCCTTGAATTCTGCATCCTTTTCCCTGAACATACTCAAGTATGACCAGTTAGGGATGAGCTGATTATTTAACTGAGGAACTGTACTCCTTATCTGTCTCCCCATACACAGCTCTGCTGGGGCTAAGACTGCACCATGGTAATGGGGTGGATCAATAGGACAATAAAGCGATCACTTGCACTGCTAATTAGCCTTTTAGCTGTTTTTACTCCTCTCTCTGCCTGGCCGTTGCTCTGAGGATAATACAGGCTGCTCGTTACATGATGGAAACCATATTCTCTCGCAAACGAAGCAAATTCACTTGAAGAATATTGAGGTCCATTGTCGCTTCTGACTAGCTCAGGGATGCCATGACGTGCAAATACATCTTTCATTGCTTCTATCGCTGCTGCTGATGTAGTGTTTGTAGGCCTAGTAATTTCTGGGAAACGTGAAAAATAGTCAATCACCAAAAGATATGAAGTACTGTGGAGTTCAAAGAGATCTGTCGCCACTGTATGCCAAGGAAAAGTTGTAGGAATTAGTGGCTCTTTCTGAGGTTGGGTAATTCTTGCACACACTGGACACCCTTGTACCAGCTGTTTAATGTGATGTGTGATTCCTGGCCACCACACTGAACACCTAGCACGAAGTAAACACCTCTTAATTCCTTGATGCCCCTGGTGTATCTTGCTGAGTACTTCTCTGTGCATAGCAGATGGAACTACTATTCAAGAATTGAATAAAAGGAGCCCTTCCCCTACTGAAAATGATTCCCCAATATGCATGTAATTCAAGATTACTTTATCCCTGTTAGACCATCCAATGGAGTTAAAATTTTTAATTTGTTGGCAAATAGGATCCTCCCTCTGAGCCTGACGATATTCATCCAGTTTAAATTGACTCACTGGTAGGCCAGCAATGACTGAACTCACAAATTCTTGAACTAATAAACAAGATTCATTTACGATGTCGACTGATGAGTTAGTTTGTGGAGACAATGAGCGCGAGAGAGTGTCTGCAGTATAAAGAAGCTTGCCAGGAACATACACCACGGCATAAGTAAAGCATGATAGACGTAAACGAAATCGAATGATTCGTGGTGGAAGGGTGCTAAGACCCTTAGAGTTCAGCAGTGGCGGCACCAATGGTTTGTGGTTGGTTTCAATTGTAAATGACAAGCCCAATAGATAAGTATTAAACTTTTCACAGGCCCATGTGGCTGCCAGCGACTCTTTTTCAATTTGGGCATAATGACTCTCAGCTTCACACATCACTTGTGAAGCATAAGCCACAGGTTGCCAGTCGTCCCCATGCTTCTGAAACAGTGCTGCGCCGAGGCCAAAACAAGAAGCATCAGCTGAGACCTTTGTCTGTGCTTTGGGGTCTTAGTGAACCATTATGGGCTCGCCTAAGCTCAAAAAAATTCTTGGTATTGGGGTCCAGATCAAGAAAAAGCATTTATGGACATCAAAACTGAGCTTATACAACCAACTATTTTGGCTCTTTATTGGTTGAGGAAAATTTTCCAAGATGGTTCACCATTCCCATAAATCGATGCAAATCAGTGAGAGTCTTTGGAGTACACATATTTTTTTATTGCTGCAGTCTTATCAGGGTCTGCTCGAATTCCTCTTTGATCTAGTACATGCCCTAAAAAACTGATTTTATGCTTACTAAAAGCACATTTCTCTTCTAAGTGTCACATTTGCTGCTTGACATCTTATTAAAACAGTACCGTCCAAATGGTGTGATAAATGTAGTGAGAGATTGTGATTTAGGAGCTAAAGGAATCTGTCAAAACCCACTATTGGCATCCAATTTGCTAAACAAAATTAGCCTCTGATAACTGAGCCATTATCTCATCTACTGTAGGAATATTAAACACTTCCCTTTTAACACTCTCATTGAGGGGCTTCAGGTCAACGCAGATATGTATGGCTCCTGTCTTAGGGACCACCACCATCCTTGCACACCATTCTGTGGGTTCTGATATTTTCCTTATAACCCCCTAACTGCTCCATGCGATTCAATTCCTCCTTCACTTTGGTGTGCTATGCAATTGGTATATTACGAGAAGCATATAAGGCATAAGGGGAGGCATCCTCTTTGAGCTGTATTTCATACTCTTTCCCCAAAAGTACCCAAGCCTGATAATACCTTAGGATAAAGTTTCTTGATTTCTTTCCCCCCCTCCAGTTCTGTGTAGCAGAGCTTCTCCACTAGATGTAGTGCTGTGATGGTAGGGAGCCCGAGTAGATTTGTTTTCAAACCTTTAACAATATAGACATCCTCCTCTGCATTCTTTCCTTGAAAGGCAAACTGACCCTTGAAAACTCCTTGGACCTCTAGACAGTTCTGGGCTGGCCCGCACAGAATTCGAGATGGTCGTGACAGTGGGGGTGTTCCCAGCTTCTGAAATGTGTGCTCAGTGATGGCTGTTACTGCTGCACCTGTGCCTACCTTGAAGTCAACTTCCTGCTTTCCAAGGTGATGATGGTCATCCAAGTCAATGTATCTTTTTTATCACCGTTGACCACAGCATCAAGGAAGGTATAGTCAACAGCAGATGGTTTGGCAGGCACTTTTGAGAAACACTGCGAGCTAAAGTGACCTTGTTTGTGGCATCGGTGGCAGAATGCTGCTGCAGCTGGGCAAGTCTCTCCTACTCCATGTGGTTCATAGCTACACCTAGAGCATGTTGCTGTTCTGGGTTTAAAGCTGGCACTTGTTCATCTGCCAGTTCCCCGACCTCTTCGACTGAACCTTGGTCGTTGTTTTAGCTCATCCATGGGTGCCTGTAACTCTGCCATTGACTCTTCCAACTCTTCTAATGATTAACGTTTCTTATCAGATTCCAATTCCTGTCCTTGTTCCAGAACGGCATCCTTTTGCTTGATGGTCATTTTGGCCTTCTCCACCATTATGCCAAAGTCCATTTACAGTTTCTGGGACACTCTCTTGTCCAAAATTCCTACCACCAGCCTGTCTCTAATTAGTTCGTCTTTCATAGCACCGTACTTGCAATTCTCTGCGAGACGATAAAGCTCTGAAATGTATTTTTCTGCACTCTCTCCTGGAAGTTGGTTGCATTGATTAAATCTCGCCCTCTCGAAAATAAAGTTGTGCCATACCCCGAAGAATTTGTCAAATTTCTTCAATACTACGTCGAACTTTTTGCAATCCTCCTCAGTTATATTTGTCGATGCCAAGACGTCATTGGCCTCTTCTCCAAGGCAATATAAAAGTGAGCTAACCTGTCTGACTTCAGGTTCCCCAGACAAACCAGAGGCATCTTGATACTGTAGGTAACATCTTTTCCATTTGTCCAAACCATCAGGGACCTTGAAGTCAAATGGATGAGGTGGTTCTAGCCAGAATCCTGTAGCCATAGCACTATTAATGCATCCCACTTCTGACACCATGTGAAATAGTATTTAATCTCATAATAAAACCATTGCATAGCATGATGACCATTACCAGTCTATGAATATGATACAATAATGATCAACAGTTAGTCCAATATTCCACATTACCCACTACTGTACACACATGTATCATCTACCCACTACTGAACACACATGTATCATCTACCCACTACTGTACATACATGTACCATCAAGAAATGAGGGTGAAGCAGGTGACAAAAACATCTCATGAAAATTCTGAGGTGTTTCATTGTCATATTTTATCATTTTCTCCAGTTATTCTAGAGCAGACATGTTGAAAATTTCCAGGAGAATGTCGTACCCCTCTTTGTAAGTGCTCGCATCCATGCCACAGAGAATGCCTGCAATAATGACAATAATATTTTGGGGTCAGTTATGCCATATCAAAATTACAGCTGCAACCTGCATCTAACCGATGACACTTCAAAGATCCATATATTGAACAGTCAAATGGCTCTGCTTCATGAGATGAATGTGGCTGGAGGAAGCCCAGCATGCAAGTATATAGCATAGACAAAAGTGGGATTCCCCTTGATTCTCGTCCTCCAAGCATAGTCCATGATCTGAGCAGAAAAAAGGTTCAAGGTGAGCAATTCACTGTCTAATTGAGTCAATGCCAAAGGGAATCCATGATTTTTCAATTGGTAATATTTCAATCATCTTTGGATTCGTAATGAACCAGAAACTTAGTATGGAAAGTCTAGCAAAAGATGGAATGATCAAAAACTAACATAAGTGGCTCAAATCCTTTCCTACAATAATATATAGTTCCAGGATTAAAATAGTTGTACTTTTATCACAGTTCTCACTAGGACCCTATAAGTACTGGTATTGCACAGAAAGAGAAGATTTTGTCCTGTAATTGCAAAAAACTCCTCATTGAAACGACTATTCAGTTCAGTAGAGTTAGTACAATCCATGTGAACATGGGCTGTTGCATCTCCATGCCAAAGTGACAGTGCTGGATTACGCTCCATGAAGTTTCTGAATCAGACACTGAATAATTTTTTAATCTCTGGCTACACTCCCACCATGCTAAGAACTTGCCTTCTGGTCTGTGTGATACGATGAGCTAGGTTGTGAGCCTCGACGGTAGCTGCCATAAGAGAAGTCACTGTCAGAATACACCACACTTCAGTCAAGGAGCTGCCTCGTCCAAGTGTCAACTTAGGTTTGGAACAAGTTTGAGGCAAGCCCTTCCTATCCTTAGGTTAATCAGTCATGGATACCTCCTAGACAGAATTCTAATTCTTAAGAGAGGAAAGTTAGGCAGAACCTTTGGCTAGTGTATTTAGATAAAGTGAGATCTGTACAATAAAGTGAGGCTGGCCAATATATACTAAACCTACCAAAAGGTGAGGTGGGAAATAACATGGATGAATGTGTGTGCATAGATATGGTTACGTGAATGTAATTGATCAGTCAGACACTTCCCTTCATCTTGGTGTTTAAAAATGCAAGTTTTGTTCCATGAATCACTTTCCCTCTCAACCTATCTTTAACAGCTTCACATCAAACCTGCCTGCCTTTACAGTTTATATGTCCAAAACATGTATTTCTCCATTGTTTCCTGGCAGAGATGGATTCAGAACAGCAGTTCTCTTTCTTTTCTTGCCCACAACATTCACCTGGCTAAAGAGTGTCTATTAAGTACTGTGGTAGTTTCCAAAGCTTACCAGTAGAGTTAACACTCAAGCAAGCAATTGGAAGTAAAAATATTAAATCACCTACATTACAGCTGTTCAAGTACCCATCCACTACAAGCTCATATCTAGGCAAGTTGATAATTTATTCTCAAATAGGTTGATAACAGGTACCAGTCGATATATATTCCAGAGCGCCTAATGCAGTCAATGTATTAGTATTTAATATTATTCTTACACTACTTGAAACATTTTAATCCAGAGTCTATAAATGGAGCGACAATTTATTAGAGATTATCTTTCATTCATCTGATGATGTTAATGTCAGTTGTAAGAACATTTAGTGCTGCTTCACCCTATGAACTAATATTATTTCCTTTAATATTCAGCATTTGTAAGTTAGTACACTACTTGAGGCCATCAGCTAATGCCACCACACCATTTGAATATTGTTCAACTTCACAATTTAGAATGCGACCAATTCATTACTACAAGTGTTCTGTTGCTCTTCATCATTATAAGGAATTTTTAAACAAATAAGCTGTAAGTCTTTTAAATCTTTTAAATTTGTAAAACACTTCAAGTTTTCTTCACATTTACTGCTTGGTCTACTGTTAACAGAACATTTCATTCTTGTATGAGAAGTGCAACATTCAAGTGCTCTAATGACACCCTGGATCATCTGTAGCTATCTATTTAGTGTACAATAACAATTACTTTTGAACTATTTTTTTTGTTGATCAGTTGAAAATAATATTATATTTATTGCTGTAGTTCTGATATTTATCAAAAAAAGCAACTTTAGTTACCTTGCTGAAATTCTAAGTAATCAATTGTCGAAAAAATCTTCCAACAGTTTGACAAAATTGCTATCTCTCTTTCTCAAATTTAATATTCTGAGAGAGACAATAAATACAAGGTCTGCTCCTACAAAAACATTTCCCCCTGTACTCCAGTCTCTAGTAACTTGTGAGCTAGAGTAGTCTTCCGGACACCTGGATGACATTCAACTACTAGTAAAACTCCACTTCTATACTTGCCTAAACATTCTTCATAACTTATTTTTTCTTTCTTACTTGAAGTATTGACCATGTGTCCTAGGACTAGTTGATGAGCAGCTGCTAAGTCAGGAGGAGACAATTGAGTCTGAACAGAAGATCTAGACACATATCACATGACAACGAGATCATAGTAACAGACAATTAGACAATAATCAGTGGACATTGAAGATCTGGACACACAGTCACTACATGGAACACTACTAGAACACAACGAGGCAACCTATTAGGCAACTGGAAAAGGGTCACACTTAATTTAAAAACTTTTTTTTTCTGTGCTGCAAAATTTTCATATCAAATTTGATATTTGAAGTAGTCCACCATTATTCCCAAATTTAACATTGTTATGACCACAAGTTTGAGTTACCTGATGTAAGAAGAATCATGTTTTTCCAGGATCTTTAAAATGTCTGCCAATTCAGCTTCTTCCTTCTCACTGTCATCTGCATGTCTGTCCTACACAGTATGAATAACGTCACATGACATAGCTTCAATTCAGTCCAGCAAGATTAGGTATAAACAGTCAATATATTATATCAGTGAAACACATAACCCTTAGCCTAAACTCTAAGCATAACAATACTATCACCAACAGCAGAAGTTGGCTGTTGTAATTACTACAATACAACACTAATTCCCTCCTTTCACACTCCCCCTCCCTGCAGAATAATTCATAGCTAGTACTCCATATCGGCACATAATCATCCTATGGATGTAGTGTACTACTTCAAATTCGCCTCACCTATCTGATCCTTATCCAACACAACCCCTCCTCAATATATTCAACTAAATGGGTAAATGATAGCTAATTGTAAATAAATACATTAGCAGTTTGTTTTTTCCTTACCACTTATCATAGCTACCAAAAGTGAATACACAGACACACCCAAACTAACACAATCAGTATACCAGTTATCCTTATTTAAATCTCCCACATTACATATCACAGGCTATTATGCTCACTATAGCACAGTACACATTTCAATCTTCGTCATCCATTTCAAACGTGTCTTCCTTGTTACGTTTGCCTTTCTTCACTGTTGCCTCCGCCCCAAAACTACTGATAAAACGTATCCTATTCTGAGAGGTAGCACTGCGACGCTTTCCTAACTCCGCCTTCTTCTGTGCCAATACTTTGCTTCTATCATCGACAAAAGGAATACAATTTTTAAACATACAGAGAACCCTTGGAGTATTACCCTCTCATCCCTCATAAAGTTTTAATTTTACAGCAAGTCTAGAATTAATCAATTCTTTCCACAATAAAAACTGGAGTGTTTCAGCTTCTTTCTGCTAATATTTCACTCTCTTTAGGCAATTAGTGTCTGAGAGTCGTAATACTGAGTGTGTGTATAGAATTGTTATAATCAAGCATAAACTTACTCAATACTTCATTGGTGAAGTCCTTACAGCTGCAAATATCTCTGTGAGGTTTAAATGAATTGATTTCAGAATGTGAATATCTAATTATAAACAATGGCATCCCAGAGCATGTTAGCCATTAAAGAACTCTTCTTATTCCCCATGAAAATTACTAGATCAATTACTGTCTAACTGAACTAGCAATTAATTTATAATTATGTCATTTTAAGTGTCTGTGTCATTGTTTACTGTTACTGGAGAAGTCAATTGATAAGTGTTCTAGATCAGTCATTGTCTAGTTGAACTAGCAAACTATTACTAGAGAAGTTTTTGACAGTGTTGCTGTATCATTTAAAACAGTTGACTGGCAAATGAAGGACAGATAAGCACATAATCGTTTGTATCACCTAATAACACCGGGTTAAGTCATAATTAAAAACATTGGCTGTTAAAAAGAGAAAATAATTCCTATTATTATAATAATTTCAGCCGAGAATGTCTGAATTATTATCTTATGACAGATTGGAGTACTGGAAAAGATGCTGGGGCTACCAAAGTTGATCAAGGGACACTAGAAAGAGGAGAATGGCTGCTGCCAGATAAGCATATTACTGCTACAGACAGCTGATGAAGGAAAGGTTTCTAAACAAACAGAATCTACAAGACACCCTTTTCCTACAAAATTATAATAGTTCATGTCATCGGATATGATTGGCTCTGTGTGTCCTACAAGTTGGCCTCCATGGGGAACTGTGATGTACATGACTGCTCACCTGGCACTAGATTTTCACCTTCTCAAGTGCAAAATAGCAGTTATATTGAAATGTAAATATTCTAACTTTACTACGAGACTAGTTGAAATCTTGAGACAGACTGGAAATGCAGACTGTGGTCATTATTGCATACACACATTGTTGTTGTTTACATCCACCTAATATAGAGCACTTCTGTTGTGTGTGTGGATAAGTAGGAAATAGATGAATCTAACATGTTGGTGATTAATCTAAAAAGAGCAGAATCAATTAGCTAAGATTACAAAATAAAGCTGATACAGAAAAAAGTCCCTTGGTCGCATGCATTTCCATTGTAAAGAATGATATCATTCTGATGTAGCAATTTCATAGTGGATGTAGTTTGAGCCTAGCACTTTTATTAAAATAAGAGTAACTACCATAATTTCTTTTTTTTAAATACACACACTATCTACTTATGTTGATAAAAGCATCTATATACATTTGGCATATTTTAGTAATTTCTCTAATTCAATCAGTAACATATTTTTTTACTCACTAACTCTTCCTATTGCATTGCCTTAATTTGCAACAAAGTAATGCAAGACCTCCAAATATAATGCAGATTAATAAAATTAAGTAGCACAAACACACCAGTATACACTATTTATTCTTTTATCAATTTATTTGATATCACCTTCAAAACAATATTTACAAACTACTGTTTCAACTATTATACAACTTCAAATCATTGTTTGAAGACCTAAGTAAACTTGGCTTTTTTTTTTGCTCAACAAACGGATGCAATGTGTGATTACAGAGCATACCTAACAATAGTGTACAATAGCTGAAGCAGAAAATGTATTTTTCTACTCTTTTTGCTATGTAGCTATGGCATTTGCAGTAGTGAAAAAATAAAATAGAAGCAATTCCTAAAACTGGGGAAACTAGAATTAGCTATTGTATATTTTTATTTTTGTTCCCAACTTACTGGTCAGAGGTCAACGATTCCATCCCTCAAGGTACGTTGCCACAACTTCCACCACCATTAGCTTAATGGGGGGCACCAGTTTTTTTCCCCGTAAATATAGGTACCCTGGATACCCAAATTTGGGGATACCCGATTTTTTTACTTGACACCGTGAAAGAAAAAAACAACCACAGGAAATTGTAGCGTTGCATGCTAACACAATGCAGATCTGATCTCGGATGTCCTTTTCGTTCCGCGTTGTCTCTAAGGTAAGGGATATAAATTATTCTAGCGTTGTTGCTACCTGGGCCAAGGCAACTAGCGTAGTCCGGTTGCAAGAAGCCCAGCGAGATATCGGTTTGGTTGCGGATTTTTCGTGTATGGCATTAGTCAAGAAAATCTTCAGTTCAAAGAAAGAAGAAGGATGCAAAAATTGGAGCTATGTTTTTAGAGTACTGCTCTATTTGATCATTGCTGAATCCTCAGAAATGGCCGGAGACCTCGCAGACAAAACCGCAGCTCTCTCTTTGAACGATACTCGAGACGTGGAAACCGCAACCTTTGCTCTCAGCTGATTTTGGTTCCCCGAGGCGCAGTTCGGCTGTGTCCCCGGGGTTCTAAAAACCAGGGTGGGATTTACTGGGGGAAAGAAGAAGGGGCCTACCTACTACAGTCTGTAAGTTGCAGTGTATTTGTGGTGATAGTTCAACACCTGGTTCACAGTTTTGGTAAACCTTTCTCCCTTAGTGGTGACCATACAGAAACAGTGGAGATACAGTTTGATCCAAAGGTCACATCCTACAGCAAGATGCTCAAGCTGTTCTGGGAGAATCATGATCCTACTCGCTGTACCGCAAGACAGTACATGTCGGCCATTTTCTACCACGATGCGACCCAGAAGAAGTTGGCTGAGGAGTCTAGGGAAGCAAGGCAGAAGCAGTTGTCCATGAAGATTATGACTAAGATAGCTGAAGCTGAGACCTTCTACAATGCAGAAGAGTGAGTCATTTTTAATAAAAAGGTTGGGACATGAGCATGAAGTCTTGCGCAGTTTATTTCTATATGCTTGTTTTGGTCAACTAACACACGTCCATTGCTCTATCTTGCTGTGATTGCACCATATGAAGTACACAAAGAGTTATTTGAATAATGTTATCTCATTAGATATGTACTGGGAGATTCCACCCTCATGTATTATATATTGCTGTTGTTTGGGTGTGTGAGCTACACAGTCCACTATAAATGTATAGGGTGGTAGTTTTGTATGACATGGTTTGACAGTGTACTGTCACATGCAAGTAAGTCACTTATCAGGTATAGCTGTTAGCTAATGATATTCATTACTCTTGAATATACCATAGTGGTTTGTGTAATGACGATGTGTGTTCATGAATAAATCATTAGCTGAGATGGTTGGTAAAGCATCATCAGTAAAGGTGCTGGTAAGACGCCGCACTTCAATGACTTCTTTTGCCACGTGTATATAAGCCTTCATCTTGCAGAAACTATGCCTTAGGGGAAAATTTTGACATTAGAAATTTCATTTGCAATAGTTACTTCAGAGACTCAGTAGAGTTTAAATGTTTGATGATTGCACAAAATAGTACTAATATTGTTAACTTTGAAATTTGAATATTGATATTTTAGTACTAGTTTTAAAGTTAATCAACCCTTGTTGTACTTATTGCTATATAGTTACCACCAAAAGTACTTGCTTCGCCAGCAGAGAGACATTCTCAAGGCTCTCAAGCTTTCCGATGCTGAACTCATCACTTCACACATCGCCTGTCGTCTGAATGGATTCTGTGGTGGCTACGGCACTCTGGAACAGCTAGAGGCAGAGCTTCCCGGCTTCAAACTCAGGCCCGAAACTGAGGAAAGACTGAGAAAGATCGTGAGCCGAGGACAGCTGCACTGATCTTCACTCTAACCTTTGCCACTATTTTTGTGTCCTAACTTGCCTGCTTGTAATGTAATTTTTATCATCATTTTTGTATGTTTGTATTGTTGGATTTTGTGTAGGCTGTAGTGTGTTTATGAAGCTTGGTGGGTTCAATCAAGGTTTCTTGAAGCCCCCAGGTGGATGTTGCATTTACTGCTATATCACTATACAGTTCTAACACTGCTTCACTTTGTCATGTATCTCTGTATATCTGCTGCTATTTTATTATTACAACAAAATATAATATGTTGAAAATCTCGTCTTTCAATGACAGAAATAAAAATGCATGATGTGAAACACAGAATGCCACTAGCTATGTATAAATAATAACCAATGGGTGTGGTTGGTCCAAGTCAGCGAATGTGCACTATTGCTTTTCTTACTCGTGCTGCTGTTCTGGAGTCACTGGCTGTATCTCACCAGACAAACTCCTGTCTAAGGAATTTGCTCTCTAACTCTGTGATCACCTCAAACAATGCCTACAATTACACACACACAAAGCCTCAAGTTAGATCTATGACACCATACCATCGTACCGTGTCTTTAGTTTTATAGAACAATAAATATACCGTAGGCATACAGTCATATTAATTTGTTAGTACACCTGCCTCTCTGCATTTGGAAGCCAGCTGCAATAATAATACCAACAACAATAACAATAATATAAATGTTCAATGCAGAAAATAAAGTGCTGACAAGGAAACACATAATAATAATAATAATAATAATAATAATAATAATAATAATAATAATAACTAGCAAATACCCTGCCACACCATGGCACTTGATGTAATAACTTTGTTGCAATCTGGAATGCAGTAGCATAAGGTATTTAGTTCCTCCTATCTAGCTCTCTTCTTCCTGAGCCCTCTCAGCTTTGTATAATATATTCCTCTTTCTCTTGAGTCATGGATCTTGTTCCTAAATTCTCCTCCTTTGCCATATCTTAACTGAGTTGTACACATTAAATGATCAGTGAGGAACTTCTCTTCATCTCATGTTAAAAAAAGCTTTGATCAAAGTTTAGTTCCATGAATCACCTTCCCCCTCAACCTATCTTTAAAGGTAATGCTTAGAAGACCATGCATCTGTGCAGCTTCACATCAAACGTGCCAGCCTTTACAGCTTATATGGCTAAAACCATGTGTTGCTCCATTGCTTCCTCTTGAGCAGAGATGGATTCAGAACAGCAGTTCTCTATTTTTTCTTGCCTACAACATTCACCTGGCTAAAGAGTGTCTATTAAGTACTGTGGTAGTTCCCAAAGCTTACTAGCAGAGTTAACACTCAAGCAAGCAATTGGAAGTAAAAATATTAAATCGCCTACATTACAGTTGTTCAAGTACCCATCCACTACAAGCCCATATCTAGTCAAGTTGATAACTTATTCTCAAATAGGTTGATACATGTACCAATCGATACATATTCCAGAGCCTAATGCAATCAATGTATAGTATTTATTATTAGTGTTCATACACTACTCGAAACATTAATCCAGAGTCTATAAATGGAGCGACAATTTATTAGATATTATCTTTAATTCATCTGATGATGTTAATGTCAGTTGTAAGAGCATCTAGTGTTGCTGCACCCTCTGAACCTAATGTTATTTCCTTTAATATTTGTAAGTTAGTGCACTACTTGAGGCCACCACACCATTTGAACCAATATTGTTCAGAATGCAACCAATTCATTACTACAAGTGTTCTGTTGCTCTTCATCATTATAAGGAATTTTTAAACAAATAAGCTGTAAGTCTTTTAAATCTTTTAAATTTGTAAAACACTTTAAATTTTCTTCACATTTACTGCTTGGTCTGCTGTTAACAGAATATTTCATTCTTGTATGAGAGGCACAACATTCAAGTTGTACTATCTTAGGTACTGATACTGCAATAGCCGATTAATGTTCATTTTCATGTAAGACAAAGTTTTTTATTTCAACAAAATGGTGACGACTCAAATGATTAAAGTGCACTATGGTTTATATTATAGAAAAAAGAATAATTTGATACAAAACAGGAAAATGACGTCATGTTTATTACGCAGCAAATAAGTTTTATTTTACTACACTCCTCCCTTCCTAAGATGAAGGCCTCAGATAATCTGGAGGATGATGGATATGAGTTGATCGACGTGGCATAGGTGGAGGTTCAGTTTGTGCTGGTAAGTCTGAGGAATCTCGATTTGTTTCAACATGTGCTTCAGGAACTATGGCGGCACGGTTGTCCATAGGAGAGAGACTGTCTTCTGAGGACAAATCAGTTGTCTGGCCATGCACTGCTGGCATAATTGGTGGTTCCACAGCTACTTCAGATTCCAGGAATTGCTCATCAGTATTTTCACTCAGTTCAGTCATTGGCTCAGGAAGATTTCTAATTTTTAGATGATCAATGTGCCGTCTCCAAGTCCTTCCATCACTTACATCAACTAAATAGGACACAGGACCTAATTGTTTCAAAACAACCCCTGGAATCCAGGTATCACCAGGACGTAGATTCTTCACCATCACCGGTTGTCCACTGAACAAGGTTCTCTGGCGTGCATGTTTATCATGCCGTTCCTTCTGTCTAGTCTGTTCTTGTTCCACTTTCTCTTGTACATTAGGTGTGAGCAAATTTAAATGAGTGCGCAATTCTCGCTGAAGGAAAAGTGAACATGGAGATTGCTGGGTTGATGCATGTGGCGTGGTTTGGTAGGTTAGCAGAAAATTTGCCATTCTCTGATTCCAACTGAGTCCATCCTTAACTCCAGCCTTCATGGCTTCTTTAAACGTGCGGATGGAGCACACCTGATGGCAAATTCCATTCCTTGTCATGAACTGGTAGAAGTCATCTGATGTGAATTGAGGTCCATTATCAGAGACAATTTGTTCAGGAAGACCATAAGCTGAAAATAACAGTCGTAAAGTGTCCAGAGTCTTGGTAGTTGTGGTGGTGTTCATAGGGAAAACTTCACCCCACTCTGAATGAGCGTCAATGACCAGCAAATCATATGAATACGCTGCCAACTGTATTGTCCATGGTTGTAATCTTGCTGCAGTTATTGGTGGGATTCCACATTTTGGCCCAAATATTATGGTAGTAAGTGGTTTGTGGTCTGTTATTAAGGTGAATTTACGCCCATACAAATATTGATGGAATTTCTTCACTCCAAATATCAATGACAAAGCTTCCTAGAGCACATCGTAATTTGTATGTACATAAGTAGGAAATAGCTGACTAATTTAATAAAGTAGAATCAAGTTTGCAAAAATGGTGCCTATATAATATATGTAATTACAGAATAAAGCTGATACAAAAGGCCCCTTGGTTGCATGTGTTCCCAATGTAAAGAATGATATCGTTCAAAACAAGATGATTTGAATAGTGTTGTTTTAAACTAAAACCAAACCTGCTTAGTTTTGGGGTATTTTAGTTTTGGTAAGAAAAACAAAAACTAAGCTGTAGAGTACATGAAAAACCTACTAAGTACTGGAGTAAAGACAGCTAGGTAAGATATAACCAGTGCAGGACAGTTGTTCAAAATGAGTGAAATACACAATGCCTTTCAGCCTTCACATCTGTTTATTGCTTGTAAAACTATAGATAAAGAATTTTCTTCTGTACAAATCTATTCAATTTCACTATTACTACCTTTCATTGAACTTAATGTCTTGACTGTAGATCACTTTTGATCTTCTCATACCATGGAGTCTGTAACCTTTGGTTTCCACTCCATAACCCCAAAATACACATTTTCATGACTTCGAATCTTTTTTCTTTCATCTTTGGAACATGAGCATATGCCTCACATCCAAAAACACACCAGTGTTCTACTTGAGGTTTGTCGTTCATCCAGGCCTCAAACAGAGTAATGTTTTCAGCTTTAGTCGGACTTCTGTCTCTCAAGTAACTGCAGTAGATACAGCCTCTGCCCAAAATGCATGAGGTAATTTAGCATCAATCAAAATAGAACGCAATATCTCAATTAGAGTCCTGTTCATTTGTTCAGCTGTACCATTTTGCTCGGGTGATTAGGGAGCAGTACACTCATGGTGTATCCCTTGTGACATCAAGTAATCCTTAAATTTGTTAAAGACATATTCACCTCCATTGTTGGACCATAGAAATTCAGTTGTTTTGAAGTGCAGACTGTGGTCATTATTGCATACACACATTGTTGTTGTTTACATCCACCTAATATAGAGCACTTCTATTTTGTATGTGGATAAGTAGGGAATAGATGAATCTAACATGCATGTTGGTGATTAATTTAAAAAAGCAGAATCAATTAGCTAAGATGGTGTCTATATATTATTACAAAATAAAGTTGATACAGAAAAAACTCCCTTGGTCGCATGCATTTCCATTGTAAAGATTGGTATCATTCAAACAATGATTTGAAGTTGTTTAACAGTTGAAACAGTAGCTAATTCGTTCTCTGAACAATATTATTTTGAAGTTGATATCAAACAAATTGATAAAAGAATAGATAGTGTATCTGGTGTGTTTGTGCTACTTAATTTTATTAATCTGCATATTAGGAGGTCTTGAATAACTTTGTTGCAAATCAAGGCAATGCAAAGGCAGAGTCAGTGAGTAAAAAATGTTACTGATTGAATTAGAGAAATTACTAATAATGCCACATGTATGTAGATGCTTTTATCAACATAAGTAGATAGTGTATGTATTTTTTAAAAAGAAATTATGGTAGTTACTCTTATTTTAATAAAAGTGCTCAGACCTAAGTAAACTTGGCTTTTTTCTTTTTGCTCAACAAAAACTGATGCAATGTGTGATTACAGAGCATACCTAACAATGTTGTACAATAGCTGAAGCAGAAAATGTATTTTTCTACTCTTTTTGTTACGTAGCTAAGCCATTTACAGTAGTGAAAATACAAAAAAGAAGCAATTCTTTTCCTAAAACTTTTTGTTACCTAGCTAAGGCATTTTCCAGTAGTGAAACTGGGGAAACTAGAATTAGCTATTGTATATTTTTTATTCCTCTCCTCTCCCCCCCCCCCCCCCCCCCCCCCCCTCCCCAGGCAAAAATTTTCAGCTGATACAGTAATAGTGAAGGTAAAAACATCGTTAGTTTAAGTCAGTCAATGATTCCTCCATCCCTCAAGGTGCGTTGCCAGTTTCAACTTCCACCGCCATTAGCTGTCAACAAGTTTGAAGCAACACTTAGAAAATCTCATAAATATATGGGGGGCATGGACAATCTTCATGGACAACTGCTTCTGCCTTGCTTCCCTAGACTCCTCAGCCAACTTTATCCGAGTCGCATCGTGGTAGAAAATGGGGGGGGGGGGGGGGGGGGGGGGGGGTACCTATATTTACGGAAATAATGGGGGCACCAGTTTTTTCCGTAAATATAGGTACCCAGGATAATATAGGTACCCAGGATACCCAGTTTCGGGGATACCCGATGTTACTTGACACCGTGAAAAAATAAACACAACAGGAAATTGTAGCGTTGCATCTGCACAATGCAGATCTAATCTCTGATGTCCTTTTCGTTCCGCGTTGCCTCCGCGGTGGGCTATAAATAATAGTTAGACACTGCCACTAAGGGCACTACTGTGTTTAGGGTCCCGAAGGCCTCAGGCTGTGGCGTCCCGAGCGTAGCGAGGGCGCTACTGAAGGGGCCTGAGGGACCCTAAACACAGTAGCGCCCGATGGTGCGCAGTGCCTAACTAATTTAGAACATAGCAACCGCTAACTGTTTCCAAGCGATATCTGAGTTGACTATCTAGCTAGCATGCTAAGGTTTTACAACTCTGCTCACGAAGACATCACTAACCAACCTAGTCAGTACTGTGGAAGTCCTGCGTGCTTAGGGGAGCCTTGGTGCAGTGCTTGGGGTATATGTAAAGCTAACTTAACGATGGAAACACCCGAAGAAGCTTCCTTCGCCTCTGAAGACGACGTCTACAGTCCCTTATTTGCAGCGCTGAGTCAGCAACTCGACAGCACCAGCCCCACTGAACCAGCCCTGCCCACTTTTGTGGAGTGTGAGCCATCTCATCCCATTTCCAGCTCACCTCCGGCCAAAAAGAGAAGACTGTTTGCACCCATACGGACAGACAAGGACGTTGAAGAGGCAAGGGCCAGTAGTGTCCCCAAAAAAACATTGGAAGATACAAAGTACTGTCTGGGCTTGTTCCAAACCTGGACAGAATACAGAAATAGTGAGAATGGGGACAATATTGGTCCAATTGAAGAGCTCAGCATGGAGGAACTTCAACATTGGCTGAGTAGATTTGTATTAGAGGTAAGTATTTAATTGGTATCACAGAGCAAATAACTAGTTGTTATTATACATAATCATTGATAGGTGAGAAAGAAAGATGGTGAGGAATTTCTACCAAACAGTCTGCACCACATTGTCTGCGGCATCATGAGACATTTGAGGCTTACTTGCTATCCAACCATAGACTTTTTTTCTCACACGGAATTTATTGATTTCAAGAGATCTCTTGATGCCGAGATGAAACGCCTACAGAGCAAAGGAATTGGATCGACAAAACGGCAAGCAGAAGTACTGACCAGAGAAGATGAAGAGAAACTATGGAAGGAAGGCTTACTTGGTGATACAACTCCACAGCAGCTACTGGATACCATTATTTTTTATAATGGTCTTTACTTTGCTTTGCGCAGTGGCAGAGAGCATCGACAACTACGACTACATCCTTGCCAGATACAGTTGGTAGAAAATGATGGTGAGCGTTCCTACTTAAAGTATACCGAAGACACATCTAAAAATAGACCTGGTGGATTAAAGGGTAGAAAAGTAAAGCCCAAAGTTGTTATTCAACTCTAACAATGATAATCCAGAAAGATGCATTGTTCGGTTGTTCAAGAAATATACTTCCCTTTGTCCTGATTCAGCAACTGCATTCTACTTACAACCAGCTAACAAACCCACTGAAGCAGTGTGGTACACAAGTAAACCACTTGGTCATAACACCTTAAGTAAAACTATCTGCAGACTGTGTAAGACTGCTGGCATTGAAGGGTTCAAAACAAATCACTCTCTTCGGGCAACAGCAGCAACCAGACTTTATGAGTTGGGAGTAGATGAGCAAATGGTCATGGAACGAACCGGTCATAGAAGTCTGGAAGGAGTGAGAAGCTATAAGAGAACAACAAGTCAGCAGCAACAAGTTTTATCCGATATACTGAGTAGCAATATTCCAGAAAGAACTACCAACCAGCAGCAGTTGCAGATGCTTCCTCACCACCAGCAACTCCATGATGCTTCATCTACTCATCCATCCAATTCCCTGGAACAACAACAGCCAACTTTCTGCTCTGAAACTGCAAGCACAAACATTTCACACCTTTCAAACACAAAAAACAGTTTACCTGGACATTCTTTTTCTTTCAACTCATGCTCATCTGTAACCTTTAATATCAATTACAACTAAGCCAAGTAGTTCTAAAAAAAAAAAAATTAATGCCCTGAGAGCGAGGGCATCTATATGTAGATGCCCTATGCCCTGAGAGCGAGGGCATCTACATAATAGAAGCCCTCCCTGAAGGACTTAAGGGATTTAGAGTCCCTCAGTCACAATACAAAAGCTACACCAGCTATGTTCTAAATTATTCTAGCGTTGTTGCTACCTGGGCCAAGGCAACTAGCGTAGTCGCAAGAGGCCCAGCGAGGTCTTGGTTTGGTTGCGGATTTTTCGTGTATGGCATTTGTCAAGAAAATCTTCAGTTCAAAGAAAGAAGAAGGAGGCAAAAATTGGAGCTATGTTTTTAGAGTACTGCTCTATTTAATCATTGCTGAATCCTCAGAAAATGCCGGAGACCTCGCAGACAAAACCGCAGCTCTCTCTTTGAACGATACTCGAGACGTGGAAACCGCAACCTTTGCTCTCAGCTGATTTTGGTTCCCCGAGGCGCAGTTCGGCTGTGTCCCCGGGGTTCTAAAAACCAGGGTGGGATTTACTGGGGGAAAGAAGAAGGGGCCTACCTACTACAGTCTGTAAGTTGCAGTGTATTTGTGGTGATAGTTTAACACCTGGTTCACAGTTTTTGTAAACCTTTCTTCTCCCTTAGTGGTGACCATACAGAAACAGTGGAGATACAGTTTGATCCGAAGGTCACATCCTACAGCAAGATGCTCAAGCTGTTCTGGGAGAATCATGATCCTACTCGCTGTACCGCAAGACAATACATGTCGGCCATTTTCTACCACGATGCGACTCAGAAGAAGTTGGCTGAGGAGTCTAGGGAAGCAAGGCAGAAGCAGTTGTTCATGAAGATTATGACTAAGATAGCTGAAGCCGAGACCTTCTACAATGCAGAAGAGTGAGTTACTTTTAATTATTGCTAAAAAAAAAAGGTTGGGACATTAGCATGAAGTCCTGTGCAATTTAATGAGTGAGTGCCTATATGCTTGTTTTGGTCAGCTAATACATCCATTGCTCTATTTTGCTGTGATTGCACCATATGAAGTACACAAAGAGTTATTTGAATAATGTTATCTCATTAGACATGCACTGGGAGACTCCAGACACATTTATTATAAATTGTTGTTGTTTGTTACGCAATTCACTTGTTGTTGTTTGGGTATGTGAGCTGCTTGGCCCACTATAAATTATAGGGTGGTAGTTTTGTATGACGTGATTTGACAGTGTACTGTCACATGCAAGTAATCCACTTATAGGGTTGTACCACAGTGGTTTGTGTGTGAAATGGTATTGTGTATAAATGACTGTACTGCTTCTTGGCTATAAATATAGTTTCCTATTTCCTGACCTAGCTGTGTGCAAACACATTGCTATATTCAGACAACTGGTAAAGGTCATAGCACGTACTAATCATGTTTTGAATCCTTGTTCGTGAACGGAGTTTTCAGTATTTGTAGGCGCGGCTAAATAAGTAAACATGATATTCCTGAACTTTGTTCGTTTGGTAAAGTATGTTATCATGTGTAGCATTAGTAGTCAGTATCTCTTCCATTTGACATCATAGTTTCAGCTTTGGAACTCTAAACACTTGCAGTATCGCCTGTGAAGTGAGCGTTCCTAGTGACTAGAGAGTATACTAACCTCTTCAGCTAGAGCTAGTAGCCATGTTTTGTCCTGTATGACTACTCCTCCACAACAAGTATCGCTCAGCTATTGAGCTGTCTAAGTTGTCATTACGAATTCTCTGTATTACATGACATAGGAAGCCATATTTATTGTAATATTACTAGTACTGTGCTCAATCGTGCAGTGTTTCTAGCAGTCTACATCAGCAAACTCATTATATAAGATTCTATTAATTATTAGCTTATAAATTGATTGTTGTCTGACTTTATACATCATTAAGACACATCATCACTGTGTTGTGTTTGGCGACTAATTGAATGCTCTGGGACTTTTTTTAATGTTTATACATGCACACCAGACAGGAAGATTATCTGAGAAAATAGTTTGCATGTGAGGGACCTTCCTTCCTGTGCGTCTGCCATTGGTGTGTTTAATTGTGACGTGAGGCTTCCATCTGTGCATTACTATAGTATGTCCACATTGAGTTGGTGCGACCACAAAAGAGGAATGCACTTGGCGAAACCGGAAACCAATTAAGGTCACATGACAATAGTAGCTCAAATGAACGAAAATGTTGACGCCCACAGTAAAATTGGGGTGGGTCTAAGGTGTGCATTATTACCGTAAGTTTACTAGCTGAAATGAAAAAGAAGCTATAGCAGTTTCTTCTGCGGCTGTATTCAATATATGCCCGGTTATAACTAATCACTTGTAGTTAATCGTTTGTACGAGCTTCTAGTTGTGCGCTAAAGCTGGCTGAAGGTTGCGGAAGGTGATCCGGAGCAACTAATGTGGCACAAATCTTCGAGGAAAAGAACCGCAGGACCGCGGCTGAATGCCTCCTCAAGCAAGTCTCATTTTTGTGTGCTTAAGCGTGTATTTAAACTCTATTCTTACTTTCTTGGTGTGACGAACTTCTGAAGTACTCAACAGTAATGTGAAGAATCCAGTACATCACCTACATCTTTAGTTCTGGCCACGCACATTCCAGTATTACTTTGTCTTCCACACTGAATCATTCATATCATTTTATCATGATTTTACTATATTTTCTATCTACTTGTTCAATTTCAATTTTTTAATAATTATACAAAAAAATTGACATACATAATATTAATATAATTTATGATGACAAGAAATTATGGTAGCTACAAGCAGGAGTTGAATTTGGAGGGTGGTAAATAGCATCCCCATAACCATAGAGAACTATACATAGATATGAGGAATAATGGACAGCTAATGCATAAATAGTGGCATATAGAGTCTATGATGAATTATATATCTTATTATCTTGGTCAGCAAACAGTAAATTGGCCGAGTTTCTAAATAAGTAGGGCCTGTTTAAACTGGTAAGAAAATCTGAGTGGACAAACAACCCGTGTTACAAACATACCTCACATTGTAGCTTGTTCTTGTTAGTAGCCTTGAATAGCAACAACAAATTCCTGAGCCTAAAGTGAACCAGAATGTCAAGAAGGGCAGAAACGAAGTCACCATACTACGACTGCTTATTGTTTACAATTGTCTCTGTGGTACTGTGCACGTGGTTGGCCCGGTTTGAGCGCGTGGCTAAATCCCGCCGCGTGTAGCGTGGGAAACGTGTGGTTTTATTTATTCCCGTAGACTTTCTATTGAGTTTTGAAACTGCACTTTCTCACCGGCTCTTAAGTTTTTAAAAGGGATTTTCTGAACAGCTAATTCAGCACGAGCTTTCGAATGGTACAAACCCCGGAAGTGTAGCTACTACCGTTCAAAATTTATTAACAGTTTTTACCATGCCAACTCAACTTGGACATACTGTAAGAGTTCTGTTTAGAGTGTGAACAATGCACAGTGTGCTAATAGGATTGTGTCTTCTCTTCATGTCAGATGTATGATAGTCAGTGGAAGTTTTAAAAAAAATTAGTAACAACGACAGTGTAGGTTCAGGAATAATTCATTAGCTGAGATGGTTGGTAAAGCGTCATCAGTAAAGGTGTTGATGACAGTGGTAAGGCACCACACTTTAACAACTTCTTTTGCCACGCGTATATATTCGTACTTCCGCTATCTTGCAGAAACTAAGCCTCAGGCGAAAGTTTTGACATCAGAAACATCATTTGCAATAGTTACTTCAAAGACTCAGTAGAGTCAAAATATTGTTAACTTTGAAATTAGAATAATGATATTTTTGTATTAGTTTTGAAGTTAATCAGCACTTGTCTATTTATTGCTATAGTTACCACCAGAAGTACTTGCTTCGCCAGCAGAGAGACATTCTCAAGGCTCTCAAGCTTTCCGATGCTGAACTCATCACGTCACACATCGCCTGTCGTCTGAATGGATTCTGTGGCGGCTACGGCACTCTGGAGCAGCTAGAGGCAGAGCTTCCCGGCTTCAAACTCAGGCCCGAAACTGAGGAAAGACTGAGATGGATCGTGAGCCGAGTACCGCTCCACTGATCTTCACTCTAACCTTTGCCACCATTTTTGTGTCCTAACTTGTCTGCTTGTATGTAATTTTTATCATCATCATTTGTGTATGTTTGTATTGTTGGATTTTGTGTAGGCTGTAGTGTGTTTATGAAACTTGGTGGGTTCAATCAAGGTTTCTTGAAGCCCCCAGGTGGATGTTGCATTTACTGCTATATCACTATACAGTTCTAACACTGCTTCACTTTGTCATGTATCTCTGTATATCTGCTGCTATTATTTATTATTACAACAAAATATATGTTGAAAATCTCGTCTTTCAATGACAGAAATAAAATGCATGATGTGAAACACAGAATGCCACTAGCAAGCTATGTAATAACCAATGGGTGTGGTTGGTCCAAGTCAGCGAATGTGCACTATTGCTCTTCTTTCTACTCCTGCTGCTGTTCTGGAGTCACCGGCTGTATCTCACCAGACAAACTCCTCTCTAAGGAGGCCAACTTCTCCTGCTCTGTCTCCAACTTGCTCTCTGACTTTGTGATCACCTCAAACAATGCCTACCATTACACACACACAAAGCCTCAAGTTAGTTTTATGACAACATACCATCATACTGTGTCTTTAGTTTTATAGAACAATAAATATACCGTAGGCATACAGTCATATTAATTTGTTAGTACGCCTGCCTCTCTGCATTTGGAAGCCAGCTGCAATAATAATACCAACAACAATAACAATAATATAAATGTTCAATGCAGAAAATAAAGTGCTGACAAGGAAACGCATAATAATAATAATAATAACTAGCAAATACCCTGCCACACCATGGCACTTGATGTAATAACTTTGTTGCAATCTGGAATGCAGTAGCATAAGGTATTTAGTTCCTCCTATCCTGCTCTCTTCTTCCTGAGCCCTCTCAGCTTTGTACAATATATTCCTCTTTCTCTTGAGTCATGGATCCTGTTCCCAATCTCTCCTACTTCTCAGTATCCTTGTCTTTTTTATAGTCTTCAATTCCATTTTGGCTACTGAGTATGGTGACGCTTTACCCATTCCAAAATGCCAACGCTTTACAAACTCTGCTAAGCTAATGTACTCTACGTGAGTTGTCGTGTGATACACAAGCATGTATCTATCACTCGGCTTCTAACACAAATGATTAAAATATATATGCCAAAGGGTTCAGTGCTATGGGGTGGGGGGGGGGGGGGGGGGGGGGGACATATTTTGCAATAAGTGGAAAATAGCAGCTGACAGTTTTCGTCACCAACTTCTGGGGGAGACCAAGAATGCATTACAGCAACTTAGCGCACAAAAGCTAGGAAACAATGTCACATAAGAAATAAGTCATGAGCACTTTAACAGAAGGGAAAACAAAACAAAACAAACAAATAAACAAACAATGATTAGAGACATATACCAGTACTGTTTACCATTGACAAAATTTAACTGCACAGAATCAGGCCCGGCGGAAGGAAAATTGGATTGGTCAGGCAAAACGTGTGGATAAATGTTTCATTTTCTTACACTTACATGTAGTTTCACAGTGCTTCCAATAATAATATTACAGTTTATATGAATAGACATAACCTGATCAAAATGGAAGGACAAAAATTATAACAGATATTGCAGTATAATTACATAGCATAGTTTTATTCAGTAAATTTTCCAAAAATGTTGAACCTGTGTTCATTTACTGAAACAAATTCATTGGCACATGAAATGATATCAAGGCCATCACTAAGATCCTTGTGCACATGAAGGAGCATCAAATGGTTAAGCCGACTTTGCTTCATGGTTCCTCGAAGATATGTCTTCACTCTCCTGAGGGCTGAAAAAGACCTTTCACTGGTAGCATTGGTAGCGGGAAGCACAAGTATAAGTTTAACTAACTTCGACACCTCAGAAACTAGGGATTTAGCTTCACCAAGACTAATGATAAAGTTCTTGATATCTTTCAAGGTGACATTTGAACCTTTGCTAACTTCTGCACTAAATTTCTCCCTCATTATATGAAGCTGAGTACGAAAATTTAGTACATCGAAGTCTCCATTAAAGACTTCAGTAACAGCATCAAATTCTGCTTCAAAATCAATGCCAGTACAAGCATTAATGATTAATTTTTCTAAATTGTTGTATACCTTAAAGCCAGGTTGATCGAATCTATCCTTGATACAACCAATTATAGTGTCTATGGCCTCAAAGTATATAGGTCGGTAAAGATCAATGACAGACATGGGATAATGAGGATCACTATGTACTTCCTCAAACCTTGCTGGAGCCCTACGTTTTCGAGGAAGAACAGGCTCATTAATGCCAACTTCATGTACTTTAAGAATAACACTATCCCAAAATTTGTGAAATTCACTGTCACAGCGAAGTGCAACGAGAGTATCACTAGTGAGCATTGCTGCTCTGTTACCCTCAGCAGCAGACAATGTCTTTTGTTGAAGAGTATTGCTAAGGTTATCCGCTAACCGCAGTACTAATTCTCCAAGCATTACACCATAGACAAAGTCAAACTTTTCGAACTGAGCACCTACACCATTTACTTTGGCAGACATTTCCATATCGCTAGCTGCCATTTCAGAAAATTTGTCTAAACTGCTCTGCAAAACAGAATAATTTTTACGAACACTAGCTAATGAGTCAGCTCTCACTGTCCATCTTGTGGGGCAGAGAGTGCGAAAACCAGATTCAGTGGGAGCAAGCTCATCCTTAAGCTTTATATAGGAAGACTTCCGCTTTGAAGAGTATTTCAATAATTTTGATAATTCAAATGTTGTGTCAAGAGCATCTCTTATTACTTTAATACTACAAATAGTGTCTTGACAAGCTAAATTCAGGGCATGTCCGTAGCAATGCAAAAATATGGCGCGCGGCTCCATATCTGCAATTTGCTTTGCTACCCCATTCCTACAACCCCTCATGTTTGCTGCTCCATCATAGCATTGCCCCCGACAATTTTCTATGTTTAGGTTTAGCCTAAGAAGAACATCTCTGATGATACTAACAAGAGAATTAGAAGCTATTGAATCAGTGGAATGCAACCCTATAAAATCTTCATGCACATCCAAATCAGAACCGACCCAACGTAAAACAATAACAACTTGCTCAGTGGTACTAACATCAGTGGTCTCATCAATCATAATGGTGAATTTTGATGTACGCACATTATCAGCTATATTTCTCAACAGATTTAAAGCCATTACTCCGAACATTTCATTTTGAATATCATGACTGGTATATTTGTCGCTCTTTCGCTTCAACCATGCATTTAAATGAACACTAGATTCGTCACTGGCCCGGAGCTTTAACAGTTGAGTGAAATTTCCCTCAATTTCCCCACACCCATCACCTCTCAGTGCAAGCCCTTGCCGAGCCAAGAAGTGGATTGAACTTAAAATCTTCAGAAATCACGCTTGATTCTTCTCTCTCTCTTCAGCCATAGCAGAAGAAAGACAAACAACAATATCTTTGTTAGTGGAGGGAATGGCTACCATCTGGTGAACAGCATCTTTATGAGTACCACTACATTCATGGTTTCTAAAGGCAACAGTAGCATCTTTCCAGTTTTGAAATCCTTTTTGAATAAATGCCCCATCACCCTTAGGTGCTATCAATTTCTTCTGCTTATAAGCTACCATGCAGGTAAAACAAAACACTTTCTCAGAAGCCACATCCCAGTGCAACCATTGCCACTTGTCATACCAAGCTGGATTGAACGACCTAAATGTCACTTTAGACTTGCCAAATGGAATCTTAGGATAAGATATATTTCTTGGTTGATGAGGGGAATCACTAACCGGCTGACTTGAAGCAAGACATTGTGAGGAAGAAGAAGCCAAAGATTGTGAGGAAGCCATACTGTTGTTACTATCCTACGAGCAACTGCGGTGAAGTCAGAGCTATATAGACTAGTAGAGCTGACGATCTTTACGATATTGCGTACAAAAATTATTGGTCCGGCATTTGCCTGACTTGCCGGACCACTTCCGCCGGCCCTGAGAATACACCTCATACTATCAGAGTACTGCTAGATGCTATCCTGAGGGCTCAACATCAATCAAAAAATACTTTAGTACACACACACAAACACACACACTAAAACATTCATTCAGTAGTCAAGTTATGAAGAGAATATAATGTAAGTCTTGTATGTGTGTGTGTGTGTGGTTGAATGTATTGTAACTAGTGGTGCGCTCGAATAGCGCAAATGCATGGCGAGCGAGAAGACTCTCTTTACAGAAAAATAGGACAGAAATTACATCTAACTGTAGTGCACAATGTAACCCTTTCCATTCTCAGTTAGCATCAGAGAATCTAAAGTCTCTGATCCCAAGGAAGTGGACCCATGCATTGTAGTAACAATAACAGAATTACCTGAATAAACTTCGAAAGCAATGGCAAAGAAGCACAGCTTGACAAAGACTTCACAATTGTTTCAAGAAGAGAGTAGCTATAAACTTTTTGGTTGAAACAAAGTTGCGTAAGGCACTGCACAGGATTCTCCGCGCTAGTTAATTGAAAAATACTGGAACTGTGAACGCTTTACCTAACTTACATAATTAGAAGCGCGGGCGAACATTTTTGACGTACGTATACATACATATATATATATATATCTGAAATCTCAATTGAACACGACTGATAGTCAGCTTCGCTCGCTTCGCTCGCTCGCTGAATTAATACTGCTTATTCAATTGTGCTACCCCTGATAGTGTCTTGCTCACTTTTCTTGCTCGGCAATAATCACAATAACTAGCAAGTAACCTGCCACACAGTTGTGCTTGATGTACAAACGATTGTAAATTGAGTAGCATAAGATATTATCATCCTCTACCACTTGGTTTAGTTACATCAGTCCATTTATTTTATCACTTACTTCCCTTGACCCAAATGTATAAACTTGTCATTTTGACGACTCTTTACCATACCAGCTAAGCTTTATTCACAAACACAACACAGATGTCATTATTATTGCATACCAATCAGTATGATGATGCTTTACCAACCTGGATCAGCTCATGAATTATTCATGAATACACAATGATGTCATCCTCAGTTGTTACTGACAGACAAGATTAATAATAGATAATAGGGTTTATATGACAGTTTATATGACGGTTAAGGCGGAGACTTAACTGAGGCTACTGATACACACAAAGGGGGAGAGATAGGTGCATGGGCAAAGTACTAAGCAGTAGTATGAGTACTCGCCAGCTAACAAAGAAGTAGTTGTGAAGCTCACACTCACCTACCCATACCATCGAGGGGAGGAAGGTGTATTAAGATAATGAGGAGTAGAAATCACCTAGTCCAGGGAGTGAGATTAACAAGCTCACCCACTGTGAAGGGGGCTGGGCTGGGCAGAGGTGAAACTCCGCTCATTACCCCCAAGTGGAGCAAGATTAATAGGATGAGAGGGTATGGCTATGGGCGGGGCCCTAGCCTAGGACCCAACCTGTCAAGCTGGGTAATGTCATCAAGTAAAGGGATTTAGCAAGGATTTACACAGCTGTGAATTACAGTGCTATAGCTATGTGCATTCACCATTCCCTCCACACCATCACACATGTGTTACCATATCATTACAGCCATTGCATACACATGTACATGTATTCCAAGAAACTACTAAACATGTACCTGGTTGAATGGTAACTGCATGACCCTGTAATCCAGAGCAGAATTCTCTGAGAGTGTGGCCCACTTGTCTAGCTCCTCCCCATAGTGGGTGGTGAGATAGCAGTGATGTTTGAGAATTTCTTTAGCCCGAGACAATGTCACGTGAGTCGTATGGATACTTGAGTTGAAGAAGACGTATCTACCCCACAGTCTGCATAGCTCCTAGATTAATCCTATTCATATACAAACACATACATCCACAGATGATAACAAACCACTAGTTACTCAATCTCCCCACAAATTCATAATGCCCACATGCTATACAACACACTATGTATATCATATCCAATAACCCTATAGTTCATATAACATTGTATTGGCTGCTTTACTACACAAACACATGTATCATCTACCACTACTCTACCGTCTACCAACTACTGTACACACACGTATCATCTACCACTACTCTACCGTCTACCAACTACTGTACACACATGTATCATCTACTACTACTCTATCATCTACCCACTACTGTACACACATGTACCATCAAGAAATGAAGGTGAAGCAGGTGACAAAAACATCTCATGAGAATTCTGAGGCATTTCATTGACATATTTTATCAAGAGTAGACATGTTGAAATTATTCAGCAACTCGTAATTCCAGCCTGTGGATTGGCAACTTTTAACGAAGCCTCATTCAGCATCTGGAATGTCGTACCCCTCTTTGTAAGTGCTCCCATCATGCTACAGAGAATGCCTGCAATAATGACAACAATATTTTGGGGTCAGTTATGCCATATCAAAATTATAGCTGCAACCTGCAATTTATTATATATTTCAGGTTATTTCATTACATTACTATAATAAAGTTTACCTTGTTAAAGTTGTATTTACAACATTGGGAATTGATGGTTGATCGCTACTCATGACAAGTATCTAACCGATGACACTTCAAGGATCCAATATTGAACAGTCAAAAGGCTCTGCTTCATGAGATGAATGTGGCGGGAGACAAAATCTTCTCTTTCTGTGCAATATCAGTACTTATAGGGTCCTAGTGAGAACTGTGATAAAAGTATAACTATTTGAATCCTGGAACTATATATTGTAGGAAAGGATTTGAGCCAGTTATGTTAGTTTTTGATCAGTCCATCTTTTGCCAGACTTTCCATACTAAGTTTCTGGCACTTCACTACGAGTCCAAAGATGATTGAAATATTACCAATCGAAAAATCATGGATTCCCTTTGGCATCGACACAATTAGACAGTGAATTGCTCTTTTCTGCCTGATACCTTGAACCTTTTTCTACTCAGATCATGTGACCATGTTTGGGTGATGAGAATCAAGGGGAATCCCACTTTTGTCTATGTCATATACTTGCATGCTGGGCTTCTTGTTATTGCAACAAACTCCCCATTGAAATAACTATTCAGTTCAGTAGAGTTAGTACAGTCCATGTGAACATGGGCTGTTGCATCTCCATGCCAAAGTGACAGTGCTGGATTACGCTCCATGAAGTTTCTGAATCAGACGCTGAATAATCTTTTAATCTCTGGCTACACTTCATAACATGCTAAGAACTAGCCTTCTGGTCTTGCCGCATCTTAGCCGAGTTATACACACTAAATGATTAGTGAGACCCTATTCTTCATTTTGTGTTAAAAATGCTTTGATCCAGTTTTGTTCCATGAATCACCTTCCCTCTCAACCTATTCTTAAGGGTAATTCTAGGAATGACATACATCTGTGCAGTTTCACATCAAACCTGCCTGCCTTTACCGCTTACATGGCTAAACCATGTGTTGTTCCATTGTTTCCTCTTGAGCAGAGATGGATTCAGAACAGCAGTTCTCTTTCTTTTCTTGCCCACAACATTCACCTGGCTAACAAGTGTCTATTAAGTACTGTGGTAGTTCCCAAAGCTTACCAGCAGAGTTAACACTCAAGCAAGCAATTGGAAGTAAAAATATTAAATCACCTTCGTTACAGCTGTTCAAGTACCCATCCACTACAAGCCCATATCTAGGCAAGTTGATACTTTATTCTCAAATAGGTTGATAACAGGTACCATTCGATACATATTCCAGAGCCGAATGCAGTCAATGTATAGTATTTATTATTAGTGTTCATACACTACTCGAAACATTAATCAAGAGTCTATAAATGGAGCGACAATTTATTAGAAATTATCTTTAATTCATCTGATGATGTTAATGTCAGTTGTAAGAATATCTAGTGTTGCTGCACCTTCTGAACTAATATTATTTCCTTTAATATTCAGCATTAGTAAGTTAGTGTAATACTTGAGGCCTTCAGCTAATGCCACCAACCAATATTGTTTCAACTAATACCAAGTGTTTGTAAGTTACCACCAACCAATATTGTTTCAACTAATACCAAGTGTTTGTAAGTTAGTGTAAGACTTTAGATAATCTGCTAGTGCTACTGCACCCTTCTGAACCAATACTATTCCCACAAATATTCAGTGTTTGTAAGTAAATACAAGGCTTGAGGCCATCAGTTAATGCTATTGCACCTTCTGGACAAATAAGGCTTCTAATAAATATCTGAGTTTGCGTAACAGTACAAGATTCAAGACTATTAAAACAGTAGTATTTGCAAATCAATAAAAAGCTTCACACTTTAGAATGCGACCAATTCATTACTACAAGTGTTCTGTTGCTCTTCATCATTATAAGGAATTTTTATTAAACAAATAAGCTGTAAGTCTTTTAAATCTTTTAAATTGGTAAAACGATTCAAATTTTCTTCACATTTACTGCTTGGTCTATTGTTAACAGAATATTTCATTCTTGTATGAGAAGTGCAACATTCAAGTGCTCTACAATAACTCTCTGGATCATCTGTAGCTATATACTCCTAGTAGTACAATAACAATTGCTTTTGAACAAATTTTTTGTTGATCAGTTGAAAACAATATTATATGTATTGCTGTAGTTCTGATATTCATCTAATCCATCTAGCATGAAGCATCTTTAGTTACCTTGCTGGAATTCTAAATAATCAATCGTCAAAAAAATCTTCCAATTCAGCTCTGACAAAATTGCTATCTCTCTTTCTCGCATTTAATATTCTGAGAGAGACAAGAAATTCAAGGTCTGCACCTACTAACACGTTTCCCCCTGTACTCCAGTCTCTAGTAACTTTGTTATCTAGAGTAATCTTCCCGACACCTGGATGACCTTCAGCTACTAGTAAAACTCCACTTCTAAACTTGCCTAAACATTCTTCATAACTTTTTGTTTTTCTTTCTTACTTGAAGTATTGTCCATGTGTCCTAGGACTAGTTGGTGAGCAGCTGCTAAGTCAGGAGGAGACAAGTGAGTCTGAACAGAAAATCTAGACACATATCACATGACACGAGGCCATAGTAACAGACAGTCAGACAATAATCAGTGGACATTGAAGATCTGGACACAGTCACTACCTGGAACACTACTAGACATAACGAGGCAACTGGAAAAGGGTCACACTCAATTTAAAAACATTTTCTGTGCTGCAAAATTTTCATATCAATCAGTGTCCAATTTGAAGTAGTCCACCGTTATTCCCAAATTTAACGTTGTTATGACCACAAGTTCGAGTTACCTCATGTAAGAAGAATCATGTTTTTCCAGGACTTTTAAAATGTCTGCCAATTCAGCTTCTTCCTTCTCACTGTCATCTGCATGTCTGTCCTACACAGTATGAATAATGTCACATGACCATACTTCAATTCAGTCCAGCAAGATTAGGTATAAACAGTCAATATATATCAGTGAAACACATAACCCTTAGCCTTGACTCTAAGCATAACAATACCACCAACAGCAGTTGGCTGTTGTAATCACTACAATACAACACTAATTCCCTCCTTCCCCCCTCCCCTTCCCAGCAGAATAATTCATAGCTAGTACTCCATGTCCGCACATAATCATCCTAGGGATTTGCTTCAAGTTCGCCTCACCTATCTGATCCTTATCCAACACAACCCCTGCTCCAAATATTCAACTAAGTGGGTAAATGATGGCTAATTGTAAATTAATACATTAGCAGTTTGTTTTTTCCTTACCACTTATCATAGCTACCAAAGTTGAATACGCAGACACACACAAACTAACACAATCAGTATACCAGTTATCCTTACTTAAATCTCCCACATAATTACATATAGCATAAGCTATTATACTCACTATAGCACAGTACACATTCCAATCTTCATCATCCATTCCAAAATCGTGTCTTCCTTGTTACGTTTGCCTTTCTTCACTGTTGCCTCCGCCCCCAAACTACTGATAATACGCATCATATTCTGAGAGGCAGCACTGCGACGCTTTCCTAACTCCGCCTTCTTCAGTGCCAATATTTTGCTTCTATCATCGACAAAAGGAATACAATTTTTTTAATTAAATAAACATACAGAGAATCCTTGGAGTATTTCCCTCTCATCCCTCATAAAGTTTTAATTTTACAGCAAGTCTAAAATTAATCAATTCTTTCCATAATAAAAACTGGAATGTTTCAGCTTATTTCTGCTAATATTTCACTCTCTTTAGGCAATTAGTATCTGAGAGTCATAACACTGAGTATGTGTATAAAAATGTTGTAATTACATAAGTATAAACTTACTCAATACTTCATCTTCATTGGTGAGGTCCTGATAGCTGCAAATATCTCTCTGAGATTTAAATGGAGTGATTTCAGAATGTGAATATCTAATTATAAACACTGGCAACCAGAGCATAAAAGCCACTCAAGAACTCTATTACCTTGAAGAATTACTGGATCAATTACTGTCTAGTTGAACTAGCAACCAGTATTATATTACTTTACAAAAAATTACATGACTACATTATTCATGTGCCATTGTTATTGTATACATTATACCAGAGTCCACTGGCAAATGAAGGACCGCACATAATCCTTTGTATTACCAAATAACTTTATGGCCGATACAAGACTGAAGAACATCTAGAGCTACTGCACTCTCTGAACCAATATAGTTCCCAGTAATATCCAGTGTTTGTAAGTTAGTGCAAGACTTGAGGCTATCAGCTAGTGCTACTGCACCCTCTGAACCAATATTGTTCAATCTAATATTCAGTGTTTGTAACTTTGTACAAGACTTGAGACCACCAGCTAGTGCTGCTGCACCCTCTGAACCAATACTGTTCCAACTAATATTCAGTGTTTGTAAGTTAGTACAAGACTTGAGACAATCAGCTAGTGCTACTGCACCCTCTGAACCAATACTGTTCCCACTAATATTCAGTGTTTGTAAGTTAGTACAAGACTTGAGACCACCAGCTAGTGCTACTGCACCCTCTGAACCAATACTGTTCCCACTAATATTCAGTGTTTGTAAGTTAGTACAAGACTTGAGACCACCAGCTAGTGCTACTGCACCCTCTGAACCAATACTGTTCCCACTAATATCCAGTGTTTGTAAGTTAGTATAAGACTTGAGACCATCAGCTAATGCTACTGCACCCTCTGAACCAATACTGTTCATACTAATATCCAGTGTTTGTAAGTTAGTATAAGACTTGAGACCATCAGCTAGTGCTACTGCACCCTCTGAACCAATACTGTTCATACTAATATCCAGTGTTTGTAAGTTAGTACAAGACTTGAGACCATCAGCTAGTGCTACTGCACCCTCTGAACCAATACTGTTCATACTAATATCCAGTGTTTGTAAGTTAGTACAAGACTTGAGACCACCAGCTAGTGCTACTGCACCCTCTGAACCAATACTGTTCCCACTAATATCCAGTGTTTGTAAGTTAGTATAAGACTTGAGACCATCAGCTAATGCTACTGCACCCTCTGAACCAATACTGTTCATACTAATATCCAGTGTTTGTAAGTTAGTATAAGACTTGAGACCATCAGCTAGTGCTACTGCACCCTCTGAACCAATACTGTTCCCACTAATATTCAGTGTTTGTAAGTTAGTACAAGACTTGAGACCACCAGCTAGTGCTACTGCACCCTCTGAACCAATACTGTTCCCACTAATATCCAGTGTTTGTAAGTTAGTATAAGACTTGAGACCATCAGCTAATGCTACTGCACCCTCTGAACCAATACTGTTCATACTAATATCCAGTGTTTGTAAGTTAGTATAAGACTTGAGACCATCAGCTAATGCTACTGCACCCTCTGAACCAATACTGTTCCTACTAATATCCAGTGTTTGTAAGTTAGTACAAAACTTGAGACCATCAGCTAGTGTTACTGTACCCCCTGAATTAATATTGTTCCCACTAATATCCAGTGTTTGTAAGTTAGTACAAGACTTGAAACTAGTTGCAAGTGTCTCAGCATTTTCACTCCAAAGACTAAATGCAATCAAATGAATAGTAAGTGCCTGCAAATTAACAAAACTTTTCAAGTTTTCAAATACCACCGATGTGTTCCTTTTAATGTGTTTTAACTCTTCCTGACTTATAAAAACAGAGTTTACTTCACAGATTAACTGTAACTCCCTTAAATTTTTTAAACTCATCAATTTTTTTTCCCACTTACTGCTTGGTCTACTGTTATTAACAGAATGTTGTATTCTTGTATGAGAAGTACAACATTCAAGTGCTCTACCATAACTCTCTGGATCATCTGTATCTACTCCTCTAAAGTCACAAATCTGTGGAGAGTGTACATTAGCAGAAATGACATAGCCTAAAACAGAAGTAGCTCCTTCTTCTGTAATCTTAGCATTCCAAAGGTAAAGACTGATATCTAAATGCCTTACAGCACTGGCTATAGCTATGGCTCCTTCGTCTCCAAAGCTATTACATTCCAGATCTAAATGGACTAAGTCAGTATTTCCCTGTAGACCACTGGCTAATGACTTGGCTCCTCTGTCGTCAATAAAGTTACATTTCATAGACAAGTGCTTCAGATTAGAAATGATGGGAACTAATGCTGTGGCTCCTTCACCAGATATTTTATTGAAATCTAAGACAAGTTTCTCTACTGAATTACATTTCTTAAGAGCTTCAGTGAGTGATGTAATCATGTCATCTTCAATGCCACAATTAACTAAATTAAAAAAAGTGCAATGGGATAAAAAAGAGAAAATTAAAGTTTTTTCTATTTCTAAGTTTGACCAATCTACTAATTCAGTTTCATCTGAATCCACTAATTCAGTTTCATCTGAATTTATACATACAACATCAGTAGAATTAAACTTCTGTTTCAAAACACTTCTAAAATAGTTTACATTTGACATCTTGTTTTTCATATAAAAATGAACAGTTTCTGGCTTAATACTTGAACTTAAAACATCCAAACTCTTGCCAAAATTGTTAGTATGTTGGAATGGTAGTTGTATTAACAAGCACTTTAATTTAAGTAGTTTAAGATTTTCAGTAAGTTTGTTAATGGCATTTGGAGATAATGTAGTTCTGGACAAATCTAGTACTTCTAATAATTCCATTCTTTTCAAAAGACAGTTAAGAATAGAAAACTGATCTATCACTAAGGTTGAAGAATGATATAACAAAGTTGTTACTTCCTGTAATCTGTGATTACTAGTTGTAATTAAATGTTCTACTCCACTTTCCTGCAGTCTACAAGAATAAAATTCTAGTGCTAGTGTTGGATGAGTTGCTTCTGAGATAACATAGCTAATAGCATTGTAGTCACTTGGTGTAAAAATGTTCTTTTTAAAAGAAAGACAGCTTTGCTGCCCTCGACAATCTATTACAGCATCACAGACTACAGATTGCTGAGATTCAAATGCACAGTGGACTCTATATAGAGTGTCTGCATGCTTAGAGCTGAAAATAATCTGCACTTGTTTGTGAAATATTTGACTTTGTTGTCCCATCAGACCGCAATAAAATTTCCACACTACTAGCATTGCCTCATTGTCTTCATGCTGGTCTATGATATTGAGTTGTTTGTCTTCAGGCTGACTAAATAAGTGGTATGCTGCAAGATACTCTTGGAATGTCAGATGTAGAAAAGTATAAAAATCTTGAATTTTGTAAAGCTTAGCTGCTGAATCTACTGTTACTAGACCAAGAGAAGGACCATCTGAGCCATATTGATCTGACAGTTTAGGGTCTTTGTCTTTCCTTTCAAAAACTTGTTCAGAATTTACAGTCATCCTAAATGCTAGTTCACAAATCTTCCCAAAGTAATCTTTACATTCTCTGTTTAAATGTTGTAGAGAAGTAGGAGTATCTGAATTCTCGTCTCGCATGATTTTGCGTATAATTGTCAGCAATGTGAAACGTTCATAAATCTCAGTTTCTGTGTTTGGTATATTATTATCTTTACATTGAGTGTATATATAACATATCATAGCTGCATGAACAGGAAGATAACACATGTGTAGCACATTAATGTGGAGGTCTAGATATTGCTTAAGATGATCTGCTTTGTTTGGTTCATTCTTAAAATATGTGCTAATGTAATGATCTATCTGATTGCTTTTAAAACCAAGAATTTCAATTCGCATGTCACCACTTACTTTCAATTTTTTATTACTAACTGGACGAGAAAGTACAATGATCATTGCTTTTGAGAGTTTACTGTGAATTAAGTCATAAATGATATTATCTCTATTGTTATAGTTCTGATATTCATCTAGTCCATTTAGTATAAAGATACTTTTGTTACCTTGCTGGGATTCTAAACATTTTATCAAATCTCTATCAATTGTATTGTAAAAATATTTCAAAAGCTCTGATAAATTACTATCTCTCTTTCTCGCATTTAATATTCTGAGAGAGACAAGAAACACAAGGTCTGCTCCTACTAAAACATTTCCCCCTGTACTCCAGTCTCTAGTGACTTTGTGAGCTAGAGTAGTCTTCCCGACACCTGGACGACCTTCAACTACTAGTAAAACTCCGCTTCTATACTTGCCAAAACATTCTTCATAACTAATTTTTTCTTTCTTGTTTAAAATATCGTCCATGTCTCCTCGCACTGAATAATTGTACTCCTTCAAGATATCTGATTCTCTTTTTATAAGTGCAAGTTCTATAAAGGATTCTGTTCCTACTGGAGGCCATGTATCTTTTGGGACTTCTTTGAGAGAAATGTACTTGTCTAAGAGACACTGAATTCTATCAGGATACTCTATTGATACTTGTACCTCCCTTGACCTCCCAATACCCTCTACCTCACACACATATCTTCCTTCTATATACTGACTGGCCATATTCCTATGGCTGACTAGAAGTATACTGGAAGATGTACCTTGATAAGATGTGCCCTCAGATAATGGCTGGCCATCTTTACTCCACTGATAAGTTACTGGTTTATTGGAATGAACCTCAACTTCAAGGAGAGTGGACTTGCCATAGTCTACAACAGTGTCCAAGGACTGACGTAAAATTCTTTGATGAATATTAAGAGATGTGTCTAAACGAGGTCTCTTGGTACTGGGTAAAAGGTCTAGGTTATCAGCAATAGCTGGCAGCTCTACTATAGGGCCTTTCAATATTTCTTTAAATTTTCTAAGAGTAACTGGTTTCAAAAGAGTACCCTCTATAATCCATACATTAAGAATCTCGTAGAGTTTTGCTCTGGAGGATTCTTCGCTAGAAATATCTCTCAGTTTACCAATGGGAACATTCAGAGCAATACCTATATCTTTCCATCTGTGAGCTACACTAGCCAGCTCATTCATAAGAACAGGAGAAATATCTTGTTCTGTGAGTATCCTGTCAGATACATCAGCTTGTGCTGGCTCTTTGTCTGAACCTGTCTCAATATTATAGTACTTTTCACTCAGGCACTGTAACAAGTAATCCATTTCTCTGTTAAGACTACTTAGCATGGTCAAGAAGACATGGAAAATGGCCTTATCATTACGTACCTTGTCACAGATTAGTTGGAACAGAAACTTGATTCTGAGCTTCAAGTGTACTCTCTGGTCTATGGTGGTACAGACTCTTCTCATACCCTCCGTGATGATGTTACACTGGCACAGTTCGTCCAAAACGTCCACTTTTTCCAGTGCGGAGGTCAATTCATCTTTGTAAGACATTAGCACACTAAGCTCGGGACTCATCGTCTAGGAATAGTACAAGTTAACTCTGGAACGCACGGGCAGGTTTAAGACCTCTTGGTTAGTTCACACGACAACTTTTCCACTAAAACCACAACGAAGAAGGGGTGTGGACAATAATAGTCCCGCTCGAGACTTCTCTCAATTAGTCTCACAAGGAATTTGTAACCAAATAAGGAAACTCACATAATAGAATATTAATTAAGTAATGTTGATATAAATTGATATTAGGTATAGTAGTCATGTATGCAGCAAAATGTTTGAAGTGTGATGTTCCTTGAGGTATTGAGGTCCTTTCTCTGAGAACTCTTCCTTTGTAATGAAGCCGGACAGATTGCTATCCTCACTGGCCCACAAAGCTCCGCCCCTCCAACCATCCAGGACTGGGTCTGTTGCCTGACACACCTTGAAAGTAGACTTGAATGGACGTAGACAACACAAGTCAGTCTCTACTCTCTCCATAGACGGTTACCTCCAGTTACAAACACATTCTATAAATAGCACAACAATGACATCATTAAAATTATAGCATCTGTTCAGAGCACCAGTGGTTCAAACTCTCAACATTTGTGAAGAACACTGCCATAACACCCAACAATCAGGATGACAATTTTATGGTAGTCATATCAAATGAATCTAGTTATGGCTAATAGCTATCTTTTTCTTAAAGTTACGTACAAAACCAATTAACTGAGAACTTTTGTCTTATTGGATAGATTAGGTTAGTCATATCTCCTTGTGCAGCACTCTGAGGATGAACAGCCACACCCTCTATTACTCAGCTCACCTGGACTAGTCTTTGCTGTAAGTAGTAGTGAAGGACATAGTCTATGGTCTGAGACACACCTCCCTGGTCCACACCCACCATGGGGGGCTGGAATATCACCTCTGGAACCCTGAATTTATAAACAGCAAGCAATCCAGTTTTGACAGAGCTACATATATACCCCAACAGCAACACACACGCAAGCACACACACACACACACACACACACACACACACACCTAAACCTTTCCACTCCAAGGACTAGTTGATGAGCAGCTGCTAAGTCAGGAGGAGACAAGTGAGTCTGAACAGAAGATCTAGACACATATCACATGACACAAGACCATAGTAACATACAGTCAGACAATAATCAGTGGACATTGAAGATCTGGACACACAGTCACTACAGAAGTAGTCCACCATTATTATGCGAGGGTCAAAGTACAAAAATGACATAATGTCAATCTATAATATATATATAAACTAGTGGTGTGCTTCAGCACAAAAATGGTGAGCAAGTTAGCCTAGCTTTAAGGGGAGACTTAACCATGTATGAGCTACAGCCTTTGGCATAGTCAATAACTGTTGAAATTGAAATGTGCTAACTTGGCTTACACATTCAATGACGACGAAGAAAAATAGTGCTGTTGGTCTTTCCAAGATTGACACCATGACAATAAATTGTCAAGATCCTTTTGAAGAGCAAATTTCTCACTTGCAGAGTTTAGAGAGGCAATAGGTTTGGCATCATCAGCAAATAAAAACACAGACGAAAAAGAGCAGAGAGACGGTATGTCGTTAACATAAATAAGAAAAAGCAGAGGTCCAAGTACAGTACACCTGATTTGACAGGAAGTAAGTCAGATTTACACCCTTCAACCTCAACAAAATGCTTTCTATTTTTTAAGTAATCTTTGAAAAATAACCAAAGAGGACCAGTAATGCCAGTTAGCCAAAGTTTATACAGAAGTTCATTGTGGGGGACTGAATCAAAGGCTTTGGCAAAATCAAGAAACACAATTTCTGTGTGTCGCTTTGACTCCACAGAATTGAAAACTGAAGTATATGATAGAATAAGTTGTTGAAGAGTGGATCTATTTCTGATAAAACCAAATTGTGTCTTTGAAATTTTTGGATATATAAAATCTATTATCTTAGAGTAGACTATTAATTCTAGTACTTTATGAAGAATACTTAGGAGAGAAATAGGCCTGTAGTTGCTAACTTCAGATAAACTTCCTTTCTTGTGGAGAGGAAATAATTTGTGTACCTTCCAGTCAGCTGGAATGAAATGAGATTCCATAATGACAGTAAAGAGAAGAGAAACTGTATGTGCAAGTGAAGATGCGCAGAATTTGTAAATATATGGGCTAATGTTGTCATGTCCAGGAGATTTTTTGGGGTCTAGAGAGTTCAATACATCAAAAATTTCACTAGAAGAAAACTGTATGGTGCTAAGTTCTGATGAAGGTGTTGGAAGACAATGCATAGGTGGAAGAATAAAATCACTGCGAGTAAAAACTGAATTAAAATAGTTGTTAAAAAGTTTTGCTTTGCCAAGTGGGTCACTAGTAGTTTTGTCTTCATGCTTGAGTATGCACGGAAGTGAAGATGAACGTTTGAGATGTGAGAGGTGAGAATAAAGAGAGCGAGGTTTGGAGGAAAAGATTAAATTAGAGAATGTATATAAGTAATTTGAGCATTTTTAATTCTTTGTTGTAATTCTGATTCCAAAATCTGTACTTTGTGAGCAAGAGAGGATGAATAATGTCTTTTCAATAAACGTTTCTTGGAATGAATACATTTGATGTTGTGTCTAATTTCTGAAGTGAAATATTTTGGAGAAGGGTGGGAGGGAATCTTAAATTTTGGAACATAAATATCACGTGCTGTATAATTAATATTTTTAATAAGAGTCCATAATGAATTGGAGTCAAAAACAGAGAGAGAGTGTAAGTTAGTAAAGAAAAAGTTTGACATACCCTGATAATCGGCACTTGAATAAGTTAATTTTGATACTGATTGGATAACGTTAGAAGAACTGTGTGTGAAGTTTATGTCAAAGTAGATGATGTAATGATCGGAAGGGGAAGTTAACTTGTCGATTGTAATTTTTTGTGTGACATCAGGTATATTTGTAATAACTAAATCTAGAAGACTACCATGTATAAAAGTAGATTCTGAGATAACTTGTGAGAGATTTAAATCGAATAATTGGTTGCAGAGAGTAATACCAGAAGGAGATGACGAGGACAGAGTGTTCCATGATATATCAGGTTGGTTAAAGTCACCAAGTAGAAGTATTGAATTTTCATTACAAAGAGGTGACAGGGATGTAAAAATATCATGGTACAAAGAAGGAGGGCTTTGAGGGGGAGTATAAGCACAACCACAAAGAAGGGGGGTTTTCTTTCTATTTGGACTAGTAGAAATTCTGATGTTTGACTACAGATATAGGAGTGACTAGGCAAGGAGTTAGAGATGGCTAAAAGAATACCACCTCCAATACCATTTATTCTGTCTCTGCGAAAAATTTGACAGCCAGCTGGAATATCTCATTGTTTAAAATTAATGGAAGTAACCATGTCTCAGTGATTGCGATTATACTGGGAGATTTTGCATATATAAGAGATTGGAAATAGAAGAGTTTGTTCTTAATACTGCGTGCATTCCAAAGCATAACAGTGATAGACTTATTTCTTAGTCAGATATTTGAGGACAAATCTGAGGAGGAGAGGTTGTTTTGTGGTGAACTATTGCATGACATATTACTTGAGACAGTTGGGTGATCCAGCAAAGTAGAGTTATACCCATCAGGAGAATTGCTTTGAATTGAAGATGAACTAGATGAACTAGGCTCATTTGAGTTGACGGGGTCTGGTCCACCAACCATGATACAGGGCCTCCTATAACCCTAGATGTCGTCTCCCTCCTCTCCGCTTGATCCTGAGTCGCTAGAGTCAGTATCAAGCAAGTCTAAAACTTCCACAGCACTGTAACTGGTAGACGCCATCTTTCCAAACTGACTTCGAAAAAAAATTTTTTTTGCATAGTTACCTGGATCACACGACACGCTCACTTTTTTCCTATGATGTAATAAGCATTACCTAAGACTGTACGTAATGGGGAGGCCCCAGTTGAACTGGCGATTTTATAAAAAAAGGAGAAGACAGTAAGTCAAACCGCAAAGTCTTGGTCGGCAAAAAAGCGGTTGTTTCAATGTGTTATGGAAGGCTACTGGGCTCAAGCAAATTTTCGCTGCTTCTACAAAGCTCTGGAGATGACTGGATCCATAAATGAAGCTGCTGTGAAGAAGGTAACTTTTTTTTTTAATTCGACGGAGAACCGATGTTGTTTTTTTTGCCGAGGAAGAAATAAACGCAACTGCTGTGAGGTACTGTCGAAGCAGTCCTGGCTGAAAGCTATTTTAGATGCTTCTCCAATGCATTGGGCACCTGTGTATGCAATTTGAAGGTTCTAGCTATAAAGTAACTATTTTTAAAAATTCGGAGAAGCCAACCGGTCTTCACCCGCTTTTAAGCGGGATTGGGAACGAAAGAGTTAAGATAATGAGGAGGAGAAATCGCCTAGTCCTCCAGGGAGTGAGATCAACAACCTCACTCACTATGAAGGGGGCTGGGCTGGGAAGAGTGAAACCCTGCCTATTACACCCAAGTGGAGCAAGATTAATAGGATGAGGGAGTATAGCTATGGGCGGGGCCCAAGCCTAGGATCCAACCTGCCAAGCTGGGAAAGGTCCTGAAGAACCAGTCATTATTAAATTAATTTCATCCACAATGACTCCACCACCACACTACCCAAGTGAATGGTATGTGTGTGTTCCAATCTTATAATTGAGACATATACATTTTAATGGGTGGGGACATTGTGATATATTCTACATTTTAGTAATCATATACGTAACTACAACCAGATGCAATTTGAACCAACACAGCATAAGTAAAGGGATTTTACAAGGATTTACACAGCTGCAAATAAAAGTGCTATAACTATGTGATTCAACTACATATAGACGGACGAAAACAAAAAGCTGTAAATTACGCAATATACTCAAGCATTTTAAATAGTTTGCAACTCGGCTATCTGGCCCAATGCAAGTGCATGACAAACATATATTCATTCCCATTGAGGAACAATAGTAACACAATGTTTCCAACCTTGTCAGATTGTCTTTTCAAGCAGCAGTTTTGCTCTAAATACATAAAATTCTGAATTCAAACTGTATCCAAAACTCTTCCAGCAGATTGGTAATATCACTTCTCTCTTCTCAAATTTGAGCAGCTTCTGTCTGGCATTCAGTGTATGCTGCTTTAACTCATAACTCACATCTGACACTACAGGACCTACAAAAAGGTATACATATATAAACACACATAACGCACACACACATTCACTATTCCCTCCGCACTATCACACATATGTCAACATATTTTACCATTTATCACAGCATTTGCATACACATGTACATGTATTCCAAGAAACTACTAAACATGTACTTGGTTGAATGGTAACTGTATGACCCTGTAATCCAGAGCAGAGTTCTCTGAGTGTGTGGCCCACTTGTCCAGCTCCTTCCCTATAGTGGGTGGTGAGATAGGAGTGATGTTTGAATATTTCTTTGGCCCGAGACAATGTCACGTGAGTCTGTAGGTCTGGATACGTGAGTTGAAGAAGACGTTGCATGTACCCCACAGTCTGCATACCTCCTAGATTAATCCTATTCATACAAACACATACATCCATAAATGTGACCGTCTACAGGAAAACCGGGCACAACGCGGCACCCTTCGAAAAAATTTTTTTTTGCACTTACAGAGTTGTCGGCGTCCAAATATTGAGCTCTCCAAGTTTCATCGTCGTAGCTTAAGTCGTTACCTAACCGTTCCCTTCCGTCGGCTTGAAACAATACATTTTTAAGAAATTGATCGATCATTTCTTGATATTTACGCACGCCGCGTTGTGCCCGGTTTTCCTGTAGACGGTCACAAATGATAATAAACCACTAGTCAATCAATCTCCCGACAAATTCATAATGCCCACAAGCTATGCAACACATGTACCATTTACCCACTACTCTACATGCATATATCGTCTACCCACTACTCTACACACATGTTTTGTCTACCCACTACTCTACACACATGTATTGTCTACCCACTACTCTACACACATGTATCATCTACCCACTACTATAAATAAGCCAAAAATAAATAAATTTAAAAAATAAATAAACACCACGGAATTTCAATTTTGTAACACCCGTGTCTCGCTCACTTCTCTCGCTTGGCAGTAATCACAATAACTAGTAAGTACCCTACCACACAGTGGTACTTGATGCACCAATGATTGCAAATTAGAAATTGAGTAGCTAAGATATTGTTATCATACTCTACCACTTGGTTTAGTTACATCAGTCCTTTATTTTCTCACTTACTTCCCTTGACCCATACGTATACACTTGTCATTTTGATGGCTCTTTACCAAATCAGCTAAGCTGTATTCACACACACACACACACACACATCACAATTGTTGTTATTATTGCCAAGGCTATATCAACCTGTTTCATGATGCTTTTCCGACCTGATCAACTCATGAATTATTCATGAATACACACTGTTGTCATTCTCAGTCATTATTACTGACAGAGACGTCTAATAATAATAGAATAGAAGGCTTACAAGATGATTAATGTGGATACTTAACTGAGGTTAATAATGTACACAAATGGGAGGGATAGGCGCATGGACAAAGTACTAAACAGCAGCATGAGTACATGCCAGCTAACAAAGAAGTTGCTATGAAGCTCCCACTCACCTACCCATACCATCAAGGGAAGGAAGGTGTATTAAGATAATGAGGAGGAGAAATGACATAGTCCAGGGAGTGAGATCAACAACCTTACTCACTGTGAAGGGGGCTGGGCTGGGCAGAGAGAAACCCTGCCTATTACCCCCAAGTGGAGCAAGATTAATAGAATGAGGGAGTATAGCTATGGGCGTGGCCCCAGCCTAGGATCCAACCTGCCAAGCTGGAAAAGGTCCTGAAGAACCAGTCATTATTAAATTAATAATTAATTTCATCCACAATGACTCCACCCCCACACTACCCAAGTGAATGGTATGTGTGTGTTCCAATCTTATAATTGAGACATATACATTTTAATGGGTGGGGACATTGTGATATATTCTACATTTTAGTAATCATATACGTAACTACAACCAGATGCAATTTGAACCAACACAGCATAAGTAAAGGGATTTTACAAGGATTTACACAGCTGCAAATAAAAGTGCTATAACTATGTGATTCAACTACATATAGACGGACGAAAACAAAAAGCTGTAAATTACGCAATATACTCAAGCATTTTAAATAGTTTGCAACTCGGCTATCTGGCCCAATACAAGTGTATGACAAACATATATTCATTCCCATTGAGGAACAATAGTAACACAATGTTTCCAACCTTGTCAGATTGTCTTTTCAAGCTGCAGCTTTGCTCTGAATACATAAAATTCTGAGATCAAACTGTACCCAAAGCTCTTCCAGCAGACTGGTAATATCACTTCTTCTATCTTCTCAAATTTGAGCAGCTTCTGTCTGGCATTCAGTGTATGCTGCTTTAACTCATAACTCACATCTGACACTACAGGACCTAGAAAAAGGTATACATATATAAACACACATAATGCACACACACATTCACCATTCCCTCCGCACTATCACACATATGTTACCATACTTTACCATACCATTGCAGTCATTGCACACACATGTACATGTATTCCAAGAAGCTACTAAGCATGTACCTGGTTGAATGGTAACTGTATGACCCTGTAATCCAGAGCAGATATCTCTGAGGGTGTGGCCCACTTGTCCAGCTCCTCCCCATAGTGGGTGGCGAGATAGCAGTGATGTTTGAGGATTTCTTTGGCCCGAGACAATGTCACGTGAGTCTGTAGGTCTGGATACTTGAGTTGAAGAAGACGTTGCATGTACCCCACAGTCTGCATACCTCCTAGATTAACCATATTCATACAAACACATACATCCACAGATGATAACAAACCACTAATCAATCAATCTCCCCACAAATTCATAATGCCCACAAGCTATGCAACACATGTACCATTTACCCACTACTCTACACACATGTACCATTTACCCACTACTCCACATACATGTATCGTCTACCCACTCCTCCACACATGTATCATCTACCTACTACTCTACATGCATGTATCATCTACCCACTACTCTACACACATATTCATCTACCCACTAATGTACACACATGTACCATCAAGAAATGAGGGTGAAGAAGGAGACAAAAACATCTCATGAGAATTCAGAGGTGCTTAATTGCTATCATTTTCTTCAGTTTTTTTTGTAAGAGTAGACATGTTGAAATTTTCCAGCAACTAGTTCCAGGCTGTGGATTGGCCATTTTAACAAAGCCTTGTATTCAGCATTTGGAATATTGTACCCCTCTTTGTATACTAAAGAGCCCAAATTTACACAATATCTGAATCAGTTATGCTGTAGTCTGGAGACTACAGCATTGATAGGAGAGGATTTGGTATTAGTGCTCGCACCCATGCCACAGAGAATGCCTGCAATAATGACAATAATATTTTGGGGTCAGAAATGCCACATCAGAATTATAGATGCAACTGCAATCTATTAGGCTACTTCATTACATTACTATAATAAAGTTTACCTTGTTAATGTATTTACAACATTGGAATTTGATGGTTGATTTCTACACATGACAAGAATCTATCCGATGACACTTCAAGGATGCAAAAATTGAACAGTCAAATGGCTCTGCTTCATGAGATGTATGTGGTGGGAAACAAAATTATTACAATTATTGGTCATCCTGGAACTACCTATCGTAGGAAAGGATTTGAGCCAGTTATGTTAGTTTTTGATCAGTCAATCTTTTGCTAGACTTTCCATACTAAGTTTCTGGCACTTCATTACGAGTCCAAAGATGATTGAAATATTACCAATCGAAAAATCATGGATTCCCTTTGACATTGACACAATTAGACAGTAAATTGCTCTTTTCTGCCTGATACCTTGAACCTTTTCTGCTCAGATCATGCGACTATGTTTGGGTGATGAGAATCAAGGGTAATCCCACCTTTGTCTATGTCATATACTTGCATGCTGGGCTTCTTATTATTGCAACAAACTCCTCGTTGAAATGACTATATGGCTAAAACCATGTGCTGTTCCATTGTTTCCTCTTGAGCAGAGATGGATTCAGAACAGCAGTTCTCTTTCTTTTCTAGCCCACAACATTCACCAGGCTATAGAGTATCCAGTGTTTGTAAGTTAGTACAAGACTTGAGTCCATCAGCTAGTGCTACTGTACCCTCTCCAATACTGTTCCCCCTAATATTCAGTGTTTGTAAGTTAGTGCAAGACTTGAGACCATCAGCTAGTTTTACTGCACCCTCTGAACCAATACTGTTCCTACTAATATCCAGTGAGTAAGTTAGCACAAAATTTGAGACCATCAGCTAGTGCTGCTGCACCCTCTGAACCAATACCGTTCATACTAATATCCAGTGTTTGTAAGTTAGTACAAGACTTAAGGCCATCGGCCAGTGCTACTGCACCCTCTGAACCAATATCGTTCCCACTAATATTCAGTTTTTGTAAGTTAGTACAAGACTTGAGACCATCAGCTAGTGCTACTGCACCCTCTGAACCAATACTGTTATGATAAATATCCAGTGTTTGTAAGTAAGTGCAAAACTTGAGACCATCAGCTAGTGCTACTGCACCCTCTGAACCAATACTGTTCCCACGAATATTCAGTGTTTGTAAGTTAGTCCAAGACTTGAGGCCATCAGCAAGTGCTACTGCACCCTCTGAATCAATACTGTTATGACAAATATCCAGTGTTTGTAAGTTAGTACAAGACTTGAGACCATCAGCTAGTGCTACTGCACCCTCTGAACCAATACTGTTATGATAAATATCCAGTGTTTGTAAGTAAGTGCAAAACTTGAGACCATCAGCTAGTGCTACTGCACCATCTGAACCAATACTGTTCCCACGAATATTCAGTGTTTGTAAGTTAGTCCAAGACTTGAGGCCATCAGCAAGTGCTACTGCACCCTCTGAATCAATACTGTTATGACAAATATCCAGTGTTTGTAAGTTAGTACAAGACTTGAGACCATCAGCTAGTGCTACTGCATCCTCTGAACCAACACTGTTCCCACGAATATTCAGTGTTTGTAAGTTAGTACAAGACTTGAGACCATCAGCTAGTGCTACTGCACCCTCTGAACCAACACTGTTCAAACTAATATTCAGTGTTTGTAAGTTAGTACAAGACTTGAGACCATCAGCTAGTGCTGCTGCACCCTCTAAACCAATACTGTTCCCACTAATATTCAGTGTTTGTAAGTTAGTCCAAGACTTGAGGCCATCAGCAAGTGCTACTGCACCCTCTGAATCAATACTGTTATGACAAATATCCAGTGTTTGTAAGTTAGTACAAGACTTGAGACCATCAGCTAGTGCTACTGCACCCTCTGAACCAATACTGTTATGATAAATATCCAGTGTTTGTAAGTAAGTGCAAAACTTGAGACCATCAGCTAGTGCTACTGCACCCTCTGAACCAATACTGTTCCCACTAATATTCAGTGTTTGTAAGTTAGTCCAAGACTTGAGGCCATCAGCAAGTGCTACTGCACCCTCTGAATCAATACTGTTATGACAAATATCCAGTGTTTGTAAGTTAGTACAAGACTTGAGACCATCAGCTAGTGCTACTGCACCCTCTGAACCAACACTGTTCCCACGAATATTCAGTGTTTGTAAGTTAGTACAAGACTTGAGACCATCAGCTAGTGCTACTGCACCCTCTGAACCAACACTGTTCAAACTAATATTCAGTGTTTGTAAGTTAGTACAAGACTTGAGACCATCAGCTAGACTAGTTCCAAGTACCTGTTCTCTTTCACTAAAATTTGTACATATACGCAATAAAAAACCTGTACTAACAGTAAGTGCCTGCAAATTAACTAATTTATTCAAGTTTTTGAATGCCTCCAATGTGTTCAAATACAAATTTTTCATTTTCTCTTCATTTACATCTGCACATACTAACTGTAACTCCCTTAAATTTGTAAAACTCCTCAATTTTTCTTCACATTTACTACCTGGTCTACTGTTAATAGAATATTCTATTCGTGTATGAGAAGTACAACATTCAAGTGCTCTACAATAACTCTCTGGATCATCTGTATCTACTCCTCTAAAGTCACACATCTGTGGAGAGTGTACAATAGTAGAACTGACATAGCCTAAAACAGAAGTAGCTCCTTCTTCTGTAATCTTAGCATTCCAAAGGTAAAGACTGATATCTAAATGCCTTACAGCACTGGCTATAGCTGTGGCTCCTTCGTCTCCAAAGCTATTAAATTCTAGATCTAAGTGGACTAAGTCAGTATTTCTCTGTAGACCACTGGCTAATGACTTGGCTCCTCTGTCGTCAATAAAGTTACATTTCATAGACAAGTGCTTCAGATTAGAAATGATGGGAACTAATGCTGTGGCTCCTTCACCAGATATTCTATTGAAATCTAAGACAAGTTTCTCTATTGAATTACATTTCTTAAGAGCTTCAGTGAGTGATGTAATCATGTCATCTTCAATTCCACAGTTCACTAAATTAAAGGAAATGCAATGGGGCAAAAAAGAGAAAATTAAAGTTTTTTCTATTTCTAAGTTTGACCAATCTACTAATTCAGTTTCATCTGAATTTATGCATACAATATCACTAGAATTAAACTTCTGTTTCAAAACACTTCTTAGATAGTCTCCATTTAACTTCTTGTTTTTCATATAAAAAAGAACAGTTTCTGGCTTAATACTTGAACTTAAAACATCCAAACTCTTGCAAAATATTTTAGTATGTTGTAATGGTAGTTGTATTAATAAGCACTTTAATTTAAATAGTTTAAGATTTTCAGTAAGTTTGTTAATGGCATTTGGAGATAATGCAGTTCTGGACAAATCTAGTACTTGTAATAATGGCATTCTTCTCAAAAGATAGTTAAGAATAGAAAACTGATCTATCACTAAGGTTGAGGAATGATATAACAAAGTTGTTACTTCCTGTAATCTGTGATTACTTGTTGTAATTAAATGTTCTACTCCACTTTCCTGCAGTCTACAAGAATAAAATTCTAGTGCTAGTGTTGGATGAGTTGCTTCTGAGATAACATAGCTAATGGCATTGTAGTCACTTGGCGTAAAAATGTTCTTTTTAAAAGAAAGACAGCTTTGCTGCCCTCGACAATCTATTACAGCACCACAAACTACAGGTTGCTGAGATTCAAATGCACAGTGGACTCTATATAGAGTATCTGCATGCTTAGAGCTGAAAATAGTCTGCACTTGTTTGAGAAATATTTGACTTTGTTGTCCCATCAGACCGCAATAAAATTTCCACACTACTAGCATTGCCGCATTGTCTTTATGCTGGTCTATGATATTGAGTTGCTGGTCTTCTGGCTGACTAAATAAGTGATATGCTGCAAGGTACTCTTGGAATGTCAGATGTAGAAAAGTATAAAAATCTTGAATTTTGTAAAGCTTAGCTGCTGAATCTACTGTTACTAGACCAAGAGAAGGGCCATCTGAGCCATATTGATCTGACAGTTTAGGGTCTGTGTCTTTCCTTTCAAAAACTTGTTCAGAATTTACAGTCATCCTAAATGCTAGTTCACATATCTTCTCAAAGTAATCTCTACATTCTGCATTTAAATGTTGTAGAGAAGTAGGAGTATCTGAATTCTCGTCTCGCATGATTTTGCGTATAATTGTCAGCAATGTGAAACGTTCATAAATCTCAGTTTCTGTGTTTGGTATATTATTATCCTTACATTGAGTGTATATATAACATATCATAGCTGCATGAACAGGAAGATAACACATGTGTAGCACATTAATGTGGAGGTCTAGATATTTCTTAAGATGATCTGCTTTGTTTGGTTCCTTCTTAAAATATGTGCTAATGTAATGATCTATATGATCGCTTTTAAAACCAAGAATTTCAATTCGCATGTCAACACTTACTTTCAATTTTTTATTACTAACTGGACGAGAAAGTACAATGATCATTGCTTTTGAGAGTTTTCTGTGAATTAAGTCATAAATGATATTATCTCTATTGTTATAGTTTTGATATTCATCTAGTCCATCTAGTATAAAGATACTTTTGTTACCTTGCTGGGATTCTAAACATTCTATCAAATCTGTATCAATTGTATCATAAAAATATTTCAAAAGCTCTGATAAATTACTATCTCTCTTTCTTGCATTTAATATCCTGAGAGAAACAAGAAACACAAGGTCTGCTCCTACTAAAATATTTCCCCCTGTACTCCAGTCTCTAGTGACTTTGTGAGCTAGAGTAGTCTTCCCGACACCTGGACGACCTTCAACTACTAGTAAAACTCCGCTTCTATACTTGCCAAAACATTCTTTATAACTAATTTTTTCTTTCTTACTTAAAATATCGTCCATGTCTCCTCGCACTGAATAATCATACTCCTTCAAGATATCTGATTCTCTTTTTATAAGTGCAAGTTCTACAAATGATTCTGTTCCTACTGGAGGCCATGTATCTTTTGGGACTTCTTTGAGAGGGATGTATTTGTCTAAGAGACACTGGATTCTATCAGGATACTCTATTGATACCGATATTTCCCTTGACCTCCCAATACCCTCTACCTCACACACATATCTTCCTTCTATATGCTGACTGGTCATATTCCTGTGGCTTACTAGAAGTATACTGGAAGATGTACCTTGATAAGATGTGCCCTCAGATAATGGCTGGCCATCTTTAGTCCAATGAAAAGTTACTGATTTATTGGAATGAACCTGAACGTCAAGGAGAGTGGACTTGCCATAGCCTACAACAGTGTCTAAGGACTGACGTAAAATTCTTGCATGAAAAGTAGGAGATGTGTCTAAACGAGGTCTCTTGAGACTGGGTAAAAGTTCTAGGTTATCAGCAATAGCTGGCAGCTCTACTATAGGCCCTTTCAATATTTCTTTAAGTTTTTTAAGAGTAACTGGTTTCAAAAGAGTACCCTCTACAATCCATACATTAAGAATTTTATATAGTTTTTTTACAAGGGATGTTTCACCTGAAATCTCTTCCAGCTTGGCAATGGGAACATTCAGTGCAATACCTATATTTTCCCATTTGTGAGCTACACTAGCCAGCTCATTCATAAGATAAGAAATATCTTGTTCTGTGAGTATCCTGTCAGATACATCAGCTTGTGCTGGCTCTTTGTCTGAACCTGTCTCAATATTATAGTACTTTTCACTAAGGCACAGTAACAAGTAATCCATTTCTCTGTCAAGACTACTTAGCATGGTCAAGAAGACATGGAAAATGGCCTTATCATTACGTACCTTGTCACAAATTAGTTGGAACAGAAACTTCACTCTGAGCTTCAAGTGTACTCTCTGGTCTATGGTGGTACAGACACTTCTCATACCCTCCGTGATGATGTTACACTGGCACAGTTCGTCCAAAACGTCCACTTTTTCCAGTGCAGAGGTCAATTCATCCTTGTAAGACATTAGCACACTAAGCTCGCGACTCATGGTCTAGGAATAGTCCAGGTTAAGGTAAAGAAACTATGTCTGGAACGCACGGCAGGTTTAAGACCTCTCTAGGTAAGAAGTTTCAAGACTTTTCCACTACAACAACCACAACGAAGAAGGGGCGTGGACACTAATAGTCCCGCGCCGAATCGAGAATTCGTGCAATTGTCTCGCTCGCAAGGAAATTGAAAGCAAATAAGGAAACTCACATAATTGAATTTGACGTCACGACCACGCCTACTGCAATGGGTCTATAGAATACTAGAAAATGCTCGTGTAGCATTGGTTGGGCGAGCCAGCGAAGTTCTGGAATGCGCGCGCGCGTTTAAAAGACGACGTATTCAAAACGACGACGTATTCAAAACGACGACGTACCACGTATTCAGGATTTCCATAGACTACATCTTAGAGTTGCTCGCTCGCTTCGCTCGCTCGCCAATTAGGTACCGCATGTCATGTATGCAGCAAGATGTTTGAAGTGTGATGTTCCTTGAGGTTTGAGGTCCTTTCTCTGAGAACTCTTCCTTTGTAATGAAGCAGGACAGATTGCTATCCTCACTGGCCTACAAAGCTCCGCCCCTCCAAACATCCAGGACTGGGTCTGTTGCTTGCCACACCTTGAAAGTAGACTTGAATGGACATAAACAGCACAAGTCAGTCTCTACTCTCTCCACAAAGCTTGGGTATAGACTGTTACCTCCAGTTACAAACACATTCTATAAATAGCACAACAATGACATTAAAAATATAGCAACAGTTCAGAACACCAGTGGTTCAAACACTCTCAACAGTAGGCTAGTCATATCTCCTTGTGCATGCACTCTGAGGATGAACAGCCACACCCTAACACTGAGCTCACCTGGACTAGTCTTTACTGTATGTCTGGTGAGTAGTAGTGAAGAACATAGTCTATGGTCTGAGACACACCTCCCTGGTCCACACCCACCATGGGGGGCTGGAATATCACCTATGGAACCCTGCATTTATAAACAACAAGCAATCCAGTTTTGACAGAGCTACACATGTACCCCAACAATAACACACACACTCACACACACACACGCAAGCACACACACGCAAGCACACACACGCAAGCACACACACACCTAAACCTTTCCACTCCAAGGGCTAGTTGATGAGCAGCTGCTAAGTCAGGAGGAGACAAGTGAGTTCAGAAGATCTAGACACATATCACGAGATCATAGTAACAGACGGTCAGACAATAATCAGTGGACATTGAAGATCTGGACACACAGTCACTACATGGAACACTACTAGAACACAACGAGGCAACCTATTAGGCAACTGGAAAAGGGTCACACTCAATTTGAAAACCGTTTTTCTGTGCTGCAAATTTTTCATATCAATCAGTGTCCAATTTGAAGCAGGCCACCATTATTCCCAAATTTAATGCTGTTGTGACCACAAGTTTGAGTTACCTCATGTAAGAAAGATCATGTTTTTCCAGGATCTTTAAAATGTCCACCAATTCAGCTTCTTCCTTCTCACTGTCACTGTCATCTGCATGTCTGTCCTACACAGTATGTCATTTAACTATGCATATCAAAACCCACCCTACGGGAATGTCAAATCATTCAACGTAAATGAATTATAAAAACAAACGGGCTAACGTCATAATGTGGGTGTGGTACAAAAAATAAGTATGGAGGTCAAGGACGCTCTACCCAGTGATCTACCAATAGCGCTGCGACGGGCAAAAAGGCAAAGAGAAGAAGTTAATTACAAGGAAGAAAGCTTTATAAAGCTTCCAAAATCTGACCGCATCCAGCAAAAAACTAAGCTGTACCCTGTTACCGTACAAGAGGAGAAGTCTGAGGGAGACAGAGCCATGGTCAAAATACATTACGTTGGATACTCTGGTGAATGGGATGAATGGCGTTATGAAGGAGAACTGGAAAGCTTAAATGAAGAAAATGCAGATACTTCCCCCCTACCAGCAAGGTAGTTCTATTATTTCTCCCTACCAGCCATATAGCATTTACAATGCTTTACGTGTGAAAATCAAGTGTGCTCTCAACTGTGGTCAAAAAGTATCACCAATTATTAAGATAAGCATGCCCTTTGACTTAATTCAATTTAATGGTGGACTTAAGACTGTTGGAATTCCTTCAAAGATGGTCTGCAACATTCAGCACTACGGAATAAAACATTACCAGGACCTAGACCCTTTCCTTGGCAGCTTCTGGCATTACAGAGGACTCAACGTCAATGGGGACTATGGTTATGTACAGTTAGATACAGTGAGCTTCTTTTTACGTAAATCCAGAAGCCTGGTTGAATATTTCCCACCTAGCAGTAGTAGTCAGCTACCTTCAAAAACTGTTACACACACTGGACACACTTTATCATTTTCTTTTGTATGTAAATATGGCATAGGATCAACATTTGGAAAAGACAAACAAATTTTTGTTTAAAACATTATTATACTATTATATAATACCAAAATTTTGCTTTGTTAAAATTAATTTAAAAAAAATGAGAATGCATAGTGGGGCAAGTACATTATTTATTGACCAGCAGACTCTCAAAGGTGAAAATATATACAAAATTTTGCATTGTTAATGTATAGTGGGGCAAGTACGTTTGTTGTGACCAGCAGACTTACAAAAACTGCACTTCTGTACTTGTTTGCTTCTCTGGTATCCATATTCCAATTCTTCTATGCGGTTTCTTTTTTCCAAAAGTTGTTTAAGAGCTTCAGATTCTCGATGATTGGTTGAGTGCTGATAGTGGATGGTTGTGATATCATTTAGCTTTTCAAGCCCCTGTTGTGAAAATGTGACTATATTTCCATGCAAGCTAAGGAACTGATGTACATGCATTGCAAATGCATGCATGTAAGGTGTTACATCTTTACTCTGGTATACAGAGGTAAAAAGCTTAACCCAGGCTTTAGCAGATTGTTCAAAATCGACTGCATTGTGACAACTAGAATGTCCAAGTGATGCCATAAGCTTGAAGAAATCATTCCATAACTTTTGCAGTGTCTCTTTATTTTGTAAGTCGGGAAATGCTGCAGGAATATTAATGCCATTAAATAATCTCATTTTCTCAGGGCCAGTCAAATCTCTCCATGTCAACTTTTTTGTTTCTTTGTCGGTAAACCACCTGAATCGAATTTTACAATTGTTTAGCACATCAACATAGGCATCAAGATTTCTTTTGTTTTGATTTGTCGCATCCAATGTACGCAGATCCCTTATAAGTAAATTCAGAACATCTGCTATCCTCAAAAACAAATGAAGTGAATCAATAACTACTTGGTGTAGTGGTATAAAAGAAAATAATGGTGAATTACAACAATTAAAGCGATTCTTGTTTGATTTAGCAAGCTTTGCTTTTTCATTAATCTCAGCGATTGTTCTTGCACCCTTTTCTTGATCCAGCAATGACCAAGTCATGCTCATATCCCATCTTTTATCCTTGGGACACTTGCACCAAATACATGCATGATTTGAAGTAGCTGATTCCAAACCACATACAAGAGCTAGAAATTTCCAGTCACCTCCGAGAAAATACTGTAAGTGATAAATATTTCCATCAACACTCACTGAATTTAAATTGCTAGCTTCTTCGATGACATCTTTTAGTGCAGTTGCTAAATCATTATAATTTTCTGATACTTTTAAAATTGCTATTGTATGGTTTCCTTTTGCTGAACAACAGTCTCGATCATCCAAAAGAGTGAAAGCAAAATTTACAACTGTAAAACCTCTAGCAATTTGAGTACCATCTCCAGTAAGTTTAATTCGAATAGTTTCTGGAAGTAGTTTATCGGATGCCTTGTATTGCTTAGCTAGTTGAGATATACAAAAAATCAGCCTGCTCTGTAAACTTTGCTGTACTCCAACAGTTCCACTTGGGGTTTCACAAATTTCAAATTTGGAATTCATTTCATATGCCAGTTTCTTTACTCTGTTAGAACTAGGAAGATTAGACACTACACTGAGCTCATGGAATGCCTCGTTAGATATGCAATATCTATCCTTTATGAAAAGAGCAGACTGGGGACTCACAGGTGTAGGAGAAATATTTTCCTTGCCAGAATAGGTACCATTTGTAACATCCAGTATATCACACTTGTATGTATCCTTATTTTTAAGTTCTACAAAACGTGGTTCGAATCCTTCCTCACAATAACTTAGAGCACCTTGTACTTTTGCTGCAAGCCTTTGTTGGCGATTGTATTGCTGCTGTCTACTACACTGAGGCCATGACTTTAAAGACAATCCCCTCATATTGCTAGAGTGCCAAGTTCTCAGCTGTGCGATGGCTTTTGATTGCTCTTTTGTTGTTTTTTCAAGCTTTTTTACTTCTTTTTCCAGCCTTCTTCTTTTCGTAAGTTCAGTATTTAATTGAGTTTCTGCATTTCGCTCTCTTTTCAATACTTGTAGGTTCACTTCAGTTTCAAGAACTTCGAACTTCCAAGTAGAATCGGGACCATCCTTCCATCTAGCCAATAACTTTTTGCGCTGAATACCTCCAAGCTTAGACAAAGCCTTACCCATTCTCCACAGTTTTGATCTAATTGCATGCCGAATAGGATCTGTTATTTGGATAGGTAATCATAATGCTGAAACAGCTTTATAATCACTCTTTCATAAAGTAATTCAGTAGCTGTAAAGTATTCTGCAGATACATAGGCACTTTTGTCTCCTGACAAATCAAAACAAGGAATTCCAGTTTTTCCTGGGTGTGAAATGCTCCATAAATAATAGCTAAATAGAGAAAAAATATTTAAGTCAATAACTACTTGAATTATGTAACAATTTTTAACATAGGAATCATTTCATTGCTAATCAAACTATTAATACCTACAAAAAAACTTACTTGTTAATCAAGCCCTAGCCATACTATATAGAAGCAAACACACTTAATAAACACCCGTGAAAACTAACTCAACTGTACCGCTACGGGTATAAAAAAAAACAGCTGAAGACTAGCTCTTTTTAGTGCTACCCGTATTGAAAGGGGTTATCCCTTACTTTCGATGATGTAAGCTGTTTATTTGCAGTGTTTTGCTGAGCAAGCACCAAGTCCGTTGAATTTTTAATGAGTGATCCATTAAGTGAGGTGAAGAAAAACGCAAAAAAGCTGTGGTATAGAAGAAAGGTCAATGGTTGAGTTTGGTATCATCATGAAGCACAGGGACTGAAGATTACAAGTAAGTCAGTATTGAGCTACCTCATGCAAAGAAAAAATATATGGTAAGAAAATATCCGAAGAAAATGGTCATAGCTCATACACTTTCTGTGGGATGTAGTTGTTCAAAAACAGTTGGCAATGCTTGTATTTTTGTATGGCAAATTTGACAAAGGTTTTGATATGTTAACCCAAGTGTAGTTCAGCACACTGAAACGTTGAGGTGTTTGGCTGCATAGGCGCTCATGCCTGCAGCTCTCACCACCGTATAATACTACGCCAACAGTATTGTGATATTCTCCAGTATCGATTGAATAATGTATGTGTAGTGGATTACATGTGACATTTGTAACTGCAAATAATAGTAGTCTCATAACTTTGCCAGGTTTCCGAGAATGCTGGAATGCAGTTAATTTCGTTTTTGTGACATCATAGACCTGCGTGATATCTACTGAGCATAAAATCACAAAATAAAGTGCAGCAAGTATAGAGTTGAGTAAATGTGTTCAATGTGTAAGAGTGACATTCAAACTGATCACTTAATAGGTTGTCCTAACATTCCAGGACAATGTCATGAAAACCTGGCGACAGTTACTAGACATTCTCCTTCCCCTTTGCCCCATCCCTTTATGCATGTTTAACGGCTGGTTCACAAGACCAATAATATAATGGAATACTCACGTTTGTGGTGACTGTGGGATTTATAGGGTAGGAACCTTGGGGAAGACTGAAACATTGTTTACTTCATCATCACACTTAACAAAGCACAGAGCATACTTGTTACCAAATACTGAACTACTTCTTTATTGAAAATAACATGTTGACTTGAGCATACTATTAAAAAGGGAAACCAGACAAGTTACATATTCTTTGGTATAAAACGAATAACGATCATTATAATAAATTGCGCTGCTCTAGGGAAAGTGAGGCTAAGGGAGAACATGATGAGGTATTGAAAATAGATACAGAAACAGAACATGGATCTGCACTGTCAGGTACTTATGGAACCCTTAACTACTTAGTTTGTTTCATTGCCGCTTGGCTTTATAACCACAAGCGGTAAGGAGCAAGCTAGTGAGAAGGATGATTTGTACTCTCCTTACATTTAAAGCAAACAGTATTTTAAATGAAAATGTTCTTATAAGGTCCACTGATCTGACATTAGTGTACGTGGTGGGTGGTGAAGGGAGAAAAATTCCAACTAATGTCAAATAGATAAAGTGTTGTTTTTTTTGCCACCCAGTATCTACGAAACTCTTTCTCAGTGAGCCAATAATGTAGCCTAAACGTAGAATAGTGGTGGTGCAACTAATCCTACTAATGAGGCAAGTTCTGCTGATGGAAGTGAAACCAGAACCAGATCACTTCCAAGGTAGATGTATTCCAGAGTCCCTCACCAGCACATTGACATTACCTGCTAACTTAGATTGTACAGAGCTTATATCCATTATGACAATAAGATATAGAATCAGACGATGCATGTAGCAACAAATGATGATAATGAGACCACAGGGCATTTTATTTTTGTGAAGATGTTTGAACACTTTATTCAAATTAATGGAATAATAACTTTAATTTAAGTGATTGTGTGGCACAGATATTGGCACAAAAGAACGGCCATTTTAGTTTTTTTTTGGCATCAATGTAGAATAAATGGTCTGCAATAAGGTTATACAAAATAAGTATCATTGGATGTATGTGTATATAATATATAATGTGTAGTCTCACCCAAAATATGTATAAAACCATTTCCTTTTTTATTTTTCAGAATGGTGATGCTGTCACTAATGGAGTAACACAGGCAAGTGAAGAGAATACCCAGAGGCAAAGTCCAACTTCACGAACAACAACTGTGACAGTTACAGTTGAGACAGAAGGAGACAATGTCAGGTGTACTACAAGGCTGGAGGTGGGAGAGGGTATTATAATAGACTACGACGTCACTGTTTCTGAAACTCCATAATAAAACAGATGCATATATAAATGCTGAATAATTTTTTGATGTTCAGTGACTTTGTACGGAAAACTAAGTCTGAATGTCAAATTTCACATGTAAATGTCCTGTAATTTGTCTTTATTGTAGTAGATGTTTTGATTTCTTTTGAATGACTTATGCAACTCACTATCATTATTTATTAATTTTGAACCAATAATTTGTATGCATGTAATCAAGCGCCAATATTTAATAATAATAGCTAAATACTAAACTCCCTTATTAATATCCTACGTTGTCAAGGAACAACTCTTACCAAAATCAGGATAGAATAATATTCTTTAGAAGTGTTCATAGCATACCAGTTTATACATACAGCACTATGTTTTTGCTTTGATTATAGATTATTGAGCATCACCTCAACAATGCAATATTTATTTTTCACCTTGTGATAAGGACATAATTGCTTGTTGGAATGTGGTAGTTGTGACATATTTATATGTAAGAAAGATCGTAGTCATAATTTGTAGCCACTGTGATAATACTATAGCTACATTGTTGTACACAGTATCATTTGTCATTGCATATCATGTTTTGATAGCTAGATGATGATCAGATGCCATTTGGATTACAGTGTATATCACCTTAACCCCTCACTGTAAAAATAGTGCATATTCCATGTGGTCATATACAAATCTTGCTATATTGTAATCAGTGAACCAATATAATATTTAGTCCAATCAGTAACGACAATAAGAGAAAGAAAAGTGACAATATAATACACATGGTCAGTCCTACTGCACACTGGCTAATCATATAAACTCTGTTTCATGAATTTGTGTTCACTGTAATAGATCACTTTTGACTGTATCAATGCTTACCTGTCACTGGAATGTACATTATCAACGTTTTCAGGCCAGAGCTCTGTGGGCCTTATGTAAAGCCAAAGCCAGGCAAGGACCACTTCGAAGAGAGTGGAGGGAGGGGGAAGAGAGTTTTTTTTTATATACTATAACCCCCCCCCCCTCTCTTGCTAAAAGCTTGACCAGTACTGCCAAAAATGTCAGCATAGCTTGACCAGTACTGCCAAAAATTTCAGCATATCACAAGAGCTACTCAAAATAGAGTGAATAGATAAAATAACATCTGATAAATTAATGGCTGTTTCCCCGAGACCTTTGTATCTCTGCCAACTAGATGCTAACTTAAAAGTTGGTAAGACTGCAACTTATCCAGATTATGATGAATGGAGTCGTTCCTAATCTTTTAATTTAGCAAGTTTGTGGCAACAATGCAAGAGTTGTTCTATCAGGCCCACCTGTCTGGAGCCTGTCTGCTACCTGTCAAATACCCTCCAAATACTACTAAAAATGAGAAATACTATCAGAAGAAAAGCCAGTAAACTTTGTGTGGAAGGAGGACCTGGTAATGATCCGGTAATGATCTATGATCCGGCAACTTAATCCCATGAAACATTTTTTTTTTTGCTATGATATTTTTTAAACATACTCATATTGAGTGAATAATTAGCTAGTAAAAAAAAAACATTCTGTAGGCTAGCTTCTATTATTACCTAGGCAGAAAGAGAAGAAGCAGCTTAGTGGGAGTTGAATGTAGTTGTATTGGGTGGAATGCTTGGAAGAATTGTATGGATGGTATGAAGGTTCTGCAAAAGATGATCTTTAGTTGTCAATGATATTATAAGCACTTTCTAATATCTGACTATGAGAATTGTAGGGGCAAGTTGTACAAGTTTGGCTGCTTTGGTAATGTTTTATATTTTGTTGCAGGGATGGATCTAGCACTAATGACAGAGCGAGGGACCCAAAAATATTTAGCTAGGTCAAGTATTGTACATTCATCCTTACAATTTTTCAAAAACTTGATTGGTAGGGGGGGACGTAGTCTGGTATAGCCGGACCGTATACCAAACCGCTACACAGAGAAAGGGTCTGGTGTCAAACCTGTACACCAATTTGTATCAGATGACTACATTCCTGTGTGACCAATTAAATTGCTGTAGACATATCACATGATCAATTGAGGCTTTAAATGCCTGTGCAACCAGAGCAGGAGCGAATCAATTCGAATTCTTGTGCAGGTTATTGCTAAGCAACTGGACCGACTGCACACTATGAATTTTAAATTGGATTCCACCAGTGCAAGGAGTCTATAGGCCTGATACCAGACCCTTTTCCCCTGCGCAGTGGTTTGATAAAGGGTCTGGCTATGCCAGAGACTAGCCCCCTTGCCCCCCCCCATCCCTCCCCATCCTGAATCCTCCCCTAGGAGGGTCAGATTTCTATTAGAGACGTTCCACTGTATTATTTACCTTGACTTTAACCCCCATGCTTTGATACTTATGCAGGAGCATGTCAAGACCTGTGAGTTCGAGTGCACCCAGTGTGGTCAAAGTCCGGGAAGGAATGGATCAGGTAGAGTTGGTCACTATTATAGTGAATCAGAAGCAGCAAGAGCAGAAGCACAATTCCGAGATAACGAGTCAATAATAGCTGACTACATTATTGAACAACAATAAACAGTACTTGTGGCTCGCAAACTTTTTTTTACATCATTTTGGCTCTAATAATATTTGTATTATTCATATTTCATTTTCAAGCATTTTCCCCCTAATATATTTGTCACTTTACAATAATGTTCTATGAAGATATTTGTGTTGTGTGAAGATTCAGTCATGGAAACAACAAATGATACTGTTAGGGTAGTAACAAGTCTGGGAAGGGGAGAAGACAGAGGTAGAGTTGGTCACTATATAGTGAATCTGAAAAAGCACAGGCAGAAGCACAATTCAGAGACAATGAGACAGCTGCTTCTATAAATGCTGAATACATTATTGATCAATAAACTGGAACAAGGTACATTATTTGAAGTTCTTACTGTGATGATATTACTGATAAAAAAAACTTTACGTAGTGATATTAAGCTACTAATGAAGTGCTTGATGTTCAGAGGTCAAGTCACTATTCACATTTCAGTGATGTAAAAACTATGATGAGAGAAAATTCAGTCATGGAAATAACAAATGATACTGTTAGAATAGTAGCAAGTCTGAGAAGGGGAGAAGACAGAGGTAGAGTTGGTCACTATAATGGGAATCTGAAAAAGCACAAGCAGAAGCACAATTCAGAAACAATGAGACAGCTGCGTCTCTAAATGCTGAATACATTATTGATCAATAAACTGGAACAAGGTACATCATTTGAAGTTCTTAATATCAGCATATGATGTCAGCGTTACCATTACATTCTCCACTCTGCTTATTTGAAATTAGTATTTTTTTACATTTAATACCAGAATCATGATATTGTCACTAATGGAGTCGTGCTAGCAAGTACTCAGAGGCGAAGTCCAACTTCATGTACAATAACTCTTAGCTATGTGCATGCAGGTGGTGTTCTGGGAGATATTGGTAACTCCCCTTTATATTCATAGCCGAAGGGGATGGGAGTTGAATGGTGGTGCACTGTGTAGTTTGCAAACCATAGTGTTATTAAGACACTATATGAATTAAATGCTGCTGCATTATCAGAAGCTTAGCTTGGCAAGCATTTTCATACTAAAATGGGGCTAACATCATCTCAGGCATTTTCATCTTATTTAGTAAAGGAAAATTAACAGTAGATGAGACCAGACCTTGTAAGTAAAAGTATATAACATGGTTTACTGAATGAGGTCTTTGCTGGGCCAATTTACTGGACATCAGTTGTACAATATCAAAATGAGGAGAAACAAACTCACTCCAGTAATTTACGGAGTGTCCTCTCATCTGCAAGTGTTTTCAGAAGACTTTTGAATTGCCCTGCTGCTATGATAATTGGTAGCAATCTGGTTCCAAGAAAGTTTGTTGAAGAATTGTCCAAGTGGTCTGCCATTTATTTTCACATGATTCAATCGGTGATTTCTGACATCAGAAATATTCTTGACTCCTTTAAAAAATTGTGCTTTATGTGGACCTTGTTCTCATCTTCTGTCTTTGAAAATAAAGATAAGGGTCATTTAAGCCATTTTCCAATTGGATTAAAACAACAGCAGTGTCTTCTGGATCATTCAAAGCTGAAATGTGAACATGACTGCCTAGAACTCTGAAATATGAGGGGTGGTATTATTAACCCTCAGCGCGCATGCACGATAATGTTGTAGTAGTCGTCATGTCCTTGTCTGTTACACTCTGATTTGGTTATAGACAAATAACCTTTGATTTAGGTATGAACTTACTCAGGACGAAGATTGAGCACATTGTATTGTGCTACCTTTTTTTAATTTCGGTAACCTGGGTGGTGCCAACAGACAAGGTTTAACTTGGCATCAGTAGGAAGAGAAGCCATCTCCAACAAGCACTGGGTAAGATAGCGTGCATAGTGAAAAAGCAAAAATTCGCTGAAATCTGTTTAGTACTTAGCCATGTATACAATCCTAAACATAATGTTATAAATGGATTCTACACATCCCAAAATCCCATGGAAGAGTCATTTTACTTAATTCGATGACAAGAGGCTGTAGAGCATAATTTAATATTAGCGTCACACAACAAACTGGACTTTGTCCTTAACCGTATCAGCCTTGGCAACAGCCACTGTCATGCTAAACTCTCTCCCTTCAAATGAAAAGGGAACTACAGCAAATTGCAACAACACAGGTTTACCAGACAATCCCTTTACATATACCCAATCTTGCAGTAATTGCAGTTCATACACAAGTTTCCCTGGCACAATCATCACTTCAGCTCCAGTATCTGGAGCAATTGTACAAGTGAAACCATTCACTCCACCTTCCACCCACTTGTATGCTTTGTGTGCATTCTAGCCTGGCTGTCTGTCAGAGTTGTTGCCTCCATCAGATCAGTGGCACACTCCACTTTGGCAGCATTCAAAATTCCTTGTTCCAAAATACCCAAAGTTTCCCTGGTGCTACAGAGCAGCTCCACGCTCCCACACAAAGCCTGAATATGCCTCAACCTAGCAACCAACCACCGTCTCCTTAGCTTTAGAACTCAACTTGTGAATCAAAACTCTCCTCCAATGCCTCTTCTTAACACCCAATCAGTCAATTCTGCCTCCAATATCCTCAGTCATTTCACCATATCAAACCCTCTTTATAACCTGCAATATTGCTCACACTAATCCCACTTCCTTTGCAAACATTTCTCCTGTCACTTTTCCTTTCCTTGTATAGCTGGTTCAGTGCTCTCAGCATGGCTGCATCCCTAGATGTTGTTCCAACTTCCTCACCCTCCTCACTCTCACTCAACTCTAAATCCTCTTCAAGCCCTTTATCCTCAGGCTTGCTCTTTATTATTCATCCTCCCCCAGTCCCACTGGCGGATCACTATCTTCTAAAAAATCAACAGCTTTCTCCATTCCCATAGCTCCTCTGAACTCACTCTCTATGCTCATCCCAACTACAGCAGTCTCCACACTCACCATGCCGTCAGCACTGGGCATGTGTTTTCCCTTTCCTTTCTTCTTCTTCTTGACTGCCATCCTCACAGGGTTTCTATGGACTTTGGATCAGAAGAAGACTCCTGCAAACACAAAATAATAAAGACACTAGCAGAATCAGCTTCCGGTCTTCAGTAACGTTTCTCAATGGCTCAGGGACTTCTTCTCAATAGGAGAACCACCACTAGCCACCAGTTGTGGGAGGTTGGGGCAAGGGTTTAAGTCTGGCCTTCTCTGGATTATGCTGCCACCACAGGATTAAGAGTTCTCTTTCTCTGGGATTCACTGGTTGTAGCTAGTCCCACTGTGACAAGTCCAGATAATTAAGTTTTAATTCAATTACTTGACAACACACAGGTAAGTTACAAGAAATAAAAACTATGATAAACCTGAAACCTGACCTTCTGTCTCTGTCCCTTCCAATATATTATATCTAACTATTGCACAACTCAATAACAACTCAATAACAACTATTGCACAACTAATTAACAGTTCAATTGTCACATTCCAGCTCATCCTCTTCTTGTTATTCTTCACCTTGCTCTTTCCCATCTCTCTCTTTTCTCTTGTTGTTCTCACTTTGCTCTTCTCTTGTTGTCCAGTTCCACATCAACCTCTCCAGAAGAAAACATCATTCTCATAAATAATGGGCTTCACTTGTATGTCAATTTTTCAACACTATTTTATTCTGAAGTTTCAAACAACAATTGAGTTGCATAATTTGATAACCAGGAACATGACAAAAAGTGAAGTATACATGAACATGAGGCGAATTCATCATTTTCTTTGAATACTTCTAGATGTTTTTGTCTCAATTTATCATCACTTGTTCTGCAGAGGTCTCCCATGAATACAATAGCTAGTAATAGTTAAAGTATTTTTTTGATTACATATTGTACATCTTTTTTTCAACATAGAACAAAGGAGAGAAAATATTATTCGGTAACTAAGGACGAAGAATAAGCTTGCCAGCAGCGGTACCATCGGAGGAGTTTTGGATTTTATACTAGAGGTTTCAGAAGCTTGTAGCGGAAAAGAAAATACAATCAGCTTATTAATTGTTATCACATATGGAACTTCCAATATTCTCATAAATGAACTTGTTACCTTTAGGTTACAAAGATACATCACTTTGTTCAGTCATACCTAATTTTGGATGGTTGAGGTTATTACTCAGTGCCAGGAAGTGCTTTAATAATAACATTTCAAAAAGCTACTTATTTGTTCATTTGGCAAGTTTGATGGATATCATCAGGAACAGCTGACCAAGCGCACTGCAGAGTGTGGGGGAACAAGCTTAAGGGTGCTGTGACATAGCAATGCGCACGCACCCGCATGCACCACAAATAACCACCAAAATGCGCTGTGCTCGCAATAGTAAAACGACCGCTAACTTAGCTTGCGCGGGTAATTCAAAGCTTCCCGCCCACCAATTGATAAAACTAACCGAGGCCACGCCCCCGCTATAAGTTGTAAAGAGCGCAGCTGTTTGATATTGTATTTCCTGGCTTACTTTATCAGTATTGTTTCTCCCTAGAGCAGACACTGGCTCCCAGATTGTCTCCAAGCTTTGACAGAATACCTCACTATGACTCCATTATTTTAATTTTTTATTCTTGTGCAAAACTTTTTCCTGATATACATGTATCACTCATGATTTTATTTACAGTATTGTGGTAACCAGTGATAATTTTTATGAATGTATATAATTATAATGATACTTATTTTATATAAAAAAATATTTTGAAATAGCCAGCTAAATATAGATGAATATTTTGTGAAGTAGCTAGCTAATAAGGATGAATAAACAAATGAAGTTGTTGGACATTTAACTTTGATTGATTTTGTAGTCACGTGCATGCTCAATAAAAATGATCAGTCTGGTATGAATTCAAAACTAGTGGTGTCCTTGAGCACAAATGGCGAGCGAGCCTTAAACTACACTATTGTTAAATGATTGATTTTAACAACTAACACTCAAGCTAAAATACCGTCGAGTTTTTAAATTACGTATGCGGTAAAGGGGATTCAATGCCATAGTAACCGCTCCCCGCAACTGTTTGAATTAAAAAAGAAGCAACAAAATCAAATCACGTTATTTAAAGTTTTCTTTGTGACATTCTTGATAATAGTTGTAACGCACAATACTTGCACACAACTGACTATACCTACGCATGACTTACCTTCGTGGTTCGTCTAGTGGACAATGAATTTATTAAGTAAATGCTGTTGAGTAGGGCTTAGCATATTAAATCACCACCGCCACTAACTCGAATAGAAATGGAGCTTCCATAAGTTTTTGAGTTTTAACTGCACCCGCAAAACAATTCAAAGCGGTAAACAATTTAATTTCTAAGGTGATACGAGTAATGGTCACTAAACCGGAGGATTCTGTTTAATGAAGTTTGGGACGGGGTCGAACGCGAAGCGAACACAAATATACGGAGGGTCAAAGTACAAAATGACATACGTACGTCCATATACTAGTGGTGCGCTCGAATAGCGCAAATGCATGGCGAGCGAGCATACTCTTTTTGAATGCCTTCAGAAGACCCACTTTCACCATCTCCAGTAACTAGTGGTGTGCTTGAGCACAAATGGCGAGCGAAAAACAACAACAAAACAATACACGTTATTTACAAGTTTTCTTTGTGATATTCTTTAGCTAAGTAGTGGTTGTAACACACAATGCTTTGACACAACTGGACATGCACCTACACAGACTTACCTTCGCAGTAGTCTAGTGGACAATGTATTTTCAAGTAAATACTGTTGCGCACGGCTTATAACCATGACAAAGAGCGCATTGACTTACCACAGCCACTAACTCGAATAGCAAAACTGCACCCGCAAAAGAATTCAAACGGTAAACAATTCAATTTCTTGGGTGATAGGGTACTGATCGATTAACCAGAGGATTCTGTTTAGTGCAATTTGGGACGGGGGTCGACCACATAACTAACACAAAAACGCGAGGGTCAAAGTACAAAATGACATACGTACAGTAGCGGTCATAAAAAAGTTTCGAATTCCGTACCGTAGAACGGTCAAAAAATCGCCGTTTTCAAATAGATTTTTAACCATCGACGTTCCGTTGAACGGTAGTCGCGTTCCGACGGAACGGCGTTACCGTTTAATAAAACGGTCGTTACCGTTTAATAGCGTGAGGTCGCGATTTACTCAATACACGCGACTACTCTCCGCATTTAATTATAGTTCGCAAATCGCCGTGCCCAGTCATTCTATATCGAGTGTGTGTTTCTTTTGTGAGTAGCTCTCAACTAACATTTCTTGTGGCAATGGTGTTCACTCCCTACAAGAAACAGAGGATTCTTTTCTTTTCTTTTAAAGGGTGCAACTGTGCTAGAATCAAGATGCTTTTGGAGGAGGAAGGGATGGTTGCAAGTGAGCAAGGCATTCGCAAGTTTTTGAAAACCTACAAGCTAACAGGTTAGTATTAAGTAAGCTATTTATAACATTTTAGCTCTTTTTTTTTTTACTATTACAAAAGTTTAATACACTGAAACATAAGTCACATAATCTCTTTACAATCAGTTATCAATATGTCAGTATGAATTTTTAATCCTAGCATTCCATTTGAATTTTCGTTAACTCTTCTCTGCCCCCTCCCCCTCACATTTCACCATAAAAAGTCATATTAATTTTTTTATTCCAATGTATGCATGTAGTTGTAATGTATGATTTGGTTTAAGGATCAATTGCGAGGCGTCCTGGAAGTGGGAGAAGGTCTAAGATAACTCCCGACATACTAGAAATAGTGGAGGCCCAGATGAGACTGGATGATGAAACCTCTGCATATCAATTGCATGGTATATTGATGTCCAAGGGCTACTCGCTGTCAATTCGAACAGTTCTCCGCTGCAGACAATTCCTGGAATGGACATTTCGGTAAATTCACACACATAGCCTTTTGAATATTCCAATATGTATTATGAAATAGCAATTATAACATTCTGATTGCTTTAGTGGAAGTTCATACTGCCAGATGATCCGGGCAGCGAATAAAGTTAAGAGGTTGGATTGGGCTACTGAGTACCTCCACGAAGCAGAGACTGGGTTCAGGGATGTCATCTGGACTGATGAATGCACTGTGCAACTTGAAAGTCACAGAAGATTTTGCTGCCGAAAAATTGGAGAACTACCACGAAACAAGCCAAGGTAATTACACTAAGAAATGAACTAAAGTGTTGTTGTTTTTTTTAATTTGTTAATTAATTTTTTTTTAGAGCCAAGCATCCAGTGAAGGTGCATGTATGGGGGGGGGGGATATCATGTGAGGTGCTACTGCGCTGTGCATATTTGAGGGAATTATGGACAAGTGCCTGTACACTCAAATCTTGGAGAAGACACTTCTTCCATTCATCCATGAAGTATATCCTTTTGGACATCGCTTCATGCAAGATAACGACCCCAAACACACATCCCTTCACACACGAGCATTCCTTCAAGACAATCACATCAACTGGATGCGTACACCTGCAGAGTCCCCAGATGCCAACCCAATAGAAAATCTCTGGCATGAAATGAAGGAGTACAACCGAAGAGAAGTCAAGCCTACCACCAAGGCGGAATTAATCAAAGGACTTCAAGATTTTTGGAACTTAGTGGACATTAACAAATGTAACAAATACATCAGGCACTTACGTAAAGTAATACCTCGAATTATTGAATTAAATGGAGACGCTACTGGGTATTAATTTTTTTTATACAATTCTCAAATAAAACAATTATACAATGTGCTTTTCAATATATATACAGTGCAATATTTATTTTTTATTTAAACGAAGTCTTTTACAACATTGTTGAATAGATTCAACACAGGTTTTCCATAATTGTTCAAAGTCCACCGGGTTTCCCCAGTAGTGGGGGAATAATCCAAAAATACATTGCTTCAACTGATGCAATTTTTGTGGACACAGCACCGGATATTGTCTTGTTCCAAAAGGTGTCGACACCTTCATCACTTCTGGTCCGAACACTGCATCTCTGGCTAGCGTACAAGCCAGTTTCCCAATGCTGCTCTCTTTTTTGAGGTGATGGTTTATAGCCAGCACAGTTTCAATGGGTAGTAATTCACCCGTGGTTGATGACTCTTCAGATAAAAATGTTCGTGTATCTGATCGGTAAAGCAGCGGGAGGTGTATTTGTAATGGTGGGAGAAGCAATGGGAGGAGGGGTGGGCAGAATTTGGACATAGTGAGTCTATACTGTGTGTGACAAATAAGCTTATATTTACCTTGATCTGAATATTCTTCTCTATGTCAACTAACTCTGCCTTCAGACTATCCTCAAGCTCGTTAGTGCCACCAGAGTTTGAGGTCAATACGCAGTAAGTGAGCATTTCTGAGAGAACAGAGCCATACTTCTTTTGAACCTCAATTTTCACAGAAGACAACTTTTGGATGTTACTATCAGAATGGCTAGCACCACAGACTTCCGAGGAACGCTTGAAATCCAATTCCTGGCAACTGTTTTCCAGAAGCTTCCAAATTCTGTTGAAGATACCCAGGGAGAGGTGCAATCCAGGTATGCATACCTTAAAGATCATAATGTAAAAACGAGGTGATAAACTTTATCTTAATTTTGTAAAGATCTATCGGCTTACGTGAGTGAGGGGAATGTTCAATAGTATGTCCATTATTGTAGTTCTTAGCCACCTTTAAATTTCCTTTTCCAGCCGTCATAAATCTTAGGTGGTCATCTTTCAAACTTTCCAGTGTTCTTAGTGGAAAGGAGCCTCTAGAACTTGGTGACTCAACCAACTTAGAGCTGGGAATCAAACACCAAAGGCAGTTGTGACGTCCTAGTTCCAAATGTAAGTTACTGATTTATGTACAAAGCAATAAGTGACAGACATACCACTCGCACCACTCAGTCCATACATTTTGCAGAGACTCGTAGTCACCTGACTGAAAGAGTTGCACTGTGTATCCCCTGCATTAAGTTATTTTATTCAATTAAAAGCACATCTATTGACATGACAACTTACTTCACATTCATTCCCTGTGCCTCGGTCACATGCTCCTATACATGCACAGGGTTGTGTGCAAGTTCAAGGTGGAGTCTCCTGCCTTAAATACAGAATGAACTCTTGTGTTCTTCATGGGGTTCGAAGTACTGGTATTCACAAGCTGAAGGTTCAGCTAAAGCTACCGTGACCCTTGTCCCCACCAAGTTTAAACCACATCTCACTCTCCGGAATAATAAATAAATAAATAAATAAACAAATATCCCCAATTTTCGATTGTGATGGGAAGGCAGGCCTGTCCAAGAAGGGCTTCTCGTTCCTCTTTAGTCAGTGAGTTCACTTCTGCCGCAAGCTGTGATGAGCTCTCACCCCCACTTGTGAGATCTCTAACTGATCTCAGAACATCAGTCCTGGGGCTCACTGTTCTTTTGCTGGCACTACTACTACCAACTCGAGGAACTGAGACTTGTACCAAGGTAATAGGCTGAAAATGATGTGTTATACATATTTAACTTTAAAAATTTGTTAACCCTAACCTGACCACCAACGCCTGAAAATACTGTGATCATTTTGGCAGCCGAAGCAGATGATTGTCCTTGCACAAGCTGGTGTGTAGCCTTCACTTCAGCCAATGTTGCTGGAGACGTAGATGGCTTACTGAGTACCTGTCGTAAAGTTACCTTGGATGGTGAGTTAATATTTTCACTGTAAACTTTACAGTGTCCTGCTAGGTGCATGCTGTAATTTTTAACCATTACTTGATTGTTGCAGTTTTTACACATGAAATTAATACTTCTTCTAACAGTGACAGGAGAATTGTGGATGGCCGACTGATTGTTGAACATTCAAGGTGTGTGCTGCTTGCAACAAGGACATTACAGAAAATAGTCCGTGCAAATGGACTCACACAAGCAAGTATAGCAAATGAGATTGTCACATGCGAGTTGGATGAGTCTGTTCAACTAGCGATGACAGATGGAACAGGTAAGTTTGCTTGTTGGCAGCGAGCGTAGCGAGCGAGACACTTACATGGGTAACACAATCGAAAATTGGGGATATTTGTTTATTTATTTATTTATTTATATATATGGATGTACAGTAGCGGTCACAAAAAAGTTTCGAATTCCGTAGCGTAGAACGGTAGTCGCACGCGTAATTGAACGGTAAAAAAACGGTACGGCAACGCCCGTTCATTTCGTACGCGAAAAACTATACCGTTCCGTTTCCGTCGTAAATAAAACGGTGTAACCGTCGCAGTAAATATTGTTAATTTTGCGAACGATATTCCGATCGCACTTTCATTAGTGCGTTCGCGTGAAACGGTAAACTTTTCGGCTACGGTATTTTTTTAACATGACTCTTAGAAGCCTCTTGAGTGCCCAAGCAAGTTCCAGTAAGTACAACACTAGTTGTTCTTTTTTGTGTTATTTTTATTTTGCTGTAATTTTTCTTCTGTTTCTTCACTGCCTTTAGCTATGTTTATTTTTTTATTTTGCTGTAATTTTTCTTTTGTTTCTTCACTGCCTTTATGTTTATTGTTATCAAAAGTTATATTATTCAATTTTAAGCTGCTTTTGTTACTTTACTTCTTTTAACAATAGTCAAAGTATTTTTCTTTGTCACAATCATTTATAGCATAAACTTTGGAACTTTTCCTATACTTTCTGTTAAAATAAATTAAACATGATATCCATTTAATTTTTTTTCACTCTACTATTTCTTACCTATAATTTTGTTAGAATTACAATTGTCATAAATATTAATTTCTTTGTTTCTACTTACAAAAAAAAAAGGGAACTACTTTTTAGTTTCTTGGGATGCCGAGGACTCTGTCACGAGCGTCAGTAGAAACATTTGCACTGGTCGAAGTCAGGTTGGAGATGAAGTATCAGTGAAGATTAAAGCAAAGTGGCATTCTGCAAGGATTTGTGCAGTTGGTGGGTGTGAAAAAATGTTAAAAATTTTTTTAATTTTAGTGTTGATAAGATGCAAATTTCAGTAATATAATACTTATTTTGAACATTTAATTGTACTGACTGGTTATACATTTTGGAATTGAGCAACTTTTTTTTTTTTTTGCCATCTCGGTAAACCATCTTTATCTAGTTTCGCTGATAATCTCTAAGGATATACACAAATCCAAAGTCAATACGGCATGATATTCACCACCATTACAATAATAAATACACAAATACTCATAGTCTAAGGATGAGATGGAGAAGCTGGAGGAGGATTACAATACAGGTGAATTTACACCATTTGGGGAGTCTCCACCTACAAAGAAAAATTGCCTTGATCAATGTAAGGAAAGCTTAATAACAATTCTTGTGTTAAAATTATTATTATTTAGGTATGGAGGGTGCTTTGTCTGATGGTTCAAGTGTGGAGTGTGTAGATAATAGAGTGGAGGATGATGGTATTGGCGATGAAAGTGTAGAGGCTGGTGGAAATAGTGTGGAGGATGATGGTATTGGCGGTGAAAGTGTAGAGGCTGGTGGAAATAGTGTGGAGGATGATGGTATTGGCGGTGAGTGTATGGAAGCTATTGTAGTGGGTGATGGTAATGTCGTAGAAAGTATGGAGGCTGGTGGGAATACTGTAGGGGATGCCAGAAGAAGTAATGCTGGGGATAATGGTAACAGGAAAAAGAGAGGAAGGAAACCAGGTTCAAGCAAGGGGGTCACAAAGGAGACACCAAGAAAAACTAAAGCAACCAACAAACCCAAAGGTAAAAATTCCTGCTTAGAATCAAATTCCTGTTGTTGTAGTTTTTGTCCTGTGCAGTGTTGTAATCTGCTGATCATGTGTGGGTGTGTGCCCTTCCTTGCCTGTTCTTGCTTGTGCATGGTGGTGGAGTTGAATCTTCGCCATGTAACAAAAATAAAGAAATGAAGACATTAAATAACCATCTTGAAACAATTAGCCTGTGAATACATCAGTTCTTGTATGGATCTCTACAACTTAATGAGTGTGTGCCTTTCCCACTCCTTCCCTTCCTCATGGCATAGAGTTGTAACTCTATGCCATGTAGAGTTGCAACTCTTTGCCATGTAACAAGGGGAAGAAAATAGACCCATACGTAGGTGCCAAGTTTCCAGAATCTATTTCAGGGACAAAAACCACACCCTGGCCACACCCAAATAACACACCCACAATGACATAATTTTTAATGACATCATCTATGCAAAAGTTTAAAAATTACAATAGCTGTTCTTCTTCTTCACCATTAAAATAAAAGCAATTTTGCTGTAGCAGCTAGCTTTAGCCTTTTACTTGTGGCATGTTTATAGTTAGTGTGATTACTAGTAGCTTTGATTAGGTCTAGACAGCCAGCTGGCTAGCACAGCTATAAGTAAATAACCAAGGGCGTACTACTTCACTATAGTATGTCCAAGTTGAACAGATAATGTACAGCAGATGGAAAACGCAAACTGGTGAGGCTTTCTTCTGAAGAGACAGGATTAAAATCAGTCGATTCTACCTACTGTGTCCCAAGAAATATTCTGATATTCACAGGATTCAGCAGTACAGCACTGTTAACTTGTAGCTAAATACTAGACTTTCTTGTTAAATAAAATTAATCAATTGTTTCATTTACTGATATGTATATGAAAATTGATGAAATGATAAAATTGTGATCCGAGTTGAAGGTGGAGTGCTGCCTGAGTTGGTCCTAATCCTTACAATAAATGGCATCTATAGTAGTGAAGAAAAGAAATTGGCATAAACACGGCTTTGACAAGCACACAAATTAACAGCAAACAGCTTAAGTGTGGCTGTATTACAAGTTGCTAGCTAAATGATAGCTATAATCACTGTGATATTTGCTATACGGCAGTTGATATTGAACAGGTAGACAAATAATCTTACCTACATCCTATCAGGTGGTCCTGCCCTCTGTGACAACAGGGCACTCTGTCTATCCTGTTTCCACACTCGCAACCTAAGCTAATCGCGACACAAAGCTAGAAACGCAGCAATCTGAGAAGAAGCCATTGCTTAATGGAGACTGCCGCGTGATCAATTGAGCCATACCGCGTGACTAAAAGCGGGCGCGTTTTGAGCGGGAAACCTGTGGTTTTTCTATTCCCGTAGACTTTTGTATTGAGTTTTGGAACAGCACTATCTCTCCGGTTTTGGAATATACTGAGGTAATATTTTTAACCGCTTCGGCGCGAGCTTTCCAATGGTGCTAACCCCGGATGCATAGCTGCTTCCGTTCTAAAGTTATTCAAGTTTTTCTTGCGGCCAACTCAACCTGCAGGCTTCTGGGACATACCATAGAGCTATTTTGCACTTTCCGGGACTCCCTGACAGAGTGATACATCCGGGACTGTCCCGGATGATCCGGGACAGTTGGCACCTATGCCAATACAAATAGATGACTGAAGTATCTAAACTGGAAGACACAATCAGAAAGAACTTTGACGTTTCTAGTGAAGAACTGTTTTCTTCACTGGATAAGAGCCTCCAATCTCTTAATGTCAAGCGGCAAGCATACCAGGGGGGAACATTTGTGGGTAATCATATCCACAAGCTATTGCAGGTATTATTTAATTTTTATGTAATGCTAAAAAATCTGTAACACACCTGTAATCTTCATGTTAATAGTCGAAAAGCATCAAGATATTGTTTCATAATTTGAAACAAATCAGCTCCACATTCCCTCAGACACTCCAGCCTACTGTAGGTGACACAATCACCACATTCACCACCACTTTCTCTCTCTTCCATGAATGCCATAAAGGATATAATTCCTCATCTTACATGAGGGACTCTGACATAAACCATCTTGGTAAGGCAATATATTATTGTCAACAATTTTTTGGTAGCTCAAATGTATGGAATTAATGTGTAGTCTCACCCGAAATTGGTTTAAAAACATTTCCTTCTCTATTTTCAGAATGGTGATGTTGTCACTAATGGAGTACCACAGGCAAGTGAAGAGAATACCCAGAGGCAAAGTCCAACTTCACTAACAACAAATGTGACAGTTACAGGTGAGATAGAAGGAGACAATGTCAGGTGTAATACAAGGCTGGAGGTGGGAGAGGGTGTTATAATAGACCACTACGTCACTGTTTCTGAAACTCCATAATAAAACAGATGCATGTATAAATGCTGAATAATTTTATGATGTTCAGTGACTTTGTACAGAAAACTGTCTGAATGTTAATTTTCACATGTAAATGTCCCATAATTTGTCTTCATTGTAGTAGATGTTTTGACTTCTTTTGAATGACTTATGCAACTCACTATCATTTTATTAATTTTGAACAAATTTGTATGCATGTAATCAAGCGCCAATATTTAATAATTGTATCTGAGTGGCTCTTCCAATGATGTTATTTAAATTTGACCATTTCAAGAGTGAAGTAGCAGGATTAATGGTCATGAATTCTGCAACTTTTTAGGAAAAGTTGAATCACATACAATAAAACCAATAAACACGTATTTCTTCACTAGATAAAAGTAGTATAACTATTATACCTATTAAATAACTTTTTAGGTGACATTTAGCTAGTCAACCTCTCCAGAAAAAAAATCTTTCTCATGAATAATGGGCTCCACATGTATGTCAAATTTAAGCTTCCCACACTATTTTATCCAGAATTTTCAAACAAAAATTAAGCATGGCAAAAAGTGAAGTATACATGAATATGAGGCATCACAAAATACAATTGAATTCATTATTTTCTTCGAATACTTTTAGATGTTTTTCATCTCAATTTATCATCACTTGTTCTGCTAATATTTAACTTAGTTTTGGATTACATGTTGTACATCCTTTTTTTCAGACTAAAAAGTGTGAAAGTAACCTTTTATTATTGCTTACTCCAATGTTTAATGACAATATCCTATGTTAATATATAGACTCATTTCCATGTAGAATAAATTAGTTAGGAAGTTAGTTTAGCCTGTCATAGCACGCATTTTCTGTTAAAATGTTTCGGCCCGAGGACCTTCTTCAGTTTCACTGACTACCGAAACATTTTAAACAATATTCATGCTATGATTAGCTAAAATACTAAACTCCCTTACTAATTATCCTACGTTGTCAAGGAACAACTCTTACCAAAATCAGGATAGAATAATAATTCTTTAGAAGTGTTCATAGCATACCAGTTTATACATGCAGCACTATCTTTTTGCTTTGATTATAGATTATTGAGGATATTTATATATTATGACCTCAACTATGCATTATTTATTTTTCACCTTACGATATGGACATGATTGATAAATGATATCTTGTTGGAATGTGTCAGTTGTGATGTATTAATATGTAAGAAAGATCGTAGTCATAATTTGTAGCCACTGTGATAATACTATACTACACTGTTGTATACAGTATTGTCATTGCATATCATGTTTTAATAGCTAGATGATGATCAGGTGCCAATTGGATTACAGTGTATAGCACCTTAACCTAACTGTAAAAAAGTGCATATTCCATGTACAAATCTTGCTATATAATTGTAATCAGTGAACCAATATTATATTTAGTCCAAACAGTAACAATGACAATAAAAGAAAGAAAAGTGACAATATAATACGCATGGTCAGTCCTACTGCACACTGACTACTCATATAAACTGTTTCATGAATTAGTATTCACTGCAATAGAACACTTTTGACTGTATCAATGCCTACCGGTCACTGGAATGTACATTATCAACGTTTACAGCCGCCAGAGCTCTGTGGGCCTTATGTAAAGCCAAAGCCAGGCAAGGACCACTTCATAGAGAGTGGGGAGAGGGGGAAAAGAGTTTTTTTTTACTATAACCCCCCCAACCCCCTCCCTTGCTAAAAGCTTGACCAGTACTGCCAAAAATTTCAGCTCACAAGAGCTACTCAAAATAGAGTGTTATAGATATACAGGGGGCAGGAACTAGAAATTAAAAGATGAGGCAAACGTTCATTGGTTACTAATAACACCCAGATTTATATCCGCAACCATTTTAATAAAGTAAAAGTCTGTAAATACACAAATAAAGAGAATTAATAAATAACATCTGATAAAATTAATTGCTGTTTCCCGGGACCTTTGTATCTCTGCCAACTAGATGCTAACTTAAAAGTTAGTAAGACGGCAATTTTATCCAGATTATGATGAATGGAGTCGCTCCTAATCAGCTTTTTTTTTTAGTAAGTTTGTGGCAAAAATGCAAGAGTTGTTCTCTTCTGTTACTTTGAAGTGATTTTGCTTATTGCGATGGGAAGGAGGGATTGATTTGTCACGAAAAATTTGGTCCCCTGTAAAATATGGTCTGGCCAGACCAAACATTGCCATCATAATTGTCCGTCCCAGTCACTGATGGTTCCCCAACGCAGCAAGCTTAGTTGTGAGTGAGGTGGATGAACAAACAGACTCAGACCTTTTCACTATTGAGAGAGCCTGTCACTCGCTACCTGTTAAATACCATCCAAATACTACTAAAAATGAGAAAAACAATCAGAAGAAAAGCCAGTAAACTTTATGTGGAAGGAGGACCTGGTAATTGTTGTTTCTCTATGACTCGGCAACTTAATCCCATGAAACTCTACTTTTATAGATTGTTGAGAAATAAAAGGCGATAAGTAACACAAGAGAAGGAATGTGCACTTGGCATGCCCACACCATATATATAATATATATACATATAATTATATTGTTCATTTCTTTTTTATGTGTATTTTTTTTTTGCTATGATATTTTTTAAACATACTATATGTGTAATAAAGAGTATAGTGGAATATTAGTTGCAATAGCAAGATTGTACTTAATGATTATTTGTAGACCTGAACACCATCACCATAAATTTTACGATACCAGCTATGATAATATATAGCTAGCTAGCTAAGAGATGAGCTAGCTAGCCACTTTACAAATACATAAGCTTGGTGAACGCTGACATTAACTATTAACTCCCCAAAATCCTTACCATATTGTTGTTAACTATATAGTGCATTTAAAACTGGGGGACCATCTGTACATACACAAACTGTTCCACCAGGACCGCTAGTGCCTATACATGCATGGCCTGCAAGACTGTTGGTGTATTCATGGACTGTCCAGCCAGATAACTTATTATTTGGAGGGGGGGGGGGGGGGGGGGGGGAAGGGAACCGAATTTTGCATGACAGATTAACCAGGTGAAAGTTTTGAGGAGGCAGTAGCCTCCCTATGCCTAAATGCTAACTATGGCCCTGACCAAGGGGATTAATTTTGGGGATTAATTTTTTTTCACTTTCCTAAAGTCAATAAGCTAATGAGTGAACACTTTTGATGTTATTTTGTCCAACATGGCAACATTTGATCTGAGAAAAACAACAACAAAACCAGTTATCCCTCACCATTCCTTGCCCACACCAACCAGACAGCTATCATTCTGGTGACTAATATACGATGAGGAACTAAAGAGTAGAATATAAATTCATATAGCATAGTTTAGTCCTAGTCAGGCGGGCCAGACCCTTTACCTTCTTTTTTATGGGCGGGGGAAGGGAAATGGTCTGGAGTCACTAGCATCAACGACTTGTTCCTGAGGAATTTAATTAAAAAGTGTCAAAATTGCGTCACATATTCCCTCGCGCATTTTAATATTTCCCGGGAAAATACCGGGTTGCGATCCGGCTTAGCTATAGAGTTCTGCTTAAGTTGTGGCTCTGATCTTCCATCAGAGTCTAGGTATGTCCGTAGGCTAGTTGCAGAGAGATCAGATCTCTCAAGACTCCGTTCTGGAGTAGTGTTAGCCTGGCGTAATCTAATGAAGGAAGCATTGGAAGAGAATTCTGGGCCCTCTCCTCCAGATTGCGCCGCAAGTAGCTGTAATCTTACATTACAAACCTCATCAGGTAAGAGTCTCCCTTGCTTGAAGAAAAAAAAAAAGAACCGTATAATGACACATTATAATGACGTCCCATGACGAATGTACCAAGGAATGTGCTAAAACCGCCACCCCAAAATCGGGGTGGCTCGAACAAGTCGTTGATGCTAGTGACTCCAGACCCTTTCCCTTCCCCCGCCCATAAAAAGAAGGTAAAGGGTCTGGCTCGCCAGACTAGTTTAGTAGTCCCGTGCAGCCAGACACCCGGTTCAGGAATATTTTGCGATAGAACGTATCGAAGATTCCTGGAGCCAGCCTTGGATGGGAAATATCGGGTAAAACTGGAATCTTTCCTGGCCCATGCGCGTAGACGGGTCGTCACCTCCCCCCAAAAGTGCCTAGTCCTTTCCACCCACGCAGTGAGCTCCATTTTGCTTTCTGGAAAGCCATCCTTACAGAGCGTGGGCCTTGAGCTGTTGTAGCTGTGATCGAGCTTCCGACGTCGCTGGACTGGTTGGGGAAAGCATTTAGTGTTGTTGAGACTTCCCATTTAAGTACTCTATTCAGAGCTGGGGTGACTGGTGTTTCAGTGAAGCATGGGCATGTCAGCATGTGTTGGAAGAAGCTGCTGATGATACTGGCTTAACTGTGCAACAAGTAGTAGTAAGTTATGAAGATATGGCTTAGTATAGAATGGCTATATTATTTATTTGTAGAATTGTGTGAAGGAGAAATAGTAGAAGATAAAGCATACCAGAAACACTGAACCAGTGAAGACTTTTCAAGATACCTTTGACGTCCTGGCAGAATTTTCAACAGGAATAGGCAAAATCAAATGGTTAGATGAATTGACATTTAATAGTACAATCTAAGTTTTCTTTAATGATTCAGCCATTCTGCCATTCTCGGCTGAAATAATGATAATAGCAAATTTTTCTCGCTCAATAGAAAATATTGTTAATTAAAACTTGACCCGATGTTTCGACTTCTTGCCTAAGTCCTCTTCAGGGGTCAACAGAGGTCGAACTCTCCATAGTGATATAATAGCACGATGTAAACAGCAATATTTCTGGAGGGCACGCTTACTGTTTATTATACCTTGGAGGGTGATTTGCACGCAGCATGGACAGCCAGCATCCTGGAAGCTCTGAACCTATGTCTCTGTTTTATTTATTCATTTAGTTTGTCTTTGCGCAAGAAGGGGCAGGGTGGTATGATCTAGGGCTCCACTAGAGTTTTTTATTAAGCTAGATAGCCGCCCTCTCCCTAGGGCTTCCTCCTCAGGATCGAGTTGGTTATCTGTGATAATTCCTCAAACGCATGATTTAGCTTGTATGTAATATTGGTGAGTGAGCCAGACACTTACAGGGGTTACACAATCAAGATTCCGTGGTGTATTAATGATGATTCAGTCATTCTCGGCTGAAACAATTATAATAATAGGAAATGTTCTCGTTCTGACAGCCAATATTATATTAATTAAAACTTAAGTTATAATCGTTCTACCAGCCAATATTATATTAATTAAACCTTAAGTTTTAATTAACATAATATTGGTTGTTAGAACGAGAAAACTAGCTCTTGTTTATTTATTTTTTTACTTATGAATATGGAACATGCGACCCCTATTTTTGCCCACGTCACCAGTTACATAAGTTGGTAAATCGTCTTGATAAAATAAAGAATTGGATCTGCCAAACAGTGAGTGGTGGGTCCAAGCTAATTGGAGCAGACCTAAACACATGAACTTTTTGTTTTATTGGCGAGTGAATGAAGCGAGCGAGACACTCTCAGGGGGAACACAATTGAAAATTGGTGATGTTTGTTTGTTAATATATATGTTTGGACGTACGTATGTCATTTGTACTTTGAACTTCTCGTATTTTTGTGTTAACTCAGCATTCGACCTCGTCCCAAACTTCACTAAACAGATTCCTCTGGTTTATCGATCATTACCCGTATCATCCTAGAAATTGAATTGTTTACCACTTTGAATTATTTTGCGGGTACAGTTAGAACTCAAAACCTTTCGGGAGTTCCATTTCTATTCGAGTTAGTGGCGGTGGTAAGTTAATAGCTATTTGTCATAATTATAAGCCCTACGCAACAGTATTGACTTGAAAAATTATTGTCCACTAGACTAACCACAAAGGTAAGTTGCACAGGTATGTTCAGTTAAGTGTGAAAGTATTGTCCTACTACTTAGCTAATGAATATCACAAAGAAAACACTTAAATAACGTGACTTGTTTTTTGTTGCTTTTTTTTTTTTTTTTTTTTTTTTCCAATTCAAACAGTTGCGGGGTGTGGTTACTATGGCTTTGAATCCCCTTTACCTTATATACGTAATTCAAAACTTGATTTTTTTTAATAGCATGAGTGTAAATCAATCGTTTAACGATAGTATAGCTTTAGGCTCGCTCGCCATTTGTGCTCAGGCACATCACTAGTTTATAAAAGCATAGCAGACCCAGCAGCACTATATTTTTTTCTTCGTCTTTGAATTATGCCAAGGCCTGTAGCTCATACTAGTTTGTGTGTAGACGTACATATGTCATGTTGTACTTGGACCCTCACTTTTTTGTGTTAGCTATTTGTCGACTTAGATAGCAGGTTTTGACAGGAAAAATGGTCCAACATTACAAATTGTAGCAGTGAGGGTCCCTCTGTAATACTGACTATAAGAAGTGTACCATGTACTGGAAAGTATAGAGTAAACTGACAAGTGTTGTTGTGATCATGTCAGTATATATGACTGTCCACAGGAGATCAGTCATAATACAGCAATCATGATTGTAAGGAAGAGATCGTAGAATGTATACATATGTGACATAGCACAGATCACACTACTTGCATAACTAGCATTGCATCCCAACATGAAGAGGGTAATACTTGTGCACGGTCAACGTCTGATGAGTCAGGTCGTAAAGGCTGGCCTCTCGGTTGTTGTCTGAGACTTCCACTAATAGTAATATAGACAGAGATTGTTCGTTGGAATTGGTTCCCTGCATTGGGCTCCCACTAAGTAGCATCGTGTGAGCGAAGCAAGACCCTCATTAACAAGTCTCAATTGAGATTTTGGTATATATATATATATATATATATATATATATGGCAGCGTTCCACACATGTCCATGGTCAATGCATTCCACCCACGGAAGCTACTTAAAAACATGAACATTGGCACAGGCACAAGAAATTCGGGAGAAAAGACTTAGTTAATAATCAGGAAAAATTAATGGCAAAGGACGAGGAGAGAAGTTCGCAGTGAGGTCTTACAGCTTAACAGAGTTCATTTTCTATTCTATTGGCGGTGGTAGTGGTAAGTTATCTTGGCTATATGCCTTACGTAACAGATTGGCTCTTACTTGAAAATCCATTGTCCAATAGTCGAGAATCTAAAATGCTTTATCAACTAGAGCTCTGGTACAATAGAGCATTTTCAAGGTTTTGGAAACACGGCTTAGCTTATACATAATCCATTGGTCTACCAATCCTTACTGTGTTATCCTAGGAAATTTATTTGATTACCCCTTGAACAATTTTTGTCCAATAGTCAAATCATGAATAGAATACGATATAAATCTTGTGTTGGTAATCCAGTGAACTTGTGTGTGTGTGTGTGTGTGTGTAGTATATTAGATTTTTTGATACGTACGATACTGACGTATGTGTAAATGAGGAGTTTGAAATGATGCAACGAGTAATAAAATGTGTTAGTGATAGTTATATAATGTGCTTGTACAAATACGGAAGTATTGTGCATGCTAGCTAAATGTGGAATGATGGTGAAATGATAACTAGCTAAATATTGACAAGTGGAATGTTCAGCTCTGGCTTTGGTCTTCAACACAACACAATATGTTTACAGAGACCATTGGCTATGCTGTTGCAATTGAAAGAATACTAATTTGAGGTGTGTCTGGAATACTTCACACACACACATACAGACACACAGAGCCATTACATACACAGACTCACATACAATACCAACAGGTGAAAGTATATTGGAGCATGGTGTACAGCTATTTGTATTATTTATTTATTTATTTACTTAATTATTTATGTTTTACTTTCATAGGAGTTCCTCAAGTTTACAGTAAGGGCTTGGGAGGGATGGAACTTAATCAGAAGAAGTGGACTGTGACCTGAAAGGTATAAGTCAACCATTTATATATCATATAGTAGATATGTATTGTTTTTATAATAGTGTTACAGTAGCTTCCATGAACTTTCTTTTATATGTGGAAGGACTGTAAATGGGTGTAGTCAGTCCTTTATTCACTGTATGCGCTAGAGGGTCCTAGTGAGTCGTCCTGTCTGTTTGTGTGTATATCTGTAATACTATAACTTTAGAGATTACTGACAATTAATGGTTGATTAGGTAACTTACTCAGAACAAAGATTTAAGATCTTTTATTGTGCTACTTTTAAATTTGGGCTGATTTTTTAGAAAACACGAACCATGTGTACTAGCTTTAGTGAGTAACGCCCCCTTTTGTCATGTAATCACATGAGCTAATTAATTTCTTGCATATGCCAGTAGATTTGCTTTATGTGCTGAAAGTTAACCAAGTGCTTGAATTGTTTAAAGGGACTGCTGGAGTGCTGGCTATATATGCTACATGCAAGTCACCAAGAATGTTACCAGTTATATAGTCGCCACCAAAGTTAGATCCTTGTGGCGGCATGAAGTTGAAACATTATGATAAGAATTCAGATTCATTGTGGTTTCAATAATTAATACACAGCACACTGTTTCATTGAATGTCTTTCAAAAGTCTTTAGTTACTAAGTCAACTTATCTGACTGGAGTACGTACCAAATTCGTCTTTTTTTTATTTTTTTTATTTTTTATGAAATGACTGAAGCTATGCTAATACAAATTCATAATGTGGTTCTGTCGTGTGTGGTTAGGACTAGCTATGTAGGATGCATTTTAGAATTTATATTCCAAATAATGCACATCTTATAGTTACAGCTTAAGATCATTGGCCACACTCCACATGATATAGTGATCATAGAGAGAAGTAGTTCTGAATCAGTACTATAAATTTCGTAGTGGTCAATAAACAGACGCAGTATACATTTTGATTAAATCATAGGTATCGGTCGTAATTTACTGCATTATCGTACAGGCCGCCATTGAAACCACACACATGCACACACACACACACACACACACACACACATCACACACACACACTACACGCGCACATCATACACACATCATGCACACGTACATCATACACACACATACATCTTCCTTCCTGCGACAAAATTTCAACCAAAAGAAGCCCTGGAGTTTGAACCTTCATTTAAGTGGCGCAACTCTTCGCAAAAGTATAAAAATCCCGGAGATATGTGGACTCTCTCGAAGTCTGTCAACGATGATTACCTGTTATGATTTTACTTTCAAATTGCATTGCTTTATTTTTATTATCGACCACTAACCAAGTCTTTATTTTTAGTACAAAAGAATTGATATATGTTATAGTATGAAAAAAATCATGGTAATCATGTGGACTAATATGCTCTTGACCTTGATCATCCAAAAAACTTCCTGGCAGTGTTTAGTACCCACCACAAGCACAGTGTAGCCACTCCTTCCTAGCAAAAGACGAACAAACAAACAAAAAAAAAGCAAGTATTACATAATTCAGTATTACTATTTGGGTGTTTTTGTGAATGTCTGTACGCTATGCCAGTTGATAAATTTAATTTTCCATGATGTCCGAAGACTGTGCCGGTTGATAGAACCGGAATGTAAGAGTTACAGGTGACTTGCTCTATATAACACTTTTTTGTTTGTTTGTTTGTTTTTGTTTGTTGCTTCTTGTGTTGTGTACTTTGTCATTACTTCAAGTTTATATTGTGGCATTTGTGCTGTTCTTCATAAAAAAGTGTTTTCACTTTGACAAAATATTTCCTTATCTCGTGGTGATTAGACCCGTATGATTTGTCAGAATTGAAGTTGTGTGTGACGGAATGATTGTGATAGTTAAGTTTTTTTGTTCATGGATTGGCACTTTATAAAGTTATCTCATGTTATTCGCCCAATATACTTCATGCAAGTGTAATTTACACAGAAATTTTTTAATGTGTTGTTGTTTACCAGTTCATTTCTTTTAATGGGTATTGTTTACAGCCAATTTTTTGTAATTTTTTTATTATCCTCAGAAACCGATTGGCTCATTATGGGCAGAAAGTGAGAAGTGGTGCTTTGATGAGGACTGCAGCTATGACAGAAACCAGAGTAGCTCGGGATGGTGACAGACAGCACATCAAGCGTGGCCCTGGATCTAGTGGATTCATCAAACTCTTCATAACATTTTTAGACTTTTTTTATTATTATTAATTTTTTTAACCACATAGTTATAATAATCAGTATTATTGTCAAATAATTCTATATATCACGTCATTTAAGAAAACATTTAGAATACATTATTATAGTGTGATGTATTCACCTTTAATGGCGGCCTCTCGGCTTACCCACAAGCACTACAACCCTTGACACTTCACAGTTAAGGTCTTAATTCGTCATACCACTTCACACGTGTAACAACTCAATCATACACAAATAACGCACACCAATAATGATACAGGAGAATCGATTCATGGGGTATAAACAATTGCGATAATAAATGAATACGACACATACACATGCATACATACACTACACTCCTCCCCTCTAAGAGGATCCATGGACCACACAACAACACATATAATCACCATTTGGGTTCAAATCTGTCCACAGGTTTCCGCTCTCTACGAGGATATATCTTCTTAGCATCCACTGCAGGAGTCACTTTTGGTTCGTGCGATCCTGGAAGTGCTTCTACTTCTGGCAGCTCATCCGTTTTCGGGTCCACTATAACTTCCGGTGACTGTTTTGGAATGTCAACATCTGGTTCTTCATCTGGAGGTGCTATCTCCTTAAACCGCTTCCGTACTTGATCTTGGTGACATCTGCGACTACGACCATCGTCCAACTTCACAGTACATGATACTGGACCAGTCTTCTTCTCAATAGTACCAGGTAACCACTTTTCTCCTTGCAGATAGTTCCGGACCAATACTGGGTCACCTTCTTGTAGCAACCTCTGGTGAGCATGGGCATCATGTTTGCTCTTCTGCTTCATCTGTTGACTCTCCACTCTTTCAGCAGTCAGGGGTCTCAGAACATCAAGCCGAGATCTTGGTCGTCTTCCCAGTAACATTTCCGCAGGTGACACTCCAGTAGTACTTTGAGGCGTTAGTCGATACGCGTAGAGCATCTTTGCCAACCTTGACTTGATACTTCCTTCAGTGGTTTTCTTCAGACCACGCTTCACAATTTGGACGGCTCTTTCGGCGAGTCCATTCGATGCCGGATGATACGGCGCTGAGGTGACATGCCTGATGCCATTTGTTGCAAGGAAGTCCTCAAACTCAGTACTCACAAAACAGGTGCCATTGTCTGAAACAATGGTCTCCGGCAATCCAAAACATGCAAACAGAGGTCGTAGCTCTTCTATCACTGCTGCTGATGTTGCAGAAGGCGTGTTGAACGCTTCAATCCACTTGGAGTGGGCATCAATGATAACCAAGAACATTTTCCCGTTTACAGGGCCAGCATAGTCAATGTGTAACCGCGCCCAAGGGCGAGCAGGCCAACTCCAGGGATGGAGTGGAGCTCGAGCAGGAGTGGCGAGTGACATCTGACACTCTGAGCACAACTGGACTGTCGTCTCAATGTCTCCATCGAGTCCAGGCCACCATACATAAGATCTCGCAAGACTTTTCATCCGCACCATTCCAGGATATCCCTCATGTAGCTCACACAGAATTGCTTCTTGGTATGCACTAGGTATCACAACCCGGGCACCCCACAGAATGCATCCTTCAAACAGTGACAACTCCTCCCTCCTTCTAAAGAAAGGAATCAGTGACGAGTCCTTGTCCATAGTGATGGGCCAGCCTTGCTTCAGAAACTGGACCACTGGTGCGAGCATCGGATCTTTCCCAGTTTGTTCACGAATTTGTTCTGCCGAAACAGGTGAATCCAGTAGATGCTTTGACAAAAGCACTAACTCCGTAGGTTCTGTTGGTGGAGGTGCTTGGACCGGCAGTGGGAGGCGGCTCAATGCATCTGCATTAGCATGGGCATCTGTCTTTCTAAACTTCAGAACATATTCGAACATGGAGAGATACATAGACCAACGTCGGATTCTTGCAGACGCTTGAGGTGAGGTAGAGCGAGCTTCTCCCAATAATCCTAGTAAAGGTTTATGGTCTGTCACGAGCTCGAACGGACGACCAAAGACATAGGGATAAAACTTCTTTATGCCAAACACCAACGACAATCCTTCCTTTTCCAATTGGGAATAATTCTTCTCTGCTCTGTTGAGTGTCCTGGATGCATAGCCGATCGGTTTCTCTGTCCCGTCTGGAGATCGATGTGCCAACACAGCTCCAATGCCGTACGATGAGGCGTCACATGCCAGCGTTAGTGGCAGCTTCGGATCGTAGTGAACTAGCAATGACGATGAAGTTAGCAACTTCTTAGACTCGGAAAATGCTCTCTCTTGTTCTGAGGTCCACCTCCATGGAACATTCTGCTTAAGGAGCTGGTACAGTGGTGACAACTTCGTGGCCAGATCCGGCAGGAATTTCCCATAGTACGTCAGTATGCCTAGATAAGACTTCAGCTCGGTCACACTTGTAGGTGTAGGTGCAGCTTCAATAGCTTCGACCTTGTCCTTCAGAGGGTGGATACCATCTGCATCGATCTGATATCCCAAGAATGAGACTGAAGGAGCCATGAACACACACTTGTCCTGTTTCACTCGCAATCCAGACTCAGCCAACCGTGCAAGTACTTTATCCAAAATCCGCAAATGACTCTGCTCGTCTTCTCCCGCAATCAAAATGTCATCCAGGTAAACTACCACGTTTGGGATTCCTTGGAAGAGGTGCTCCATCTCTCTCTGAAAAATGCCAGGAGCAGAGGATATCCCATAGGGCAATCTCGTGTATCGGAATAAACCCTTACTAGTGTTGATGACCACATACTTCTTGGAATCATCCTCTAGAAGCAGCTGTTGGTAGGCGTGTCTCAGGTCTAGCTTCGTGAACAGCTTCCCTTTCCCTAGTGTTGCCACCAGATCATCAACCTTGGGTATTGGGTAACGGTCTAGCTTGGCTACGGGGTTAACAGTCACTTTGAAGTCCCCACAAAGTCGCACAGACTTATCCTGCTTCATCACCACTACCAGGGGTGTGGCCCACTGTGAGTGCTTTACAGGCTCTAGAGTTCCCTCTGCTACCAAGCGTTCCAGTTCCTCCTCGACTTTCTGTCGCACAACGAATGGTAGAGTTCGAGCCTTGAAGTAGCGAGGTTCAGCACCAGGATCCACTTCAATCTTGACCTTCCGTCCTTTGAAGGTTCCTAGTCCTCCCTGGAAGATCCCAGGATACTTGTCCAGGATTACCTGTAAATCTCCTCTACAAGTGTAATGCACTGCAGGCCAATCAACTTTAATTACACTAAGCCAATCTCTCCCAAATAGTGAAGGACCATCTCCCTGAACAACGACTAAGGGAAGTTGAGCTATCTGGCCATTATATTCCACCTTCACATGAACTAACCCTAACACTACCAATGACTGTTTTGAGTAAGTTTGCAATTTCAGGTTAGCAGGCTGTAATTTCCTCATAGGCCACAAACCCTTGAACACCCTCTCCGACATTATGGATCTGGAAGCCCCCGTATCTAATTCCATAGTTGCCTCACATTCATCAATGAGTACCTGTACCTTCAGTGGTGGGACGTGTCCGTTTGGAGAATTCACAGCATTGAGTGAATCCTCGTAGTCCACTTCGGCTTCTCCTGCCACCGTCTTGATTCCTTGGGTTGTTTCCTTCTGTTTCCGACAGACTCTCGCAATGTGTCCTTTCTTTCCGCAACATCCACAAAATTGTCCTCGAAATCTGCAATCCTTTTGCTTGTGGTTCGTGCCTCCACATCTGTAGCAGGAGGTCTTCCAAGGAGCGTCTTCCTTCTCAACTGGCTTCTTCGGTGCTGGTCGTGATTTAGCTCTTTGGCCTCTAGCCTGAATCTTATGCACAGGCTCCTGCTTAATTGGTAGACTGTTGGATTGAGGTTTCCTGATCTCCCTCATATTCCTGTCTGCTAGCTCTGAACCTTGTGCAATGGCAATTGCACGATCATATGTCAAGTCTCTCTCTGCTAGAAGCTTTCTCTGAATGGCTTCATTGTTCACACCACAAACGATGCGATCCCTGAGCATCTCATTGAGTTTGTCTCCATAGTTACAAAACTCAGCTAGTCGACGCAACTCTGCAACGAACGCTGCCACTGACTCTCCTGTAGACCTGGTCCTAGTGTTAAACTTGAACCGTTGCACCACCTCCGAGGGTGCCGGACTGTAGTGTGACGCTAGCGTAGCGGCAAGCTGCTCGAATGTCTTCTCGTCGGGTCGGGTGGGAGCTAGCAAACTCCTCAACAGTTTGTACGGCGCCGGACCGACAACCGTTAAAAACGTTGACCTTCTCTTGTCAGCGTTGGCTTCCCCAACGATACCGTTCGCCTTGAAGAAGTGCTCGAGACGTTCTACATACTGAGGCCATTCCTCTACTTCAGGGTCGTACTGCTCAATTTTTCCCAGGAGTCCCGCCATCCCGTCCTCGTCGCCAGTTTAATATGTGATGTATTCACCTTTAATGGCGGCCTCTCGGCTTACCCACAAGCACTACAACCCTTGACATTTCACAGTTAAGGTCTTAATTCGTCATACCACTTCACACGTGTAACAACTCAATCATACACAAATAACGCACACCAATAATGATACAGGAGAATCGATTCATGGGGTATAAACAATTGCGATAATAAATGAATACGACACATACACATGCATACATACACTACATATAGTATATTTAGTATCTATACACTGCATGCTGTGGTAAGATATTGTCAAGAATACATAGGGTATACTCCAGCAACATAGTACACAGTATGGTGTACACCTGGTGTAAGGTAATGCACAGTACTCCAATAATGCAGTCCATTACGAAATATACACACTGGTGACGTAAGTAAGATAGAGTCACTGGAGTATGCCACGTGTATAACAAAAGTATGACTTTATGCACTGGTGTATATCCATTGCATGGTCTTGCTCATTACAGAGTTCACTGTTAAAATGTTCCACTGTAAAATGCATCTATGGAATATTTTGATGTGTAATACCCAGTATAGTTAACCTGGTACAGTTATAATAATATACATTAGTTTGTATACTAAAAAAGTGGCCAAAAACAGTATTTGTAACATCAGTGAACTATGTATGAGCAATCGTCCCATACACCATTTGAGGACTACCATGCAGCAGTTAGCAGCACCAAGTGAGCATGTGAAACCTCTGATAGTGAACTCTCTAAAGTAAATTACCTCTAGTGTTCAGTGAACTTCCCTTAGCCCTCTACCCATTCCTATAGAAAAAGTATGACGTATCTCCCCATCCTTAAAACAAACACCAATTTTCTGTATTAATATAACTAATGCAATGCATGATATTTGGAGGCAAATTATAAACAACCTCCGAAGGCAAACAAAATGATTTGTGAATTGCGAACCTGGTCCCAAATTGTTCTCAGTTCGGAGGTTCTATGGTATCAATTTTTGCACATGTCAGAGAGTTCTCGTGATTTCATCTAATAACCCCAACATCAGTTGGGCAATCACCTCCTACAATACTCATAAACTGTTCCATGTTGAGACCATGCATCATAGATCTTTGCCCCCACTATTGACCTTTATGAATAATAATGTTTGTGTCATTTCTACAACATCATTCAATAAGAGCCAAATATAGATGACAACAATCTTTTACATTTACATCATAATATGGTCATTGCTTGTTTACAAAAATATGTTGGTATTAGTCCTGCATGAAGAACCCCAAATCAGATATCCAGAATTTCCCACTCAACAGCACACACATCCTGCAGTGATCCCACACGTAACTGGTTGCCGCTGTTGGAGTGATCCCAGAAGCATAAGGTACTTTAATCTCTTAATTCTCAACCACTTGGTTTAGTTACATCATTTGTCCTCTCCTGCTGTCTTTTTTCCTGAACCCTTCCCTCGTTCTTCTTGAGTTAATGGATTCCCTTCTGCTCCTTTGTCTGTACCTCTTCCTGTTTCTCAGTGTCTCTGCATGATTGTGGACTTTGCCTTCCCTGATCAATCCTCACTTTCTCTTAGGTACACATGTCGTTTCCTTACTTGCCTCTACTGAATGATACTTTAGCCATTCAATTAGTGGCGCCATTTTACCATCCTGGCCCAGCTAATGAATTATTCATGAATACACACACTACTGTCATCGTCAAGCATATTATTATATAGATAATGATGACAATAATACCATAGTCTACCATGTCTACCAATAAGCGCTTAACAAAAATTGGCCGAGTGGGCACTCACCCATTTTTTGTACATGCGAGAATTTGCACACACAAAATTTACATACACAGCATTATTGAAAACGTGCACAGGTTGCACTACTTACTCGACTTTAACAAAACTAACATAAGACATCAGATTCAACATTCACCATTGCTATTCTAGTCAGAAAAGTCAGCCTTCACTACCGTCAATTTGCTTGAAATGGCACAGCAGAGGAACGACTTCTATTGCTGGCCACATAATTGACAAGGAATGCTATGTTCGTGTATGCAATTTAAAACCTGGGTGTTAATATATATCAGAGGAAATGGACAGAGTGGGAGCTTTCGTGATAGTGGTGCCTACCCCGTAGAATACAATAATAATAATAATAACCATAATAATGGGCAAGCACGTGAAGCGAGTGAATTCAGCTGCCTTTAATTCTTGCGCGAGCGTCTTAAGAATCTGAATGAATTAATGTTTGTGTCTATAAAAGCTGGCTATCCTTGGGGTAGACGTGAGGACTTGAAATTTAGTTTACTTTGTCGATCAACAACACATAGTCGACTATAAGACTTATCGTAAGACTGCACTACCATATCAGCATCATTACACAACAAGTACCTAGATCACTATAACTTCTACCACTTAACATAGTGTAGCAAATCGTAAGAGCTCCTGATAAAATACTATTATTAAATGACAAGTGCACTTTGACCTCAGAGTGCTGCTAAATTTCAACTTTAGCATGAGTGCGAAACACTATACTTGGACTTAAGAATCTAAAGGTTAGAAACAAAAAATTATGCAATTTGGCCTATTGATCTACGGACAAAAATTAAATTTTTGAGAGTGCTTTTTTTTTGTAGCTTGTGTTCAAAGTACCTAAAGCACTGAGGATGATGAGTCACACACACACAAAGTCTTCAAGCAATAAGCTGCATGAAAAAGTGTCAAATGTTCTAGTAAGGCAATGACTTTACAAGTCAGAGGGTAAGGGGAAACAAGATTCAGCTAAGGGGGGGCGAGATTCAGCTAAGGGGGGGCCAATGCCCCCCCCTTAATATACGTGTGAGTCTGTATGTGTGTGTGTTAAGTTTCCCATACACACCTCAAAATTTGTATTGTTTCAATTGCAACAGCATAGCCAATGCTCTCTGTAAATATATTGTGTTGTGTTGAAGACAAAAACCAAAGCTGAACATTCCACTAGTTATCATATCACCATCACTCCACATCAGCTAGCACGCACAATTCTTCGTTCATTATACATGCTGTATTCACATATCACCTTCTGCTGCTCATTGCATCATTTCTAACTTCTCACTGTTACACATACGTCAGTATCCATACCTATCAAACCACAGCTAAAATAGCATAACTAGTCCCTAGCTACATAGTTAGAGGGAGTCCAATGCAGAAAACCAATTCCAATAAACAATCGCTGTCTAATCACTATGAGTGAAAGTCTCAGATAACAACCAAGAGGCCAGCCTTTACGACCTGACTCATCAGACGTTGACCGTACATGAGTATTTCCCTCTTCATGTTGTGATGCAATGCTAGTTATGCAAGTAGTGTGATCTGTGCTATGTCACCTATGTATACATTCTACGATCTCTTCCGTACAATCACGATTGCTGTATTATGCCAGATCTCCTATGGACAGTCATATATACTGACATGATCACAACAACACTTGTCAGTTTACTCTTTCTTGTAGATAGTATTTCAGAGAGACCCTCGCTGGCTCCGTGCTATCTATATAATAATACATTTATATGTCAGTAACAATGACGGTGCGTATTCATGAATAATTCATGAGCTTAAACAGTTTGGTAAAGAAGCAAAAGTTTCGCAAAACCAAGTCCACAATCATGATAGAAGGACAGAAAGACTCAAAAGCAGGAGAGAGAGACTAAGGAGAAGGGACTCCATGCCTAACTGAAGAGAGGAAACGAGGGGATAAGAAAAGCCGAGATAGTTAAAGGAGAGCAGGAGAGAGAAACTAACCTTAACCAAGTGGTAGAGGATGATAATGAATAAAAATAAATTATGCTACCTGCTGCAATACATCAAGCGCCAATGTGTGGTGGGGTACTTGCTAGTAATTGTTAATGTTGGACCAAATTTTCCCGTCAAAACCTGCTATTAATATTAGGTCGTTTCAGTGTGAAATGGTATAACCATGGTATAAAATAGTTAGACCATGACAATTCGGGACTTACTATGTATAAGGAATTATCGCTGATAAAAAAACCCTGATCCTGAGGAGGAAGCCCTAGGGAGAGGTAGCAATAATTCCGAAAGTTGCTGTGGTTTAACTATTTTACATCACAGTTATTGCAAACAGCTTAAAAGTACCTTAGAGTGCATTATTAAATATCAATTAATCTAACCATTTGATTTTGTCTATTCCTGTTGAAAATTCTGCCAGGACGTCAAAGGTATCTTGAAAAGTATTTACTGATTCAGTATTTCTGGAATGCTTTATCTTCTACTATTTCTCCTTCAATTCTAGACCAAATACATAACATAGCCATTCTATACTAATCCATATCTTCATAACTTACTAATTCTTGTCGCATAGTTAAGCCAGTATCATCAGCAGCTTCTTCCAACACCACATGCTGACATGCCTATGCTCTTTACTGAAACACCAGTCACCCCAGCTCCGAATAGAGCATTTAAAAGGGAAGTCTGAGCAACACTAAATGTTTTCCCTAACCTGTCCAGCGACGTCGGAAGCTCGATCGCATCTATAACAGCTCAACACGCTCTGTAACGCTTACTTCCCAGAAAGCAAAATGTAGCTCACTGCGTGGGTGGAAAGGACTAGGTCGGAGGTGTGGCTATAATAGGCACTTTGCGACCAGTCTACGCGCATGGGCCAGGAAAGATTCCAGTTTCACCCGATATTTTCCATCCAAGGGCTTCCAGGAATCTTCGATACGTTCTATCGCAAAATATTCCTGAACCGGGTGAGCCAGACCCTACTACTAATGCGCAGAGGTTAGGTAAAGGGTCTACATCTTTACTACTAGTGGTGTGCTTGAGCACAAATGGCGAGCGAGCCTTAAACTACACTATTGTTAAATGATTGATTTTAACAACTAACACTCAAGCTACTAAAATAAAGTCGAGTTTTTAATTTAAGTATATGCGGTAAATGGGTTTCAATGCCATAGTAACCGCTCCCGCAACTGTTTGAATTGAAAAAGAAGCAACAAAATCGAGTAACGTTGTTTAAATTTTTCTTTGTGATATTCTTAATAGTAGTTGTAACGCACAATACTTACGACTTACCTTCGTGGTTCGTCTAGTGGACAATGAATTTTCAAGTAAATACTGTTGAGTAGGGCTTATAACTGTGACAAATAGCGTATTAACTTACCACCGCCACTAACTCGAATAGAAATGGAGCTCCCATACGTTTTTGCGTTTTAACTGCACCCGCAAAACAATTCAAAGCGGTAAACAATTCAATTTCTAAGGTGATACGGGTAATGGTCGCTAAACCAGAGTATTCTGTTTAGTGAAGTTTGGGACGGGGTCGAACACGGAGCGAACACAAAAATACGGTGGGTCAAAGTACAAAATGACATACATACGTCCAAACATATATATAAACTAGTGGTGTGCTTGAGCACAAATGGCGAGCGAGCCTGATAGTTAGGTAACATAAAATGTTACTATGTTTTAGCTTACTTCATGCAAACACTATAATAGCAGTTATGACATTTGATTTCAGCAAACAAATACAAAATCACTCTCTTACCTTATTAATGGTAACTTTTGTAGTATCAAACATCAACCATTCTGATAATCTCAATCACCAGTAACTCTTGAACAAGCTCTCAGCTACGATAAAAAATAAACCAGTGTTATTATTTGTAATTTTAGCCAACAAATATGGAATTACTACTTACATCATTCTTGAGTATTGATAACTTCTGTAGTATCAAATTGAAGTTACTTTGACCATCTGAATTACCTTGAATTCTTGACAACAAGCTCTCACCTACAAAAACAAAAGACAATCAATTTTAGCACACAAATACAAAATTACTTTCTTACCTCATTTTCTTGAGCAGTGGTAACTTTTGTAGTACCAAATTTGAGCCAATCTGACTATTTGAATTTACCAGTCACTCTTGACAAGCTCTTAGCTACAAAAAAGAAAGGCCAGAGTTAATTTTGCATATTTAGCTAACAAATATGGAATTGCTACTTATCTCAGCTTCCCTCGAGAAGTAGTAGCTTCCTTAGCATTAATACTACGGCATTCTGACTACCAACTCTACTGCTCTTGACAACCAACAACCGGCACTCCGTATCCCCCCATAAAACGGCGAAGTTTTGAAATTAAGTCTGGAAAAGGGTCTTCAATGCCATAGTAACCTGTCGAATCAACTTTTTGTGTCTTGAAAACAAGCGTTTTAGCAGGAATTTTCTCATACTTTGGAGCTTAAGTATAAAGTAAGATTTGCTTAATGCTGTAGTTTCAGAATAAACTGGAGTCAAGCATAAATAGCCGTGTTTTAGGAGAAAAAAGTTCCCCGCGCGCGCGTTTAAAGAGCATACGTACCATCCATACATACATACATATATATAACGTATACCCGATTTTGCATTATCCACCCCTAATACTGTCTCGCTCGCCAAATAAACAAACATCCCCGATTTTCGATTGTGTTACCCCTGTAAGTGTCTCGCTCGCTAAGCTCGCTCGCCAATAACTTAATGACCTAACTGTTACGTCATGTTGTGCATGCGCGCTACATATCGTGGGAATATTATGACTTCGTACTCCTTTTGTAACAAGCGTAACATGAGAGGTAAGTTGGTCAAGATAATATTAGTAAAGGTAATATAAAATAACACAAGTCGAGGAAGTTGCCCAGTTTTACCAAAATAAAGGTCTCATTATTTTGGAGCTGTCAGAGCAATCCGGGTAGAAGGTAAGAAGATGGCTAATTGCTAGTTTTAAAAAAAATTCTGGGTAACAGAAAGTGGCTAACGTCACGGCTAGCGGTTTTAGAGACAGTGGATTGTCAGCCATTTAGACAAGTTCAAATTCATTTTTTACTTGTGTCAGGACTTAGCAAAATGGCTTGCTTGCTAGTGGAAAGATACATATTGGTAGGCTTAATTAAATGAGTTTTAAACTAAATAGTAGTAGTAATATTGCTAAAGCTCAGCATAAGCTTGTGGAAATCATAGATATTTAGCCAGCACTCAATGCAAACTACTTCTGGAATAAGTTCCAACATAATCACAGGGAAAAAGTGGAATTTTCTGTTGTCATGTTAGCTATCCAAGGAAATGCCTAATTGCATGTCATATGTCAGTTACTAATGATATTCATGAGTCAGTAATGATATTAAGGTGTGTTATAGTAATAGTAATGAATATTGTAGCAAACAATATCATTTGGGTACTAAAGACAATCAAAATTAACAGAATAATCAGTTTAGCTAGCTAACTAGGTGCAAAAGCTAATCTCTCCAAATGAAATGTCACACTGAATACTTTTATCACTCTATGTATTTTCAAAGTGCCATCTTGAAAGTCCTCTGTTGTTAGAGTTAACAAATAATACTGCCCAATTACAGTCCTAATGCATGTATACATATTCATATACATTAATTCATCAGTACTAGTCTGCTATCAATGTCTTTATCCTCTTTTAAAAACTGAGTGGCTATAGCTAGTGTCAATGTTTCTTATGACCTGATATTGGCTTGACAAAATAATATTGTATTTTACTCATAGCTATATCCAGACAACTCAAGTTCCAATATTCAGCATCTTTGTCTTGTATATGTAAGTTACCTGGGTAGATTAGCTCATCTTCCAAGATTTCCTTTGGTGCCAAAGCTGGATCAATGAAATTAAGACGAAATTAAATAATCATTACGCAGAAGACATGCATTGTAGCTAGCCTTGCAAAACAACTTAATGTTGTTGTTGTTGTTGTTGTAGTTCTTTATATTGTTGGCCTTGAGATTTTTGTGATTGATTTCAGATGGAAAGATATAGCAAAAGGATGGTATCAAGAAATGAGGGAAATGGAGACTCACAGCTTCCTAGTTCCAATGCAATAAATTCAGTTAGTGTATCTGCTGGTGATGCTGAAGTGCAATCAATGTCTATGTCAATCAACCTAGGCTGTGATTGCCAGAATATCCGCTGTAGTTTAAAAAAAGAGGTCAGTATTTCATTTATAGTTTTTTCCTTAATTTACTATTATGATAATTGAGTATGAGAGAGATATACACGTAATTAAGTATTTATGCATGTCCTTAAACTGAGTATTCAGTTTATTAATTGTCATTTCAATGCGTGTTAATTTAATATACAATCATTGATACAAGCCTTATTATTTATTGTTATTGATGTTGTTTTACAAGTAACTAGATATTGTATTTTAGTTAATGATAGCTAATGAATGGCTTAACAAAACTAGACTCTTATAAGGAGTGCAATTAGAAACAATTTGGTATAGTAATTTTCTTAATATCTATTATAATAATACACATATGCGTCAGTAATTATGCTGTTGTTTATTTACAATAGAATTTGTTTATTTACAATAGAAAAATTAAGTTTTCATTTTAAATATGGCAGGATAAATTGCGAATACAAAGGAATGATATGCAGCAAACAAAATAACTTATTGACTTATTTATCAGGTGTGGCGGAACCAGCCCGGCAGACCTGGTAATTGCCGGACCAATATTTAACTAGCAGCCTGCTAACAGGACTTATCGGAAATCAGGGATACTTTTTATTTGTTTGTGAATAATAATGTGTGGAAGGACATAATATGTCATTTTGTACTTTGATGCTCACGTTTTGGTGTTTGCTTGGAGGTAAACCCTGCCCATATACTTTACTAAATGGAATCCTTTGAGTTTTCAATCTTTTTTTTTTCCCATATCATCCGTTGTAGTTAGGTCTTGCAAACTTGCCAGAGTTCATTTGAATTAGTGGCACAAAAATAGCTTGTTTTGGTTAATGCACTGTAGTTTGTCATATTTATATGCCAAAATAACAATATTGTCTTTGCTTAAAAATCCATTGTCTAAATAGTCCAGTCACAAAGTGAATACAAGGTAGGTCTGGCTTTGGCTTATCCAGTAAACAAGTGTGTATAAAAATGTTGTGGTGTTACAGCTACTGCTTAGCTAAAAAACATAGCACAAGTAATCTTAAAGTGAACATTTAAATAACAAAATATAAATTACCTTTACACATATTTTTAGGATTCCTCCCAGTGTTTTTGGCTATACAGCAGTAAGAAGACTTTATTTAAACAGTTGCAAGGGTGGTTTCTATGGCATTCAAAACCTTTTACCATATGTACAGTCGAACTTCCAAAATAAAGGACATAATGGGAATACCAGTTTTGTCCATTGTTGAGAAGCTGTCCCTTCTTCTCGGAAACCATCACTTTTTGACTGTTTATCTAATATTGAAAAATCACATCAATTAATCTGCTCCAAATATGAGCTTACATTTTTCAATTGCTTCTTTGAAGCTCTTCAACTTTGGTGAAGGAGAAAACAAAAGGGTTGAGGTCCACCCCTTTACCACTTTAGCGATTGGTAAAAATCTGGCTATGCGTGACTGGGCTGCGGGTTAGAAATACACTTCATCTACCGCCTCTGTGGACCCGAGATAGAACTTGTTGATTCATTAAAATTGTCTGAACTGTAGTAAATTTTGATGTGTCAATGAATGTCCATTAAGTGAAGCACTTTATGTATGGTGTAGCAATAGTGGGAATTCTGCAGTTCTGTCCGTTGTCCGGAACTTGGAAGGTCCACATCTCGGAAGCTCCTAATATACAATTTTCAATAGGAAATCCATCTGTAGTTTTGTGTTTGTCCGCTGTATCGTGCTTGTCCGTTTTTCGGAAGGTCCTTTGAACGAGGTCCGACTGTAATTTCAAAATTCAGCCTTTATTTGCTTTATGTACTTGCAGCTACTTTTAATAATATGATAGCTGAATGATGCCTTCCTGTTAATGTAGGAGATAGAACCTTAAAACTTCGAGCAAGCTAAATTAATGTTATACACTTTTGTTATTTTTGCATACTTTGCACATCACTAGTATAATATTGGGACATTATATGCATGCATTATGAATATCATTATTAATCATGTCATACTTGTTACGTCATTCATTGGTTGAGTTTTATCACATGGAATATGTAAAAAAGAAGAAAAGTGGGCGAGTGTGGATAGTATGCTAGCTATTGAGTATTTCCATATAAAGTCAGGTTGGCCTATTGCTATGGTCTGTAGAGAATGGCTTCTACACAAATTTTATATAGGATAACATAAAGTTTGTGTGATATATTTCTTCTCTATTAGGGTGATAGTATCATCATTAAGGTGGTGCGAGAATGTGGAGAGAATACTCATAGGCCAAGTCCAACTTCACGTACAATAAATCTGACGGTTCTTGTTGAGACAGAAAGTGCAGTCATGCTTAATGCAGGGCAGGAGGTGGGAGAGGAGGAGGATGAAATAGGCCACTACTCTGACAGTGAAGCTGAGACTGTTCTGGCGGTGGCTCAATATCGAGAAAACGAAAAAGATGTGTCCACAAATCCTAAATACTTAATTTAATGATAACTTTTTCTATTGTCTATGCTTGAATTTTTTATATTTTTCAGACTTGATTTTTATGTGCTGTTTAGTTTCATTGATTTTTGTTGTTATAAAGTATTTCCATATGACTGGTTTTCATTTTTTGATACTCACTTTTGTTCTGTGTAAAGTTATAAAAAAATTTCTATTTTGTTTTAACAACACACGTTAATACGTGTACATTCAATTGCTAAAACTTAGGAAATATAGCTATAAGTAGCTAGCTAGCTAGCTAGCAGAAAGTCCCACCAAGTATGAAGAAAGTAATGTCATCGATGCTGGTGATAAAATTGTAAAGCATCTCTGTGTGAATAAAAAAAATTCTTCTTCACTTTGCAAGGGAGAGGGAACATCACCCTATATGCCACTGCCCCGCCCCCTTGCTGTGGCTATTGCCATGCGTTCAGATTGTAGCATACTTCAGCCCTAGCTGTGCTGCCAGGTTTCCAATGTTGAGGGGCACACACACAGTAATTGGTATGGTTTAGTGGTTGCTTTGATAATTGTTTAAAAAGCAATTCAAAATTAGCTAGAGAATCAAAACTATAAATTGTACATAATAACACTAAGATACCACATGTTAGGTGAACAATTCAGTCCAGCAGCTAGTTTGCTTTGGTGTCGGTAGTAGTTTTTAATGAAGTAAGAGGATTCCATTATAAATAACTTAACTAAACCTTAGTCAGCATTGGCTATTTTTAAACCACAGTTTGACAATGTTAATAAAAATATGTGTATTTAAGTCATTTCAGTCATATCTTAACTTTGGTGTTTTCAAGTATTTTGTCACGTCACCTTGATTTGATAAGTCTAGATCTAACACTTTAATTAAATTGTATTTCAAGGATTGTTTGAGTCCTGCATAAGAAAGTCACATTCATTAATTCAACTTCGTAAGCAGCTATTACATAGCTATATATAGCTGATTGATATGTTGCCTATAATATTATATAACCTACAATTTGGCATAAAAAAGGCAAAACAAAAAACACTTTAGACAATAGGCAGCCATAGTTGTATGTCTACATAAAATAAAAAAATCAGTTAGCCACCCATTGGCTAACATGTGACTAAGGAGTAGCTATTGACCATCACATAGCTATAGTAGTTATTAATATTGTATTAAAGAGCTAGGAAGGTAATTAACGTAACTGAAGACTTGAAAGAACTACGGAGACACTTTCTAGAGACTCCAGATATTGAACAAAGGACAGCCTGGTTACTAACTATTTGCAATACAGTCAAAATGTGAAGAGAAAGAACACTACGACTATAAGTGATAAAAAAAAACAACAAAAAAAAAACAAGCTAAAAAAATACATGTACAAATTTGAGGCTAGTGACATAACACTTCTCCTGACATTACTGCAAGACAACTCTCTTTGTTATTTCATCGCTTATCAAGTCACCAATGTTCACGGCACACCCCCAACTCAACATCACACCTTTTCCTCGATGACCGTAGCAGTGAATGACAACATTACCGTTATCCTCCTCGCAAGCTTCAAGTCTAATGCGATCTCTACCTGGTCTCAGACCCGCCCAGCTCTTTAAGACCTTCGCACCGCGTAAACTGGGGATCATTTCCTGGCATCGTTTCAAAATGTCCGTGGTAACTTCTTCATCTACTTCTTCCTCCCAATTCCCTTTCTCAGCTATTCCTCCTAGCACAATATCCGAGCCTCTCGGAATGACAGCTGTATGAGTGTCATCAGGCTTGTAATAAGCAAACCAATTCTTCACCCACGGAGCATGTGCCAACACACACTGTCCACGGACTGGGTACAGGGACGAGTCCCGTACCAACTCCTTGCATGAACTCAAACCAGTAGCATTGATGACAACGTCGTAGGAACTCGTGAGTTCAGACAAATCATTAACCTTTCGCTTCTCCACTTTGCAGCCTCGATGCTTGCTCTTCTTCAACAGCCATTGTAGAAGTAGAGTAGTTTCTATAGTGAAGGTGCCGTAACTCCATATCTCAACACAGTCTGAAGGTACTCTAAAGGTTTTCGCCTCATCAGAGTTTAAAGGCACACGCCTAAATCCAAACACAAGGTTCTTCCACCAGGGATCTGGATAAGTGCGACTCCACAGTGCGTAGCCTTGCACAAGGGAAACGCCTACTTCTGCATTCTCAGGAGAAGCAACCAAAGATCTGAAAAATTCAAAAGAGTTGCACAACCAACTCTTGAATTGATGTTCAGTTTCTTGTCTGTAGCAGGATAACTGGTCTTCATCAGATGATGACCAAGGTTCTAGAAAAAATATCGCACCAGATTTATCCGACAGAACGTTAGGAGAAAACCTTTCGGCAATTAGGGTGACGTCAAGTTCTTCCTTTTGATATCTTTGTACAAGATGAAGTGCGGCTGTTAAGCCTATTACTCCAGCTCCCAGAATCGCCACCCGCAATTTTGTCGCTTCTTCACGCTTACCACTACTGCAGTCAGCCATACAGCTCTCTTACGTCTCCCTAAGCTAAGCCGAGGCAGCAATTTTTTCGGAACTCTAGGTAAAGGGTCGTGTTCAATACAATGATAATCAGTTTCGTTTGTGCAAATGGATTTGCATTTTTGAGAGCACCTTGAGACTAATTGTATTTCAGATGAGACAACTCGTATCAGCAACTGCACTGAATCCCTGCGCGTATAACATAAAAGGTCTCTCAACTTCTGAATGGATGAAATACTGTGGCATTACACACCCATATTATAGTTGATAAGGGATTCATTTGTTTCCAGTAAAGATCTACAGATATGAAAAAATGAGTTGATCATGTATTATTCAACATTCATTTTGGCTCGTTTGTGGCACAACCAGCCAGCTTTCTTGTCGTAGGAATAAGTGTATTCTATCTGTGCGAGTCATCAGGTTTATTATTATTATTATTATTATTATTATTATTATTAAACTTTACAACCATGGTACAGAGTGAAAATGAAGTATGTAAGTGATATAATAAAGTGAGGGTTGTACGTCGAGGGTAACATCTGCTGCAGGGACACAAACAAGAGAAAGAGGGAACATCTGAAGTGAAGTTTAGTAGCAATAACATAACTGAGCACTTTCAAGTAATAACAGAAATTTAGTGATAAGCCATTCTATTACATACCATTTCGTCAGTGGTGTGGCAGCCAAATAATTATAGACCCTTTTTCTAAAAATTATTTCGAATTGGTAGGTAGTTGTGGGTGAACTGAATCGCAACGTGTCTATCTACCCTTTACCAATGCTACAAATTATGTTGTGAGCTAAACCAGGTTCGAAGGCCTCATAAGGATTTTCGTAAGCGAGGCCGCAAAGCTTAGCTATAACAAACCTAAACAAGTTCAGACGAACCAGCATGCGGAACATCCAAAGTTTACTGTATTCTGCGGAAGTGTGAATCAATAATTGTGTGACGTAATCTCAACGTCACGTTTATAAAACCGCAGGAAGGGGCGTATCCCTATGGCGGTCCATCTAAATGTACCGCAACAAAAGCCAGGTTGTAGCTTCCCTTCAGAAACTTCTGTGGAGAATTCTCAGGACTAGATCAGTTGATAGTAGTCAGTCGCGCAGGTCATTGTGTGGCGTTGAAGTGCCCTCTGCTAGCCACCGTGTGAAAACTCGGTGAAGCGTCTACAGGAGCTTAGGTGAGTTCCGTGCTAGGTTGTAGTTACTCGCGTGGGAACCTATTGATTGTAACCTGAAAACATTTGTTAATTGCCATTGGTAACCTTAAAAACGGCTGGGTACATTCCTGTAGTGGCGAAATAAATACCTAAGGGTTATTCAGTGCTCCCTCCAGCGTGTCTTGTCTTACTTTAGAGGGTTATGTCTAACTGTCCGACTCTTTTTATTGGGTCTTGTTCTTCTTCTTGTGTGTTGTATGTGCTGCAGTATAGCTAAGAATGTCTCAGTTCATTCCTACCCAGTCCATCAAGCTGCAACCAGGCCTATCCATGCCAGGTAAGTGGTGTAGATGTGCATCATAGTGTTGCCTGACTGCTGTCTAGTAATCTATTACTGATCAATGGTCAGTCATCTGTCAGATTGATTATACAGTCTTGTATTTAGTCTTTCCTTCATGCCCTAGCTCATGGGCATATGTTGAATTTATCCATTGAGCTAATGGCAGTAACAACGGTTAGATTTGACTCGTGTGTTAGCTGCACTTACTTTTGCTGCGACATTGACTCGTACTAGTTACACGTTAGTTTGATTTATTTGAAGTTCGTGTAATGGCTTACCAGTGGCATGAGAATGCAGAAGAGGAGGTGCTAGTTGAGGCCGGTGAGGATCTGAGAGAGGGAGGCACGTGCTAATGAGCACCTGCAAGTTTCAGCACTCGACTTTTTGTCAGCTTTTGTTTTTGCGTTATCCTTCCGACAGTGTTACATATCTTGTTTGAGCTATTCCCAGACTATCTGCTACGTGTCATGGGCTCTAACGTTATCAGTATTGATACAATGGGAAACACAACTATTACAGATGGAAGATAAATATATCGGACTTCTGTATGTTATTGGTTCAACCCTAAACTTTTGTAGAAAATACCTATTTTGCTGTTGAAGTTATTATTGTTATTGTTGTTGTTGTTATGATTATTATATTGTTGTACTAGCGGTTGTTTTTGTAATTATTATTTTATTTTATGTCGACATACTTTTAATTTTTTTTAGTCATCACAGTCTCTCTAAAAATTACCTTCTAGGCCAATGCAAATATATATAATATAATTATATGTATAACAACAAAGAACAGCACTTCCTATCGATTATTTTTTGAAATGCCTCTAATTATTTGTAATGAAATATTGAAGTACAGGTCATGCTGTGTGGTTGTACCATCCTTACAGTGTGGTTGTCCTTTCTCTGCTAGGTTCATCCTGTGCTAGAAGCCCATATACAGGACATCCTTGGGTAACCAGGTTTAAATTCTGCTAAGGTTTCAGACATGGCCCAAACCTGTACTTGCTGAGTGCCATTTTGAGGTAGGATGTTGTCACAGCAACAAAGCCTCTGGGTCTGGTACTAGAAATGAAATTAATTAAATTCATATCTATTTTTCTCTTAGATATTCCCATATGAATATTGGCTTAGACCAGAGTTGGTATTATATGTACATAGATGCATAATATTTAACTCTTAGCGTTTGTGGTACAGGGTTGAATGATTGCTTGGCGAGGTAAGAAAATGACAGACTGACCATAAGGAGAAGGCTATTGGCAGAAAACTGATAAGTAAGACAGGCTAGCGGATGTGCAGGCAGGTAGTCTTACACTTGGACTGAGGAAGTCAGGTAGACGTATAGGCAGACAGACCGGCAGACAGACAGACAGACTGACTGGCTGACTGGCAAATATTCAGACAGGATAACAGCCTGTGTGGTCACATAAACAAAAAAAAATATGTAGTCCAAACAGTCGAGGTATTTTTTTTAAAGCATCCTTAACTTCCGAAATTACCAGTGTTGCAGTTTTCATGTTTTTTGTTTGAATAATCTCAAGGAAACTGCTGGCTATGGCTAGCTAGGGACAGTAACTAGCTAGGGACAGTAACTAGCTAGGGTCATAACTAGCTAGGGACAGTAACTAGCTAGGGACAGTAACTAGCTAGGGGCATTGACTAGCTAGGGTCATTAACTAGCTAGGGGCATTGACTAGCTAGGGTCATTAACTAGCTAGGGGCATTGACTAGCTAGGGTCATTAACTAGCTAGGGTCATTAACTGGCTTGTTTTGTGAGTGCATGTGCACATGCTCACAATTTACAAACGACTACATGACTAGCTTAAACCAGATCATGAGATTGTGACTCTTTTCTTCAGAAGACACATTGAACTCAACCTCACAAAACTGTGTTATTTTACTGGTAGGATTTCTACAAGGATTGTAATTCTAATGCACAAACCAGGACCAGATGGTCCAAAGAATGAAGTTAACGTATAAAATGAGACCTTGGTAGTCCAGTGGCTAGTATTACAGTTTAAAGTCCGGTTGTCATTCTTTGTTAATACTATATTCACCAAAAGACAGATTAGTGGAGCCTTTCTAACCCTCACTAGCAGGAGTTTTAACCCCCCACGATGATACTTGCCACCAGAAGTTAGTAGCTAAGTGTGTGACTGTAGAGTATCTGGATGGAGGACGTTTAGGTACACTAGATGTTGTTGTAAACCTTTCAATATCCCTTTCGACAGCCAGGCTGGTGGGTGTGGCTTTGAAGTATGTGGGTGGCCATATATGGGTAAAAGTGAGTTAACTGTTAAAAACTCGGAGCAGGTGAAATGCCGCGGCAGGAAAGGTGTTGGTTATGGTACGGTGTTGGTTATGGTACGCTGTTGGTGTTGTGAAGAAATAACTGATAACTGGAGCTGTAAGCTTAGGGTGAAAGGTCAGCATGGTTATGTGAGGGGTGGAGTGGTTTATCGGCCAATGGTAACTTCTTTGCTATATGGTGAAGGCCAGTAGTCACTGCAGATGTGCCGATGCTTACATGAATAACTATACAAAAGGCGCGAGGAATGCTGCAATTGATGCTGTTATGTAATCCAGGAATGTCTGCCAATTTGTTGAGTTGATTAAGACTACAATAAAGATGCTGATGTAATGCAATAGTTTAGAAGATGATGAGGTGGTAGGGGTATGTGTGGGGGATTGTAGCTGTGAGAGAAGCATGTTCAGGAGTTGGTTTGTTGGCTTGCTCTTTGTCCAGAATCTCTAGTGTTTTATCCTCTAGTACAGAGTTTCTTTATCGCTGAACTGTAGAACTTGATAAACCTCTAATGAAGTTAATACTTGTCCTATATTTAAATTAAACATAATGTGAATTGTGATCACTGTTGTGTAGCAATGGACTCTAAAACGAGTCCTTTTAGTATTTGTAGTGAATGAAATGTGAGCTTGGAATTAGCTCTTTCAGTGGCATTAACTTCTTGTCCCCCCCCCCCCTCAAAGAAAAAAAAAATCACTCTCAGGTTTCTTTATAGCTTTCGTTCTTTTTGGTTTTAGTAATGTATTACTGAACTACAGCCAACCAGGACTCAATTGTGTTACAGAAAGACCTAGGATAAGCAATTAAAGTTGCAGCAGGACATACCCATTGAACCACATCGTGGTTGCTACCATAACAACTATTATAGACACAAGTTCCCCCACTGCCTGTTTGGATCAGCTGAGCTTGGGATTTCTGCACCACAAATTTGTTAAACAGAGAGTGTCAATAATTTGTGTTGGTTAAAAAGATAGCACAGTGAAGATGGCCTTTTTTTTTCAAGGCTGTTTACATTTAGTTCCACCACCTGATCTGCTGAATTCTTAGCCACTATGATATATGCTCTAGTGTACTGTGCAAGTCTTTGCGATGGCAGGGCACCAGTGATATGGCGATGATTGGCATAGTTACCATGCACCGGGTGCCCATGTGAAACAAATGACACAATTCCTGTACATGGCATGTGTTGTCAAAATTTTATGTGCTTGCATTTTTTTGTCATTCTTTTAAATAAATATTTTCAAAGATACTTATTTATATTTTTAACTTTATGAAGTAATGTTTATTTAGTCTCTTTGTACTTTTTTTTGTCATGCGTAGGTTTGGCATTGCTTCCTCCCGGGAGCCAGTCCATTTACCCCCCAGGCATTCTTGGTCTGGGGGTTTCTGCCCCTCACCAGGGACAAGCCGGAGCAGCTTCGTCAGCAGCAGCAGCTGGCTCCTTTGTGCCCGTCACCGTGGGATTCCCTGGTATGTTGTGACGGTTACGGAACATCGATACATTGGAGTGTAATTGTCAATTAACTTTGCACTTCAGACTGATTCATGGACCTTGACTAAATATAGGAACTCCAGACTCTCTGTTTAGTGGTGATAATTAAGCAATAGATTGTCAGATACGTGGTTTAAGCGGCACAATGGGTTAGCATTACACTCACCACATGCGTCGTGTCAGTAGTAGTGCGTCGATGTGCCTCGGTCGCTTGTGTCTTACCATGGCAACGCACTTGTAATTTCCATGCACCCATTGAGGTTGCTGAAGTCTATAACTGAGTTATAAAGTATGCATATTATTATGTAGTATATTGTTATGCTGAGTAGAAATTGTATCTGTGTTTGTCAGGAGCAATGGAGTGTGATAAAAAGAATGTGAGTTTAGTTCCTTGTCCTTAATCTAATCAGGCACCGTGGGTGTGGGTATGGCACGGGCTTCTGTTAAGCCATCTTGTACGTAGCAATGAGATTTACCTGAGGTTAGAGGTCGTCAATTAAACTTTGACACGATATTATTGAAATTGTGAGCATTGTTTGAGTTCTGGCGGTATGGGTTCCATTGCACATCAGCAGCACCTTGCGGACTTGATTCTGGTCCCATAGTGGGTGTGGTTTAGACCAAGTCTGAAATTAATGTGCAGTATTTGTGTATAGTGACTTGTTTGTGTGTGGGTGGTAAATGTTGTTATGTGGGTGGAGTTGTGGTTGAAGAGGTGTTATCTACTTTTCGTCTCTGTCATTTCCCCTCCAACTTTTTTCTTTTTTTTCTTCAAAATTTCAAAGTTAAGCTTGGTCTACTATCAATAAATGAGTTTCGTGTTAGAGTTGGTGCCTGCACTCCATCTTGCCATGTCTATAGTTGCTTAGCAAAGCTATAGAGTCTGCCGAACCTTGGCACCCGAGTTTAAGTTGCCATGGTGACTGATTGATGGGGTGCCATTAAAAAGATCAAATATTTTACCCATTACTGTTAATAACTTGTAATTAATTGATTCCAGGAATTGGTACCTCTCTTTACCATCCACTTCCTACTATTTCCACCAGACAACTGGTAGTTAAGTCCTGCATAATAATTAGTTTAGTGTTTATCAGAAGTATGTTATTATTGGAAGTGTTTGTGTGTGCGTGTATTGGTGTGCATGTGTGCGTGGCTTGTGTGGTGAGACGAGACGTATTACCTTTCAGGATGAGTGATGACAACACTTCCTTGAGGTGGACATGAAAGGTGGTTAACGGAAGTTCATTTTCTTCATTAAATTTTCCTGTTTCTTAAGAACTTCGAGAATCCAGGAATACAGTATATGGCCTCCGACACATTTTACCCACTCGTTAAGTATCCTGCAATTAAATCAATTTCCTAAAACTGTTTGCTGGAATTATTATTGATCCAAACTGGACAGCCGTTAATGTGAAAATTCCCGTATATCTTGAGACTGCTAAATTAACATCATTGAAGAAAAATAACAACAACAACAACTTTAATAATAGCAAATTTTTCTCGTTCTAACAGCCAATATTGTTAATTAAACTTAACCGACAATTCGACTTCTTGCTGAAATGTCGGGTTAAATTTTAATTAACAATATTGGCTGTTGAACGAGAAAAAATTGCTATTATTTATTATAATTATTTCAGCCAAGAATGACTGAACAATAACCTTTTGAAAATCAATTTCCATTAGTTACTAGTACCTTTCTTACTATATTTAGGCACCAGGGTTGGGATCAAATACATTGGTATTTGTATTCAAATACTATTCAACGTATTTGACCCCAACTTTTAGGCACTTAAGGCCAGAGAGTGCCGTGACTTTGAAAGTGTATGCAATTCTGAAATAACGATAGCAGTTTTCTCAGTTTGGACTCGATCATTATACTATGTTTATTTTAATTAAACATATATTGGCTAAAGCTGAGAGAACTGCTTATTTAATTATTTCGGCCGAGAATGACTGAATTATAAAATAGTGTATTTTTAATGAATTGTCGATCATCTATGTATGCTAATCTACATCATCTGTAACTCCTCACTTGATTCATTGTGTTCTAATTTATCTAAAGAAACTTCCATATCTCATTTTGTCTCCTCGTACTAAGGAGTTTGGGTTTTGGTAAGAGTGACTTGCTGTTTTCAATACCAGCAATTGGTCAGATAGACTGTCATGCTGAGGTTTAGATTGAAGCTTTACTTGAAGTTAAAATTGAGAATGTTTAAAGGTATTCCTGTAGTATGTGTAGTTTATTTTGTGGTAATTTGAATCCAGAAATGCCTGTACTGTAACCCGAAGAGGTCAAAGAGCAAAAGTGAGTAGGAGCCTGTGATCCGATATTACCTAATACCGAGTCATAATCATCAGTCATGTCGTTATTGACACTCCACCTGAGCTAAACTCGCTCGCTCATTTAGACATGCTAATCAACTTATTCAATGTCAGTGGACGCCATTGTGTGCCACACCCCTCACACAAGTGCGAACTCTCTCTCTCGTGTACATAAACATGCACACACATACATACACATACTTCTGTACACATGAGCTGATTATGGTTAATAGTGGGTGTGGTGTATGTGTGTGTGCATGTGTTAGTTCATATGGTTGTTTTCCAGGCACACGATGTGTGCATACATGAACATGTACACTCACATTGTCAGAGATTAGTGCACATGGTACATTGTCACCAATGTATTTATATTACCAAGCCTCCATTAGTGGTTGAGTTATTTGCTGGTGTGACAACTACAGAAGGGAGAGTGTGGGGAAGAGAGAGAGAGAGTCTAGTCAGCTTGCTTGAGTTGCTTATATTGTTACATATGTAAAACCTACTGTACGTCACCCACACGGAATCCGTGATGGTATTACTGCATATCAGCATATTCAATTGATTATGACATAGGATTATAATGTCATGTGACTTCCTTCCTCACTTCCTTTTCCCCTAGCTACAGCTGCATTAATATCACTTCCTATTTTGGGTGTGTCACCATTGAGTTGGCTAGAGTAAACAACAGGTCTCCAAGCATGTCCTAACCATGGCTACCCAGTACACCATCTGTGTGAGAGCCACACTGGCCGTTTTTCCCACGGGTTGTATGGGTTTACCCGTGGGAAAATACAGCTGGAATCCTAAATAGTGTCAAATAAAAAATACTTTTAGCCACCACGAGTTGATTGTATCCATGGGTGCTAATTGGTGGAGACAGTTACAACTATTGTCAACGACCCTGTGACCTGGCAGGCTGTATTGAGTATAATGGAGCATGTCAGTTTCCCTATTCTCCCGTTTGGGGCACTTGTATTGGCAGGTGTTGTATTTATACTAGCCTGGGGTCGGGCTCTGCTAGTTTTTACGTTGTTATCTGGCGTGGGAAGGAATGTGCCGTTACAAATAACTTTATCTTGTACACCGTGGGAAAATCTCAGCTTTAACAAAATTTGAGAACTCTTGGGTGTGGAAGTCCTGGGGGGCGTGAAGTCCTGGGGGCGTGGTGTGGATGTTATTTCAGAAGCTGGTCCCTGTGGTTATGGGAGCTGAAATGAGAAGTGGAGACAGGTATTGGTATCTCTGCTAATTTCTTCCCATTTGCTGGAGTATTATTGGTTGTCAAGTGTTAATTGTCAAGTGTTAATTGCAAAGTATGCTCATGTGATGCACCTTGTAGGGTATCATAACAACCAGTTTCTCTTTAGTCCTTCATTACTGTTATGTTCATGAAATGTTTTGGTGGAAAATGAGAATTTTAGGGTGTGTGTGTGGGTGATTTGTTCATATTTTTTTTTAACTTAGTTTCAAAATAAAGAAGAATATCCTATGTGTGTGTGTGGGTGATTTGTTCATATTTTTTTTTAACTTAGTTTCAAAATAAAGAAGAATATCCTAATTTGTGATTTCAGTTGCACGTAGTAAATTTCCACTTATGATTAACCTTTTGTACTCTACACTGTTGGGTGTTTTATTATGCGAATGAATGGTGAGTAATTATGTAATACTTTAAGTTGTTAAATTATTGCTGTTTGTTTTATTTTGTTTCGTTTTCCACTAAATGGCCTCTGGTTGGTCTCTATAGTTTCACAATATGATGCCACACTCTTGCTGATAGTAATGGCCACTATTCTGTTCTTTTCCATCCTGATTCGTGAATGACCCGAAGCAATACAATATAAACTACTTTCATTACAGTCATGTGATATTAAATTATGAAGTGGACTTACTGCTGCAATAGTATGATGTGCAATCATCATGTTTGTGCCCCCCCCCCCCCCTTTCTCCCATGTGTAGTAAAATTTGAAATTTGCCTCAGCCATACACAAGTTCTATGGCTTCATACTCTCTTATGGCAAATATTGTGTTTTTAAGACCACAAGGTGGTATGACTAGTAATTAATGCTCGTGGGAACTTCCCATGGAGAACCAGCTATCCACTAACACTGACAAACTGCCTGAAAAATGTGTACTTGGCAAGCAGTCCTGCGCTGGCTTGAGTCCTGTAATAATGTAACCTGGGAACTTGTGGGGGATAGAAACTGGAGTCGGGAGTAGCGTGAGAGTTAATTGAATTGCCGCCACCACTAATAGCTGTGGGAAAGTGGCTCGTGCTGGTCTGTGGCTGGTTGTCGCTGGGAAAGGACTTGTCCTCGGAAGGGATGGAGTGAGTCAGCAGAAGATGTGCTGAGTGCAGAATAGCAGAATGTTCGACTAAAGAGGTTTGAACTTTGATGATATTATAAATACACTTCCCCCCTTTTATTAATTTTATTCAGTTTCCTCGGAACTTAAGAACCATTGATATTTGTTTTAAAACCCAGCGAGTGTGTAGGAGTTGGTGGTTCACCGCGTGCGTGTATTGAATTGAAGCTTTGTTCAAGTGCACCTGGGGGCATTCAAGTGGTACACAGTTAGTAATGTTGACTGTTGCTCGTTAATGAACGATATGTTAGGCGGCTGATTCACATTATACGCTTATGGTGTGACAAAAGACACTTCGACACTGCATGTTAAACGGTATGGGAATCTGAGAGATAATTTAATCTTCCCTCCGTTTTTGAAGTGTGTGTGTGTGCGTGCATGCGTGTTTTTGTGTGTGTAATGGTAGAGGATTGAATTTAAAGAAACTGGTGCAGACTGGGCAGGGCTGTGTTTCCATGGTTACCAGGCTTCTGTGTTCCTCTTCAGGCCGTCTTCGTCAGGAATTCTCGGCATCTTAATAGCTGTGTTTATACACGTGTTTTGCGCTTGGCGATGTTTTGGTCTGCCATGGTTTGTTGTGGTCTTAGTGCACAGCTTAATGAGATTGGGATCGGAGAGGGGATTATTAGAGGGGTGTGGTTTGTGTTAAAGGTAACCGTGGAATAACACTTGTAGAATTAAGTAACTGAAACAACTACCACGATTTCTTTCTGAACATTCTTTTATTGTATTCTCATTCTTTTGCAGGCTGAACAATATAAAATTAAAACAGCCAAACAATTTTTTAAATTCTATACTGGTTAAAAAAAAAAGTGTTTGAAAGAGAGAGAATATTACATCTAACAATTATCATTTAACACTTTTTCATGTTTGGTAAGGGTCATGGCATGACATGCATATATATATATATATATTCACTTGTGTAGTACATCATGTACATACATTTGCAGCTTATATAAGTGTATGGATGAAAAAATAATTTCCTTTATCCTTTAATTATACTTTACATTACTTCTGTGTGTACTCACTGGAGAATGAATTTATTACCGAATGGATTATTGGGAATTGGTTTGTATGACACTTGTATCTATCCCATCGTGTGGTGGGAATTTTAGAACCAGTGCCGTGTGGGCGTGCTCACCTAAAGTGGCGCTTTGGCAGACCTTACCTGACTCGACTGCCTTGTAGTATTTCCAGCCCGTGTGTCGTGCAGACACAACCTAGTTGACGATGTTCTTTGACCCTCGCAAAGTTGAATCAACATGTAGAGTGTTAGAGAAGGAAAAGCAGTGTTTGATCACAGATAGGTGGGGAAGGGGGGGGCAACGCCCATCTCCTGGTGAGCTTACATGTGGTGCATTGTCAAGTCCCATTAGGAGAGAAGATGCAGAGGAGTGTTCTGTGCTAATCAAAATAACTTAATGGAGTTTAATCTATAGGATGTAGCTGGAGAGATTGTTAGGAATGGGTTTGGGGGGCGTGAGGGGCGGTCAAGGAGGGGAAATATTTTCATCGGTGGATGTGTTGTTGATACATGTGGGGTTGGAGGCCTCTTTAATTGTGGTCTTACTTGGCACAGATACAGAAGCCCTGGCTAGAGGTGTGGATGGTTAAACAGTGAGAGAGAAATAGTAAATGTAAACCAGTGACTAGTGACCAGCTCTAGTGCAGAACTAAAGAACAACTCACTGCTAGTGTGAAGGACCAGCACTAGAATACTTTATTGAAATGAATGAGAGTTAATAGTTATTAATGAAAGTCAATAACTCAGAGAAATCTGAATATTTAGTCTAATAATATTGTCAAGGTGAGAACACATGCTCGTGTGGAATAAAGCAAGCCTCCAGTATCTTACGATATTTCTACACTTTACTTCTCTGTCTATTTTTTTCATGTGTACCAACTATGAGTAAAATTCAATTAATTTACAATTACTGATGTAATTTGTAGGACTTTACCAATCTGACATGTCTCAAACTCTACTCACCACACCTTACCCAAGATTGATTCTGGCGCCAGCGACGAACATCACCATGCACCAACCGTAAGTACTAAATAGCTGTAGTAATAATAGTAGTAGTAGCATGTGATGTGACTAAATAATTGTTTTTTTTCTTCACTTTTTTGAGTTAAGCGTATTCATGATGCATATTTTTAATCTTTAAAAGAGTTTGCTTAATTAGAATAAGGCTGTATTTTGCTGGTTTCTGTGTTATTTGAGCAACCCAGTAAAGTGTAGTCTAAGGTTACAGTTCCTTTTAGAGGAGGCAGTGTCTGATGAAATTCTATTTCACCAGAAGCCTTTTGAGGCAAAGTATTGATATGGTTACCACGTCACATTGGGACAATTACTGTAGATGCTAGTTTGGAAAATGAAGTTGTAAAAATACAAAAAAACAATTTTTTATAATTATCCAGGAAGTTGTAAGTTTTTGCAAAATTTCTGACTATTAGCCTCAGTCAGTAATGTGTATTTAATTATTGCGTATGATTATAAATCTTGGTATATATATTTTATTAATTTCAGTCTATTAGTGAATGATTTTTAATAAATGCACCTGCTTTGTGGAGCTAGTATTCTTTTTTTAATTAATGAGTGGGTGGGACCCTATCCCATGAGAAAGCAGGTGCAACTAGGTGGAAAGTTAACAATTGATAGGGCAAACAGGATCATCTGAGAAGTCGGAACCGCAACTGGAGCCACTTCCTTTGTGGAGTGCTCCTTCTATCCCAGTCATAGTACTGTATCTCAGACCATGTAACCTGACACTGCAGGGTATACGCTGTACGTATGCACACACATGTACACATGCACACACATGTACACGAACTCACACATGCACACACATAATGAATATACTCACAAACGCACTCATGCTTTTACTGGAACACTCACATATGTGCTCAAAATTTCATTACTTTTATCACTTGCTTGGAATTTCATCATAGTCTCACAAAAATATTTTTTGGATGTTTTATGCTTTGTAGAGTTTTATTGACTACTTTTGGGGGACTAAGAATTAAGTTTAGGTCACCAGTTTTATGGTTATTTAATTTCAATACCTAGATATTGTGAAATATAATGTCACAGTGCTCATGTTAACGTGTTTAATGTCTTCAGTACTTGCGAAACTTTTAAGTATTTGAGTGTGTATTCAGTTCTTACTACCTGCATTCTTGTCATGTGAAGGCTGCCTGTGTAGTGTTCAACAGCTAGATAACGTGATGAAGTGTCAGAATGGAATGAATCCTTAATGAAGTATGAAATTATGGCCTACGAAGACCAAACACCAAACTACTGTACGCGCGATTAGCCTGCACTCTTGTCCGACCAGCCACGGACTAACCGTTACCATGGCAGTGAAACTCTCAGCAGTTGTATCTAGGCGTATCAGCTGTGGGAGGTTTGTACGTCATTATTGATTAAAAGCAAGTGGTGTCGAGTTCGCATGGAATGTGGCCGTTATAGCTAGTGGAAGTTACGTTGCTGGACTACCGCCTGCGAGTCTTTACTGGAATGGCTATACCTTGCGGTGTGTGTGTGTGCTTGCATGTGTGTGCGTATGTTACTAAGGCATGCGTGTATACATGTCACAATGAATGTGTGAGGTGATAATTAGTTCTAATTTGGGAGTTGGGGGATTAGAGATAATTTGTCCTCTAATTGCTCGAGAGATTACAGTCTTCATGCCAGAGACAGCGTGAAATTACTGAAAGTGTGTCATACCACGAATGACTGTCTGTCTGGGAGTGCAATGATATCTGTTAACTGAGTAATTTGTTACTTACGCAATGATTGAGTGGCTCGAGGTTTGGTGGACTTTTATGGACCCAAATTATGGAAGATGTCTTTCTGTTGATTTTAGTTATGCTTTGGAGTCAAACAAGGTTTGAAATTTGGCCTCTGTATTGGCCTGTCTCGTCTCGTTTCTAGGACATAGTCAAATACATATGTAGCATAACAATTGCAAGATGCAGTGGTTTTTTAATCTGTTATACAAATGCTTTCATATAAATATAATGACTTAAATGATTTATGTAACTTAGCTACAAAGAAGTTTACAAATGTTTTGTGGTGTGTTACATAGTAGCCCGGCCACACCCACCTACACCAGCGCACAGCCTCCGACTGCCATGGAGAAGTACGAACTGAAGGCTAACAAGCTGACTAAAGAAGCCATGAGGAGCTACTTGAAGGAGAGGAAGAATTGTACGGTTGTACTCATACATGCCAAGGTGGCTCAGAAGTCGTACGGTAATGAGAAAAGGTAAGTTTGACTTGTCTGTCTGTTGGTGAAGGCTGTGTGCACTGTACCCCCATGTGCAGGTTGCATTTGCATAATTACCGTAGGTCATGTGATGTAGTTGTGGTCTGTTTGACTGCTCAAAATTGGGGTGGAAGTGGTGGATGGGGTAGTTTGCATAATGTATTAATGGTTACAGATAGCGTTGGTGAGAAATTGCATGTTGTCATGGCGTCGAACTGCCAGATCCTATTGTCATTGTCACGTAAAGTATGTGTGTATAATTCCATACATTAGGCACTGGGGTTGGGCAGATTCCATTCTCACAGGACAAATGTGCATGTTTCGCTATCTTTCTCACACTCACTCCAGGAGGGAGTGACATATAATAATGACTTAATTAGTTAGAAGACTAGAAGTAATGAAATGATAGTTTGTTTGTTTGTTTTTTGTTGTTGTTTTTTATTATTTATTTATTTATTTTTTATTATTATTATTTTTTTAGTACTATCACAGCTCACGGATATCTATTAGCTGTCTTAGATCACATCTTTAGAATTCTTAGTGTATACAGAAGGACTGAAGTGTTAAAGAGGAGGAAACGATTGAGAGTATAAAGTGTGTATGTGTAGTTTTATGTATTCTTTTTCTAGTTCTGATGAGTTCAGTCCGCAAGACTTAATGAAAGAGTTTCTTGAGAAGCTATAAATTTCCTTTATAGTGTGTTTTTGCGACATTTCACATCTTCAACTATTTAGCAACCTCACATATTCTGGGGCTTGTGCTTCTTATTAAATGGCAGTGTCATGATGAGGTCTTAGGCAGTTAACCGCTTGACCTTTGCGGTATTGGATATGTGGCATAACTCTGAGGTCAGCCAGTACCCACAGGGTTAATTTGCCATTTGCCAAACAGGCCACGGTTGGTTGGGAGAGGCCAATTTAATTACGCCAGCTTTTTAGCTAATTGGAAGTTGTGACTTTAGGGTTTGTTTGGTCCTCCGGCCTGAGGCTAAAGATGTGGCAATAGCTCATTTGGGTTAGATAATTAGTCCGGTGAGAGAGAGCACAGCGAACCCGACGGGATGTTGAGTTGTTTGTAGTTTTGTGTGTGTCCAACGCATGGAGTGTGTGTGTGTGTGTGTGTGTATGTGTGTATGCAACTTCACAATGGTGCGGTTTATGATCTGTTGTTTTGCTGGCTATTGATAACGTGGAAGGACAGGAAGAAACACAATGAAATATGTAGAGCAAGTGGGTGGGGTGGAAAGGGGAGGGGGTGGGGTAAAAATGGTAGGGGTGGGGTGGAAAGGGGAGGGGAGAACTATGTAGTTGTTCAATGAAGAATAAGAAGAAAAATTAAATAATAGAAGTGAATTAAAGTAATGTTTTGAGTTCAAGTAATCGTCTTACCTTTTCAAATTCAATGTTTCTTATTGTTTAGGTATTGTTTTGTAACTTGTCAATTTTTAATGGCTGAGTTGTATTTTTTATTGTTGGTTTATTTGTGTTTAGGTTTTTCTGTCCACCTCCAACGCTGTATTTGTTAGGAGCAGGATGGGAAGAGAAGAGGAAAGAACTGGAACAGAAGAAGACGGATGGTAAAGGTGTGTCTGTATGAGTTGGTAAAGGGGAGCTGTTTGAGTTGGCAGAGATTTTAAACTACCTCAGCTGCATATATTTATAACATGTCTTCACTTCTTGGATAGTTTCTTTATTTCTTTAAAAGTTATGATTACATGTGTACGCAAGACACAAACCACAGCACAATGGATGTATTTGCATGTGCTATGAATTTTCTCTTCTGTACAGCTTTGAAGCTTCTGCTTTACCCTCATGTTTACTACTACTTTTCTGAATACCTGAGGCTAGATTCTATATCACACTTTCTTTTGTTGATTGTTTTTTTTTTCTGTTTTAAGGAAGATTATCCTTCATTTTCCAGGTCAGTCAGTCCGTCCAATGGCCTTCATAGGAATAGGGAACAGTGAGCAAGAAATGCAGCAGCTCTCTCTCGATGACAAGAACTTCTGTGCCGCCAAAACTCTCTACATTTCTGACCACGACAAAAGGAAACATTTCCAACTGGCATGCAAGGTAAGTGTGTCACTAGAGAAGGCGTGGCACAAGTACTGAGTGGATGTGGTTTTTTATTTGCAGGTGTTTTTCGGAGATGGGCGAGATACTGGTACATTTCTCTCCAAACGTATAAAGGTCATATCTAAGCCATCGAAGAAGAAACAATCTCTGAAGAATCCTGAACGTAAGGAACTATTTAAAAGTACAACCAGTTATGCTAACTGTTTTGTTTTTATTTTATTTATTTTTTTTGTTTTGCATTTTTTTTTAAATTTGTTTGCTGGTCATCTGTGCGGAATTGCAGTGGTGTTAAGAATAGAATATACATGTCTGTATTAAATAAAATGTAAAATACTGCAGCACAGAAATCCTAGCGCGTGCACTAACTCAAAGTTTAATGAATTAATTTGATTTTGTTTCATTTGTAGTGTGCATTCCGTCTGGGTCAAAGGTCGCATTGTTCAATAGGCTGAGATCGCAGACAGTTAGCACGCGCTATTTACATGTGGAGGGGACAAATTTCCTGGCAAGCAGTCAGCAGTGGGGATCATTCACGATCCATTTAGGTAAGGGAGGAACGAGTTAAATATCTAGGTAAGGGATATCAATGCTAATTTGAGGTGTGACCTTTTAAATTACTGACTTTTTTTTTTGAGGGAACAGTCGAGATCCACAAGCACTAAAGTAATTGGTCAGATATTAAATGCGTGTCTATTTCTGGTAAAGGGTTAATTTTACACCTGTCTTGTTGGTAAAGGGTTTTTGTGTAGCTGGTAACATTCTGTGTGGTAAAGGGTTTCATCTAGAGTCGGTTTCACAGGGCTACTGGTAAAGTCTACATGGTAAGGGGTCATTTATTGGGTAAAATTTGGGAGATAGTATTTATTTGGTATTTGTGTGGTAGAGGGTTATTAACTGTGGTAAAGGTTAAGTCTATTTTTGAGGGCTGTCGACGTTAGTAAATAATATGAGATTGCTTTCATTTGTTAGAGATCAGTCAACATTTATTATTTTTTAATGACATTTTTCTCCAGTAATTAAGTAGAACACGTACTGTATTATTATTATGCTCATTGACACACTGGCTCTCTCTCTCTCTCAAGAGATCAAATGATAATTGCAAACACACTTGGCACTTTGGAAATCCTTTAATTAGTTTCAGTTTGTGGTCAGCTTGTGTGGCAAGTGAGCGATGTTGATAACCATTTAATGAGTTTTACATAAATATTTTCTAACTGTCCCTTTTCTGCTTATGTTTCATAGTCCTTGACTAGTATTTTAAGATATTTATTTTTTATGCTAGAAATTTTCTATTTGACCTTTCATGTCCTTTACTAGTTAATGTCAGAATGAATAAATTATGTTGTCATTCTCGGAATATTATATATTTGACATCCCATACCTTGTAAGCACTTGTTTGGCTAGCTGGCTAGCCCCTCTCGTTGCCTCAAGTTGATTGCTCTCTTTAGACACACACACACACACACACACACATGCACACACGCACACACAAAATGAAGGAGTATGTATGTAATAACCAGCTGTATAGTTCCTTTTCTTTTCTGGTAAACACATTAGTGTAAGTTTTTATGTTTACTCTCTTTCTGTGTGGGTGTGTCCCCTTGCAGTGGATGAGGGAGAAGACGAGAGTGAGGAGTTTACGGTAAGAGATGGCTACATCCAATATGGCGCTACCATCAAGTTGGTGTGTTCAGAGACAGGCATGGCTCTGCCCAGACTCGTCATCCGTAAGGTGGACAAACAGACCGTCATAGTGGACGCTGACGACCCAGTGTCTCAGTTGCACAAGGTGCGTGTGTGTGTGTGTGTGTGTGTGTGTGCTGTATGTGTGTGTGTGTGTGTGTGTGTGTTGTATGTGTGTGAGTGTTTCTGTGAGTCTGTCTGTGTGGGTGTGTGGTTGTGGTGTATGTGTGTGCGTGTCTTTCGTTAGGTTTTTGTTTTTCTGTGCATTCCTGGTTTAGTACTTTTGATTATGACTCTGGCATGTTTAATTAAGCCAAGAAATCTTAACTTCTCTGATGTGAACTATATTATTATTACATATGTCCTTCGGTCTTCTTCTTTTTTTTAATTATTTTTATCTTGTCAGCATTATTACTCACTCACTCATGTATCAGACAGCACAGGATGTGGTTGCAAGTTGTGCACTGTACACTTTATTCGTGCCTTCATAAGGAAGCAGGTCCTAATATGACATTTCTTCAACCTTAGACTTACTCCTCTTTTCTTGCACAAACTGCAACAGACATCATTCTGCCATTGATGGGCATGTACTCATGTCTACTTGACATAACAGTGTATACATGTGCATGTTACAGGTACATGTGTGTGTACATGTGTGTGTGCATGTGTTTTGTACATGTTTCAGCCTATTACTGTCAGTGATTATATTGTGTCTCCATTTCCTGGCAGGTTGCATTCTACATGAAGGACACTGAGCGTATGTACTTGTGTCTCTCTCAAGATCGTATCATCCAGTTCCAGGCCACGCCTTGTCCGACAGAGACCAACAAAGAAATGATAAACGACGGAGCTTCATGGACCATCATCAGCACAGGTGAGGGAGGGGCTAAGAATATAGGAGGAGGGGCTCAGAGTATAGGAGGAGGCGCTCAGAGTATGGGATGAGAGGCTCGGAATATACAAGGAGGGGCTCAGAATATTGAAGGAGGGGCTCAAAATAGTGGAAGAGGGGCTCAAAATAGTGGAGGAGGGGCTCAAAATAGTGGAAGAGGGGCTCAAAATAGTGGAGGAGGGGCTGACAGTGAAGGAGGAGGGGCTCGGATTATAAAGGTGCTCAGAATGTAAGGAGGGGCTCAAGTGCAGGAGGAGAGGCTGACAGTGAAGGAGGAGGGGCTCAAAAGGTTGGAGTGACCTTGGATATCAAATAAGTCTTACAAAAGCTGAATACGTGTGTGTGGAGTTAGCTAGTGCCTTCTCGTGATGACTATACATGTCATCATTCACAGTTTACTGTACATCAGTTGTTCTCTTGCCAGACTTATTAGCAAATCATCACACATCGCTCCTGTTATCTCGTCTAGTGTTTACTAATCTAGTCCGTGTGATTTCTATGAGGAAATGAGTGTGATGGTGTATTAGAATGGCACCAGTTGGTGACATATCTGTCTACTCATTGATGTGTGCAGTTTAAGTAACATCACTAACTGGTGCATTTCATCAAAGTCATGTAGACTTGAAGATAAAGTTAATCTGGAGAATAACATGTGTACATATGCCAGTGTATCTCTTCAAGTCGTTTCCGTGGTGTATATCTTATTCATGCACTCTCACTGCTTAACAAGTGCAGAAACACGCCAAGGGTGTCTCTACGGCATAGTTGAATCTAATCTCTGAATTAATGCTGGCTGTTATCGCCAATGTAATTACTGCCATAGGTCAGCTGCAAATATTGCTCATGAGGTCATCTGTGTATGAACAATGTCCGGGTTTACGATAAGAAGGTTGACAGTGTGCGGCTGCAAACTGAAGTGTGACCATTGTGACATTGATGAACCAGAGCTATGGGGACACAACTGTAAAGAGGGCGGAATGATATTAGGAAATATGAATTTAGTGAATATCTTAATCAACCTCTAAGTCAGTTCGTAGATTTAAAATAGTATTGATCATACCCCCCCCAGTGCCCCTCCCCCTATTTATCCTCCTTTCCGTTGATATTTTATCCCTCCCACTTTAGATCGCGCGGCTTATACATTCTTCGAGGGAATGGGTCCGGTAAGCTCCCCCATCACTCCCATTCCTGTCATGGAAGGTCTCAAGTTGTCTGTGGGAGAAGATTTGACGATGTTGGAGATATCTGGAGAGAGCTTCACTCCCGACCTCAAGGTCTGGTTCTCTGATGTGGAGGCGGACACCATGTACAGGCAAGTGGGTGGGGCTCAGTGGGTGGAGTTGGAAAGAGATGTCATGTTCATGTTTATACTAAATCATTTTTCAGTGAGTTGGGACTGTATTAAAAGTATTACGAGAGAATGAGAAAGGAAGGGATTCTAATTTTTCCACAATTATTATTGAATTAATACCTAACATCAGAAAGTTATCTTCATTCATTCTAACCATTCTGAGCACGCTCCCATGGATAGCGCAAGAATAAAGGCTGGTTAGTTTAAATAAAATTTGGAGAATAATGGAGAAAGGATGAAATTAATGGTAGAATTGGTAAGCGGTAGAAGACTTTATGTCCAAAGTAGTATGCGATGTTTGCCATAGTTACAATACATGTGTTGATTTTAATTTGTTTGTTTGTTTTTGCTTCAGATGTGAAGAAAGCATTATGGCTGTTGTCCCCGAGATATGTAGCTTCGAAAAGGAAGGCCACACAGTGGGTAAGGGTCACTATCGAGTGCCTCTATACCTCGTGCGAGTGGACGGTGTCATTTATGCCACTGGAATGACCTTCACTTATGCGGCAGGCATGGATGCCGGTCCAGGCTTCACAGGATCCGTGCAAAGCTCACACGGGTGAGCTGAAATAGGTTTAATTCTGTAGTCTATGAAGTACTGTATGGTAATGATATAATTCTATAGTCTATGAAGTACTGTATGGTAATGATATAATTCTATAGTGTATGAAGTACTGTATGGTAATGATATAATTCTATAGTGTATGAAGTATAATTCTATAGTGTATGAAGTACTGTATGGTAATGATATAATTCTATAGTCTATGAAGTACTGTATGGTAATGATATAATTCTATAGTCTATGAAGTACTGTATGGTAATGATATAATTCTATAGTCTATGAAGTACTGTATGGTAATGATATAATTCTATAGTCTATGAAGTACTGTATGGTAATGATATAATTCTATAGTCTATGAAGTACTGTATGGTAATGATATAATTGGTTTTGTGGATTAGGTTTTTTTTATTGAGAAATAACCATAATTACTCCTTTTTTTTTTTTTTTTTCTTTTTTTTTTTCCCGTATGTAGATCGTATAATGGTTCAGCGAGAAGTAGTCACCATATACAAGGTGCCAGCATGAATGGAACTAGTAATGCATCCAGTCACCTTCAGTCTCCCACATCGGCCACGCCCACTGTAATGGGTCCCCACATAACTCACGGTAGAATAGGTAAGTATGGGCATTTGTTGTGCAAGCCGGTCATGTTTCATGTTAGGCTTACATTATCACTAGTGCTATCAAACTTATTGGATCAACATTGGGAACTTGGGTTAAATAAGAATACCCTTTTTGAATCCCAAATTGTTTGTTGTTTCTTTTACGAGTCCCATGGTTAGCTTGGTAGATCTTGTTTGTTACGTATAGTTGGATGTATTTATTATTTCCTTTCAAACTGATTCTTTGTTCTTTTTTTTCTTTCTTTTCTTCCAGAGCATATGGTGTCAGCAGAGGCACTGCATTCGCCCACGCTAGCTAATTGTTCCTCTCTCCCCCAACACCATCCTCTACATCTCATGCAGCACACGGCTACACTTCCTCTAGCAAGTAAGCAGCTCATGTTCGTATGTGTGTGTGTATGTATATTAGTGTGTGTATGCGTGTGCTATGTAATTACACTGCTTTTTGTCTCTCGTGCCCACACAATTCGTCTATAAACGATTCGGAAGAATTACAGTGAGTAATCTGCGGAGTAATATACGGAGTGTGTGTTGTATACTGAAGTAAGTTAGACCTTCATCTTAGAGTAGCAGGTTGACTACTACTGACGGTAGAGAAGAGCTAAAAAAAAAAAAATGGGTCACTACATGTATGTAGAAATCCAGTTGTTTATGACGATGACCTGGTGGTAGAGGAGAGTTAGGTAGCCTTTCATGCTTCTATTAATTACACCTTTACTTTTAGTTTAGTTTTATTCTGAGCCAGTCTAGTTAGAAGGAAAAAAAAAATAAACATGGTAAAATTACTTTCAGTTAATTAAAAAAAAAAATTCTTAAATTAAAGCCCCAAATACAAGAAGTATATTTAATTTAATGATGTTTAATGACATGCTCATTAAACATAGTTAACGGGGGGGGGGGGGGGGGGGGGGGAAGGGGAGCATCGGCACACGCATGGAGCAGGGCAGGAATAGTTTGTGCTTACATGTGCAGCAGTTTGTGAGAGGAGGCACACATACAGCCAAGGCACAAACTTAGAGGCAGCATCACAAGAGAGAAATAGCGAAAGATGTTGGAGTTATTAATATCCATTAGGACGAATTAACGCCAGTAGCACAGGTGATTAATATATCCCTGCTTCATATGGTCAACAATACAATAATGATGAACCACATTAATAATAATGTAATTGTATCTTTATTATGTTATATTATATGATAATCACAACTTTCTTTGTTGTAGGCTTTAATCCTGTCAATGTCAATGCCAATAACAACAACAGTGAAGACCTACTGCCTCCAGACCTCCTCTCCCATTTCTGTCAAGACAGCTCCTCTCCATCAATCTCATTCCATCAGCATGCCACGCCCACCGCTCAACTGCAACCTTCAAGACATTAGCCTTCTCTTTGCATTTCCGTTGTAGACAAAGCATTATTTTTTTTCCTCTTTTTTGTACATATTTTAAAATATTTTTTTTGTAATTTTTTTTTTCCTTCTGACTATCCATTTCTAGGTCCACAGGTGCTTGTATCACTTATATCATGGATTGGTGATTGACAACATTTTGTAAAAAAAAAAAAAAAATGGGAAAAAAAAAAAAGGGAAATGAGTTTTCATAGCCTCATTTAGCTAACTACAAACCTACCATTGGTTTGGCATCAGATTAATTTCTTGCCCATGAGAGTTGCTATGGATCTGTTTTTCTGTTATCATGTTAAGGACATTTGAGCTGTGCTCTAATACTTGTACCAGGTTATTTTTTAAAATTGCTGTTAGTTTTTTGTTCTGTGAAAAAAGAAAAAAAAACAAAAACAGATCAGTTGGTAGCTAAGTCCTTAGCACTTATAAGGCTGATGTCACACAGTCCTGCAGGTAGAGAGCCACATTAGAAATGTTTCTTCTTGGGTCATACTACAGTAATTATAATAATTCATTGCATGAAGCTGAGAATCTCTGGATATTTGTGGCTCAATTTCTATATTTGTTCCATTTGGAGTTTGTTTTGAATAATAACAATTATAATAATCATTGTGCCAAGTTTTATATTCCACACAAGACATAATATGGTTGTTATTGTCAAGTTGTGTACTGTACTGCTATACTTACTATATATAGCTAGCTATCGTTTTGTAAATGACTCCAGAGATTTCAAGTCAGGGCAAAAAGTGGAGTTTCCTGTTGTCACGTATTTAGAAAATCTATATTTTCACTATCTCCTTCCAGTAGAGGATAGGGCTAAATATTCTAACATGCAGGGAATTAGCTTTATCTTGTACTGGTGGAAAGATGGTGAAAATATGAAATTTCCTAAATATGGTACTATAGGAAATTATACTTTTTACCCAGTTTCAAGATAGTAATAACATACAATTTCCGTGAGTGTTTGTTTGTTTGTTTAATAATTATTACTACAGACTTCCTTTTTAGCTAAGTAGTTTTTACTCGACACACATCTGCTGGAATTCGTCACTCACTCACAAATTAATTGTAGCTAAAAAGAGTAAAAAATAACTTATCTCCAACACTAATAGTAATGTTAGAGATGAAGGTAAAGTTTATGTTTGCTAAGGGAAAGCACAAACTGGGGTAATTACTCCTGAGGTGATAGCCATCAGTGTGTAGCTACACGAGGCAAAATCCCTTGATGATATCATTAATCAAATATAGCATGTGACAAGTTGTAATCAACTTCCCTTCTGATGCTGTTTGTATTTCACATGTGTTTGAGTACTAGCCAATTGACTAGGATGAGACTCCAATAGGGTACATGTTTGCATAAAATTAAGGCATTTATGGTCATTCGTTTTAGAAAGACTGTCTAATTATTGTCCAGGTATCAAAATTCATTTATTCAACCGGTGAGAGCCCAGTGCTAGATGTAACTACTGCCCATGCCCATTCCATGTGTGTCTAAAATAGCCAGGATATAGCAATGTATTTCTTTATTAGAAACTTTATAATAACTTAAGTAGGAAATCTTATTGTTCTATATAAGTCCAGTTGATGTTGTTTTTTGAAAACTCAGTAAGGAAAAGATACTCAGATGGGAACAAACTGGTAGCAATAGTCAAAACTCTCACTAAAGGTATTTTGCTGGGTACAGGGATCGGTGACGAGTAGACCATCTAACAAATCCAACATAGCAGATCAAACAAATATCTAAAAAATAAATTAATAAATAGCTAAAAGAAAAATGATGAAAAAGACAAAAAAAAGACTGCATATAGGGCACTGTTCATTAGTAGTACATACATCTTTTAAATGATGAAACTGAAACCTGCCTCTGTTTGTGCTTTGAGAGCGCTCAATGACAATTTAGTGAAATCCCCAAAAGAGTGTGTGCATCGTGAGTGAGTGAGTGAGAGATCCGTACTGTTAGCAATATTGTATTGAACACATTAGTATTGACCCAGTCATTCTTTTTCAAAAGTTGGGAGAAAAAAAAAACACATGAGGTGTGATTATATTCAAAATAATGATTCTTAAATTATTCAAGATTAGGCCATTTTAAAGATAGCCTCTATAATTCTTAAAATTAGATTGATAAACAATGATTTCACAATAGAAAACAAAAATTCACACGAAGATCAGGCACATGAATGATATATTAAAAGATTGTTACTTGGACAATCAGATTGACATGACCATACATATCTACATTAATTTCACAACACACTTGCTGTTAAAGTCTTCCATTCACGCATACCTTTATAAACTCTCAGTCAAGCTGAAGACTTCTCCGCTCTTTTCGAAAATGCTGAGTCTTTTCTTAGCTTCAGTTAGCGTTTCACCTGGTACCACTTTAGTACCCGAGTCTTTACGCTTGGTGTCCTTCCTGGTCAGCTTAGGCCGTGGCAGTGTGCGAGTTTTGGCAGGTTTCGGACTACCGTCAGCTATATTCTCCACTGAGGTGGCATTCTTCATCTTCTTTGGCAGTGTTTTAGAAGAATAAGGAGTATTTCCTATTTTGTCCAGGAATTCAGCAGATTGTGATTTTGACAAAGGAAACATTTTCTTCCCTTCCTGTGCTCCATCACCTTCATTGTGGACTGGTCCCCCATCAATGAGATCCTGCGCAATGATCTCACTGGATGCAGATGCTCTGGATTGAGCCAGCATAGTGAACGCTACGATGCTCGACTGCGGATTCAGTGTATTATTATGAGTGGGAGTCTGGAGGTTGATGAGATCCTCAGAATCTGATGATGTTGGAGTTTCGACCAATCCCAAGCTGAGAGGCATGACTTTAGGAAAGTCAGATAAATTCACATAATGGATTCTAGAAGTTTGCACACAAAACAGTTTCACTTAATACAAAATAAAGGAATTAGTCACGAAGAAAAGATAAATAAATTAAATTTTAAAAAAGTAAACGAATAAAATAAATGGAATAATGAAATAAATAAATAAAAAATTATTGAAATAGGCTTGAAATTACAAATGTGATGTATTTGTCATTTTATGGGCAATATAATTGGAACATCTGAAGTTAACTCTCCTCATGGCAACATTTTATCATTCATGTACTCAATGGAAAAAGAATTTAACGATTAGTTGTTGGTAATGTATTTTATTTCACTGCTGCATGTTATGTAGCTAATCAGATCTTTCTAGCTATATAAGTTTACATTTAGAAATGATCTAATGTCCAATTAATGCACATTAGAATACGTTGCTAGGAATATAATGTTCATTGTACCAATAATGGCCTATAGTTGTAAATATTTCATAGCAACTATTGTCCATTACTGTGCCTTTTAAAACAACTTCACTCACACACACAAACACATGTAGGTACGTTTCCAAAAATGGCCACTATCATTGTAGTATACAAAGCTAGTGGTCTTCTTAAATGGACAGAACTTACGCTGTTTCTCTTGTACTACTGTCTAATTGTATCTGGCCATTTCCCACATGCTCCAAAAGGTTGCTCTGGCTTGTTCTGATGTTGTCTGTCATAGGCTCATACATTTTTAATGAAAGACCTTCTTGGTATTCATTTGAGCCGTAGTCTTGTTTCAGTGTTCGAGGGTCAGAAGGTTTTCCATACATTTTTCCATTTGCCTCAAACCGTGTGGGTAGATCACTTTCTTCATAATAATTAGTGGAACCGTCTTTTTGTTTCTTATAGTAGCGTGTATAATATAATACTATAATAATCACTACTCCAATGAGCATTGCTACTACTAGTGCTAGTGATACAACTATTGCAGCTATGTGCCCGTTTTGTAAGCCTGAATCCATTAAACCACTCTCTTTTGGTTTTTCCATCGCCAGGCCGGGAGTAAAATCTCCTCCCTCTTTTGTAGAGGTTAAGTCATCTGTGATCAGCTGAGAGGTTGATGTATCTGTTGCTATCAGCTGGGAGGTTGATGTATCTGTTGTTATCAGCTGGGAGGTTGACCCTTCTGTTGATATTATCAGCTGTGTAGTTGGCTCCTCTGTTGTAATAACAGGTGTGGTCTCTGTTTCTGTTGATATGGAAACAAATTAAATGTGCTGATAGACAAATCTATACCTTAAATTATTGACCATTCAAGAGATTGATTTATTAATGCTAGGAATGAATTATAATATAGTATTACAGTCTCGAGCACTAACATAACTGTAAGCAGCCTCTTCTTCTCAATATGTATTACAAATCAATATCTATTATGAATACTGTACTTATTGTTCAACAAAAACCACAATACATGATGATGGAAGAGGCTGGCAATCATTTCTCCCAAACTATATCAAATACTAGTTAGTAACACTTACTTTACATCAGTGTTTAGCACCTCACTACCAAAACCATGTGCTACTGAGATGAGTTAGTTGAAAATAACAAAAGAACAACAACTACAAACATCATAGCGATCAAAATGAGTAAAATGCTTTGTAATTTAAACCACAACAAATAGACTGACATCTGAAACAATTATCTATGCAAAACACATTTGAATTGCTTTTTTTAGTTATTAAACAGCTGGTGGCAGTGGTTGTCTACGATGATTGTATGTGAGACTTAAATAATAACATCTTGATCATAAAAAATGAATAAAAATAATGCACAGCTATCTGACATCATCACCAATCTCTTAGTAAAGACACATTATTGGAAGTGTTATAAAGAAGAAACAAAAGAGAGACCAGCTGAGCTGTATTGCTTTATTTCTTAACCCTGCGTCTGCTGGTAACATGAAAGTAGTATTTGGTGAATCATCTGTTGTTTTTGTTGTGATGATGACTGCTAAAGAAAATAACAAAATAATATTATGCTTAGCAAGTGGAGGAAATTTTTGATTAAATTACCTGTACTTTTTAATGTGGTTGAATGTGAGTCTGGCAGGAAACAAAATTAAAAAAAAATTATATGTCATCATGTCATAACCCTCTCACTGGTAGACTTGCCATTTTTAATTTTTAACTTTTTGGGCAACGCTTACTTCAACAATGCTCAGCCAAATCAATTATTTCTTTTCTTTTAATCAATAGTAGAAATCATACTACTAGTGAGAGGGCTATTTACTAACAATGGCAGAATGAAATTATAGAATAAAGATTTCAAATAATATATGAACTAATTAAAGATTGGACGTTTGGTCACATTGGCACTGTCTGTAGTATTGTGTGTAGATGATGTGTGTAGGGAGTATGGAGTGTGTGTGTGTGTGTGATCACACTAAATGCCTATTTTAGAATCTTGACTCATAATCTTTAGAAAATCTTATTAAGTTGTATGCAATTTTTATGTGTAACTAGCTATAGAGAGAGATATAATAAGTCTCTGGTCAGTCATCATAACCCAAAAATTGAGGATATGTTGTAAAAATGCCAGCATTGCTTGAGTAAAGCTAATCAAAAAAAATGATTATGATATATAAATATTCCAGTAATGATTCTATGATTTCTAGCTACAGCACTTCAATAAAAAATCCAGTATCAAAAATATAACCGAGCTGTAGTGATTTGTTGCTATGATTAATATTTAATTCATTAGTGAAATGTTGCTATGATTAATATTTAATTCGTTAGTGAAATTTTGCTGATTAATATTTAATTCATTAGTGAAATGTTGCTATGATTATTATTTAATTCATTAGTGAAATGTTGCTGATTAACCCTTTGCGTATGATCGCCACGCATTTGTGACCACCCGTAACTTAACGCGCGCGTACGATGGTCACGAATCTGTGACACACCGGGTGTGTCAAGAGAATACGGCTGTCACGAATTCGTGACAAGCTCTTTTTTGCTCTGTTATTACAGTTACAGAGCGCGTAGAGCGCTAAGACTTTCAGTAGTTTACATAGTATACATTTTGCAATCTCTATTCTACAAATTCCACAAAATAAGTCTTATAAAATAAGTATAACTTATATCAAGTGCACCAACTTAACACCTCTTTTTTTACCCCCCCCCCCCCCCCCCCCCCCCGCCCCACTCCTAACCATTCCAGATCCCTTGTTTTAAAAAGAAATTTATAGACTTACTGCATACAATGTACAATCTCAAATCAGTATTACATACTGCTTCATACGTTTTCAAGACTTGGTAGTAGTGATTAATTAGCTATTCTTATTATATATTTTTCTAACCTGCTGCAACCATGAAAACAGCTCTTAACTGTGGTGGATCACATTCCTCACTGCCATCTGGAAAGCCTGGAAATAAGTAATAGCAATATAATCGTTAGTTCTAAGTTCATTAAGGTTAAGCTAACCTGCTATGTAATAAGTGACACCTGGATCATAGGAGTCTACAGCTCCTAGGTTACCATCTGGAGTGGAGATACGGAAACTACCAAAGGAGTCCGGTATACAGGGAACTATTACTTGTCTGGCATTTCCGGAACAGGTAATTGGTGGCACATTGCAGGCACATGCGTCGTATTGTTCTTGGTGGATCTGAGAAACCAAACATAGTTAGTAAGAAGATCAATTAATACTGTTCTTTGTGTTGAAGCTGGGGAAATAGCACTCCTTACAATAGTCTAAAATATGATTTGACCTATTGCTGGTTGTACTTTGATACTCCAGTTAACTGACCAATCATTGCTAATCCCTGAGCTAATTATCAGTCAATGAACAAATAAAAGAGTACTGTTGGACATAAACATTTTAAAATTTGGAATATTATCTTGAGAAATGGAGCTCTGCTACCTGTTGATTATGTGACCCTCTGGCACTCTCTTCATAATTCAGGAACTACCTGAATTCTTTATACATCACAATTGTTCAGATAATTATTCAAAAATTACTCTTTGTTCATCATTTAAAATAGCTTTTTCCCCTCTGAACTTACCAGTACATATATGATTAAACCATCACAGTCTGTGATTGCAATAGCATCTCCAGTCCTCACCACCAACGGATTGCTGGATAATTTGCACAAGTAACCAACACAACAAATAAACAGAAGAACAACTATGAAAAGCAGAATATGCAGCTACTGTTGAGTCAGTCTAGTTACCAAATCTAAAAACCTAGACTGTAACTGCAGTTTATCCTTAAGATGCTATGCTATCCACGACCATATACCTTATCGAATTATTGGCTAGTCCTTCGCTGGTCCACTGCAGAGTATGAACACTAGCTATAGATTCGTGAAATGTTAGAGAAGATACCAATAGAGCGAGCACCAACATCTTCTCTCAAATTCAGCGTAGAGCGCAAATAACGGAACAAACTAATCAACTTCCCTACCCCCCTCCCACCGTAGCCAGACCCTTTACCTAACCGCTACTGCAGTAACACTTGAAGTTATTTGCATCAGTTAAATTGTAATCTATATCTTGCCTTGTGAAGTGCATTTGTTTTTAGGTAGAGGAGCCCTAAATGTGGATGAGTCCTGAACAAATTGTACATATCAGCAATAAGCCCTAGGTGTAAAGGGTTACTGAGATCTACGCGAGACTAGATTGTCCCCAGAGAGGTAACAGCCAACCTATGCCTGATTCAAGCTCTACTACAGTCATTTTGGGGTGATATTTTTTTAAATAACACAACTTATCAATAGCTTGTATGTATGTTTTAGTTAAAATACACATATTTTGTAATAAATTTGGTTGTGTGTAAATACTTTGTATGCATGTCAACGAAACCCCTAAATGTTTCTTCATTAAAAAACAACAACAACTAGAAATCATTTTATGATACCTTTATTGTACTTGGTCATTTTTCTTTTAGCTAAGTCCTTTTTTTTTTCTTTTTTTTTTGAAGAAACAATACATAAGAATAAGTGAGAATGAAAACATACTTTCCCAGATAAAAAAAATACTGTAAGAAAGAGGGGGTACCAAGTCTTTTGACTTGCCTGGACTGTTTATTTTGTGTTATCATCACCAATTTAATATCAAGCCTAAACTCTTCCTGAATAATGGTCATTCTGCTGAAGAATAATTTAACGCTAATTAGATCATAAATGGATTGTATTGTTTCTACTTAAAACTCTTGTTACGTATAAATTTATCTCCATTTCTTGTGAGCTGCTTAATAGTTGAATTACAATTAAAATAAATACCTCATTTTTAAATTTCTTTGCCCATGTTTTTTTTTGTTTCTGCTTTTTTTTTGCCACTTTAGCTTTTTCTTTTATAGATGAAAGAAAATATGTCCTATTAATTATCCTAGTATAGTTAATCCCAGACCAATCAGCTACCTACTCAGCCATGTGGTCACTATTAAACCACAGAAATACTACTGACGCTATCATATGATACTTATATATATATACATTATTATATATAATATATATATTAGCAATTGCCAATTTCTTTTGAACTAGTCAATCAGTAACTTACTATATATTTATATGTATTTGGTACCAATGGTTTTGGCTCACCATAAGACTGTATGAATACGTTGTGATACTTATCTTACTGGGATTGTGAAAAACAACAACAAAAAACAGGTATGGCCTTAGTCTTATATAGCTACATACAGTTGGTCAGACTGGTTGGCTCCTCCATCTAGCAAACTGTTAACTACAATTATGAAGTTAGTTAGCATATTGTACTGATATGTGCATGCAAGGGATTCTAAGGAGGTAACAAAGTCTTATTAAATTAAGTAATAGCTATAATGTTTGTGTGCATAGGTCCAACAGAATATTGGTTGGTGGAATTTACAAGTTTATGAAATATATAATCCACTAAGTTGCATTACCACTAAAGACTTCAAGGATGGAAAGAGATTCCAGTAGATACTGCAGTGCTTTCACTTTACCATTTGCAAGTATATTATTGGAATGAGTGGCAAAGAAAACTAGCTGGTATAAAATTTCACTAACTATCTTAGTATTATCTATTTACACATGTCTTGATTATAGGTTTAGGTGAGTACAAGTTAACAGAACAATTTTCAAATCTTCACATACAACCTGATGAGGTCAATTTGATATCCACAGCTTCTTTGGAAGATATCATTGACAGTCTGAAAAATGGGATTTTGATTTCTAGTGTGGTGGATGTAACAAATTCAGAGACAAGGTCAATCTTATGTAGCTATAAAATTAAGTCTCATGGCTCAAACCTATTCTAATAAAATGCTATGTCTTATGTAACTCAAAAGTACGGCAATGAATTTATTATGGCATAAGTGTTGCCAGATTTATTTTATTTTACAAATTCTAATCTCTTGTTTAGGGAAAAGAATCATTCTCCAAGGCTGTGCACCATACTAATCAAACCAGTGATAAAATTTCACAAATAATGAGGGAAAGATAAGTGTTTATAGTAATTCATCCTTTAATATATTACAGACTTTAACTAGTGCATATGCCAATTAAAGTTGCTTTCAGATAACTTGTTGAGTTTTGGCCCATCTAGCTTGCTGATACATAATGGCTGTGTTTCCCATAACCCCAAGAGTTAGGAACATTTACAGTTTTGGGCTCTAATGGTATATAAACCTCATGTAGTCAGAATTTTTCCATCTGAGGAATTGTTCCTGCCCTTCATATGAGTACTTGCTACCATCACATTGCTGTGAAGTGAAGTTTGGGGATTAACATTGCCGAAGAAAGAAAACCATTAATATGACCCAGTTGTGATGGAATACACGTGCTAAGGGCTAGAAAAGATCAGGTCAGAAAAGACCTAGACAAGGTTTGAATGAATAATAAAAGTCAATGTAGCTTTAGCATAAAGTAAAGTGTAATAATTATCCAGGAGACTGTGATGTTGTAGCTGCACCAGATCAGCAATTTCTAGTTCACTTACTGATAATTTAACACAAGTATGTTATGGATGTCTGCAATATTATTGTTATATACTGATGATATTAATAATGATTTATTAGCTGCTATATCTTGACTGAGTGTAATTATAGTTTAATTCAATTGCAGGATTTTAGACAGGAGTGCAGTAAGAAAACCCTATGAGGAAAACATTACCCACACTAAAAGTAAGTCCTCACTATTGATCAACATGATATGCTGTTTGTTCATTTGTTTTTTGTCACAGACAAACTGTGTAAATAATGTGCAGGATGCTTGAATGATAACCGTGGAGCTTTGCATGTACTGTAAGGACATAAAGAAATTTGGTGGACCAGGCGAATTGAACAGAAGTGTATCTAAAGAAAGTGTATTAGTAAGTTGGAATGTCTGATGATGTGCAGAATAGATAATATGGCTTCTCAATGATAAGCCATATTAGCTATTCTGACACCATATTGTGTACAGAAAACACTTTTGAAGACTGTTACAGCCAAAATTCTTAAATCGTCTTATTACATTCCACCTACTGCTACTGAAAATATACTGGTAACATTCTATCAGAACAATCTTCAAATAATATTATAATGTATAATTGTGATATTTTGTGACTTAGGCATCTGCCCAAAGTAGTTATTTTCTTGGAGGTAATGGATTAATCAATTAGATGATTTTTTACAACAGTACTCAATGTAAGGCATTCTATACTTGGTTATGGAAATTGTTTGTTTTGAAGCTTCTCTTATATTTCATCTTGATATACATAAACTGCTGGTGGAGTTTATAGGACTCAACTGTAGCCTTTTTTGAGCATATGTCATCCATTATCTATGAAGATCACATTGACAAGATGAGAAATAATTATGTTTGGGGGACACGTGTAGAAGTATTTGCACTGGCTCCTCTCTATTTTTCCATTCCTGTGTCTGTTGTTATGGAGAGAAGTAATCGCGAATATTATTGGGCGAATTATGGCATGTCACAAACTCCATGTGAAAATTTAATTTCTACAACTGATTTTCATGCCACTCTAATGATTTGGATCATGTATAGAAATATGTCATGTGAACAGAAATCATATGAAAAGTGGATTGTCAGTACACCATCAGTATATATATACAGTAGACTGACAATGACTCCAAGCTAAATCCACAAGTACATTTTGGCCTCAGCAACAACATCTTAATATAGTATACTTTGCACATTAAAAACTGATAATCTAAAATACGGCTTAAATTCACAAGCGATAAGACTAGAGAGTGTTAAACATCACCTAAGCTAACATGTTTATGCTATAACAGCTTTCAATATTTCCTCTCAACAGCATTGTTTGTACAGGGTATTGTTTCAGAACCACGGTTGAGAGGAGCCACATTTTTGAAACTTTAGGGGAAGTTTTCATTTCCATAAAATTGGTGAAAGTTTTGTAGCAAATGTAACCCTGAAGATCATAATAAATTCAGAGGTGCAAAACAAGTTTCAGGTGGGTGGGGGGCCTATCTTTCAGTGTCTAAGATCTGTATGGTGGCCATATAGTAACTCTAGGTTTAACCCAATCAATCATTTGCAAAGATCCTCTAATATTGTAAACTATATTGGAGTTAGCTTATTGCAGTAACTAAACAAAATTCACTTATTGAAAAGTTACAAACAATAATCATACCCCACAGTAGTGTCATTTTTAGTTAACTAAAACTTAACTTAAACCAAAGACCTGTAGAAGACAGCCAATCCCATTGAAACAAAAACTACTGGTAGAATGGATGAATAAACTAAAGCTAAGCAACTTTAATTTTAACTTAATCTCCTTGAGTCATGCAATTATTAATTGGAGATATAAATTGCCATTCAATCAAACATCCTAAACATTAAAAAAGTAATTTATTTAGCTATCTATATCTGCATAGTAATTTGTTTACGTTTACACAATGAAGCTTCAAGTGTTCCGATTTATTTCTGTAAAGGTCATATGTATCTTATCCTCTGTGATCATTCTGAACATTTGTGCACTGCAGTGGAGTAAGAAGATGAAAATGTTGGGGTGGGGGGGGGGGGCAGTGTTAAGACCGTATTGTTAGGTGATTTGTTCCACTCGAGTGTGACTAGTTCCAGAAGGGGCGGGAAGCGGAGGGTTTATTAGCGCAAGCATAGGTGCTAATAAGTGTTAATTGGCTGGACAGGGCCAATGTAACTTCAAAACATAACCTCTCAGCAGCCGTGCAGCGAGCCACGCCCCCCCTCCCTTCTTCTTGGAACTTTTGGGCACAACCAATGTTTGGATGCCAGGTTGTAAGTAGCCAGAAACTGTGCTGGTATATTTCACTTCCTTCCCTATCATTTATGTCCTTTGCCATGCTTAATCATCACATAGTTCTCATGATAGTGTGAGCAATAAATAAATAATCTTGAGTGTAACTGGAATTGCCTTTGACAGATGCCTTTATTGGTTTAGAGTCTATACTGAGAGTGGTTGGTAGTCTTTGTCAAGTTTGTCATCACAATGCTATCAAGCAACCTGATGCTTCTGAGTAAAAAATAAAGAGGCGCACTGTTCTAGGGTAATATAACTCCAAGAAAATAATTAGCAATAGCTAGATTTTAATATAATCTTTGAGAGTGAACAAATTAGTTAACTCAGAATCACTATTTGATAGTTGACATTCAATAGTCTGGCCCTTTGCCACCACTCAAGTGGAAGCCTATGGCTTCCCCCCCCCTTTCCTAAGCTAATAGGGTTGAGGTGGGTGGGAGATGAGACTCGAGCCTGCTGCTTACACCCACTGTTCTTTACAGCTACTAAAACTGCTTGTTCCCGTATCTGGCTCAGCCTGGCTTTGTGATACTGGCGCGCGTCTTGGTATGCTCCTGTGCCGCTTACGGCCCGTGGTCTCGCCACTCAACTCTGCCCACCCTCCCACAACCTGTTTTAAGCCTACCCACCTAGTTATTACTCGTCCCATGCTCTGCCTTTTTCTTTCCCGCCTTATTTCGGTGCCTCTGTTAACCACAATGGGGTGTTAACCTCCATTTAACATAGTGCACCTATGTGTGACCTGCCGCCTCCCAGCACAGTTTCTGGTTACTTGCAACCTGGCATCCAAACATTGGTTGTGCCCGAAAGTTGCAAGAGGGGGGGGGGGCGTGGCTCGCTGCACGGCTGCTGAGGGGTTAGGTTTTGGAGTACATTGGCCCTGTCCAGCCAATTAACACTTATCAGCGCCTATGCTTGCACTAATAAACCCTCCACCCTCCAAACCAACCCCTCTGCCCCTGCTGCCAGCCCTTGCTGTTTGCCCGCCTGATAGCTTTCCGCTCTTGCTGAATGTTTAGTTGTTTTTTTTTTTAATCCCAGCATCCCACAGCACAATATAACCATGATGACAATATTTAGAGAATGAAATATGACATACATGATTGCGAGCAATACCCGTGCCAGCCCGCCCTAAATGACAAACTGATATCAGTTGAGTTTGCCCTAGTTCTGCCTTGCCTCCCCACTGGAGGCCACAGCCGCTCGTTTCTCGCTTTCCCCAGACAGCTTCTTTGATATTGCTGCTAGCTGCTCCCTCGGCGTGCGAACGTATAGCTGGTAGGCCGAGCTTTTCCATTGGCCTAGCATCTTAATGGTGGCATTCTCCACACCCCATTCTGCCGCAGCTGTGGCCGCTCCGCTTCTGAAGCTGTGGCCTGAGTAATGATCGCTGTTCACTCCGGCTCTCGTCAACGCCCGCTTGACTTCTATCACCAGGCGTGGCCTTGTTAAGGGTTGCCCGTTGCAGAACCTGAAGAATGGCCCAGGCCCCTCCTTCCTCTTTACCATGTACTTCAGCACCCCTGCTACTGGAAATAAGTCGTCCTCAGTCCTGCCAACGAATACGTCAATGCCTTCCTGAATGGGTCTGTCTTTGACTCCTTCAATCTCACCCTCAATACGCGAGGATTTTGAAGGTTGTCAACTGTTACATCATCAAACGTGAGATGAGTGCCCTGATCGAATGTTCCTAGTGTGGGAATTACAATTTCTCCCGACCTGAAAAACCCGAAGAAGCACAAGGTGCAAGCCGCCCATAGCATGTCCTTGTCATCGCTATCAGCATCATCCAGCCATACTCGCCTCATTTTTCTCAGCAGCATCGGTGATATGGGCAGCCTCGGTTTGCCCAAAGAAGGCAATGCTCTAGCCTGTATTGACTTGATACCCTTTGTAACTTGTTCCAGCTTGGGCATACTGCCGATGTGTAGGTCGCCCCAACCCTCCGCGATGTGCCAATGCCTGACAGCTGCTAAGTAACACTTTATTGATGTGAAGCTCACGCCTTCTCTGGTCAGCAGTGCTACAAACCAGCAAAATGTTCGTTCTGACATCGGCAATGGCTGGCAACCTGCTGCCCAGTAATACCTCTTATAACGTTCCTGTGCCGAGCCATAGACCCTCTCTGTGGAAGTTGCTACGTTCCTTTTACGAAATTCTTCCACAGCTCGGTCCATTTGGTGCATCTCCAGTCTGGTCTCTTGACCAGCAGCAGGTCCAGGAGCGTGTCCGGAATAACAGATGGCTCTGCCGCTGCCTGTGAACATAGAACACAGAATTTCACCAGGTCGTTCCTGGACAAAGCGTCTGCCATAGTGTTTTCTGCTCCTTTTATGTGAGATGCAGTCAGTCTTATCTCGTGCTCCGCCAGTATAAAGGCCAGGCATTGGGCCAAATGCATGGCTTCCTTATTCCTTGACGGCCCTTTGTTGATGGTTGCCACTACGGCGGCGTTGTCACAGCGAGCCAGCACCGTTTGACCCCGCCATGCCGGGCCCATACAGCAGCAGCTACCACAATCGGCACCAACTTCTTCACCGTGATGTGCCACTGCTCAGCTTGCTTTACCCACGGCAGCTGAAACCATTTAGAGCCCCAGTATGCTCCGCAACCCCAGGAGCCTGAAGCATCTGATACAAGTGTCACCGTTGGCCGGAGGCCGAGAGAACTACTCAACAGTCCAATGCCATTCCAGTCTGCGCTAAACTGCCACCACCATTCAATGTCTGACCACGCCTCTCTGCTGAGTCTGATGAAATGCTCTGGCTTCTTTACTGACATAGATAAATCGATCAGCCTCCTTGTAAATGTCCTGCCGGCTCTGACCACTTTGCAAGCGTGTGACAGTACCCCAATTAGGGACAGCAAATCTCGCTTCTTGCATGCTTTCCTACCTCTCCAACCTGTCTGCCAGCATGCGTAACAGCTTCTCTTGCGGTAGCCTCAGCTCCATAGCCACTGTGTCTATTACAATGCCTAGGAATGTCAGGCTCGTAGCAGGGCCCTCGTCCTTCTCGGGCTCTGCTGGCAGGCCCAGCTTGCTGCACACCTCATGCATAATGGTGTTATTTCTCGAGCATTCTGTTGCATTTGCCCCCAGCGTGATGAAGTCGTCCACATAGTGGAACACCTGCGATATGCCCTGCTTCTTCATCACCCACTGTGCAGCGTCCACCACTGCTGTGAACACTAGCGGTGCCGACCTGAGGCCAAATGGGAGTGTCGTGTCCACATACACTTTATCCTCCCACAGCATACCCAGCAGCCGCCTGTCCTGCGGATGGACCAATACTTGCCTGTATGCCTGCTTGATGTCCATTTTTGCTAGGAGCAAACCTCGTCCAAGCCTCGCAGCGGAGTCTGCCACCTGGTCCAGCGACACGTACGACAATGTGGCCAGCTCTTTGCTGATTCCATCATTGACACTTGCGCCCTCCGGGGCTGACAAGTTTAGGATCAGCCTGAACTTACCCGGCATGCTCTTTTTTGGGATCACCCCAAATGGGCTGCAGTGGATGCCCAATGCTTCAGCTGTGCCTACCAATACCACTCTCCCTGCTTCGATCTCTGCTGTCAGGTACTTTGTGACCACTTCCCTGTGCTCTGTAGCTGATTGCATGTTTCTGTGATGAGCCTTCAGCGGGGCTAGTGACTTGTCATAGCCCACTCTGAAGCCGGACTTTATGCCTCGCAGTAACTCATCCACCAGTGCCTTGTCAGGATGACCAGCCAGCTCCTGCGCCCAGACAGTCTCTCTCATTGGGGAGACGATACTTGCCAGGCGACCCAACAGTGCTTGCCCATCTGGCCCACTGCACCTTGCCAACGCCTGCATCTGCTTGCCTTGGACTGTGCACGACCCTTCACTTGCACCTGCATTACATGCATGACACAGCACCATTGTGAACCACAACCCGCTGCTATGCCCTTGCATTTGATATGGCACATTCACTGTGACCCATTGTGCAGATTCCCCCCTCACACCCGCCCTAATGGCATTATCCTTTCCCCCCCATTCGTACTAATTACTCCCTAACTACCCAACCGCCAGCTCTGCCCAGTCTACCCGATGCCCAACCATAGCCCATTGTCAGATCCGGCACAATTGGCATTCAGCAACATTGAATAAGAATAACAGCATAAACAATACAATATATGACTATCAAACAGCTGTGGGTCCTTGCTCCTGGTAGAGTTAAGCTTCGTCCATCCTGCCCAGCGCCGCCTTGCCGCCTTGCTACCTGCCCTGCATTTTGACACTGGGTGTGGTCCCTTGCAACTTGTACAAGCGTGCAAAAACTTGCAATCTTTTCCAAACTTGCAATCTCCACCGTATTTGTTAAACTTAATGCAGAGTTGTTGGTCATGCCCTCCTGTTGCTGCTGCCTTTGGCTGTGAGACACTCGCTGCACTTGGGCCACCGCTCCAAGTGCGTTTCCTGCTCCCGTACGGACAGTCTGCCGACTGATGATCCACGCCATGGCACCTGCTGCACCAATTCTCCTTGGATATTTCTTGGCCCGTAAAACATTGGGCGTGCAAGCTGGGCTCAGCTTTCGCCCACTGCAGTGACGTATTTCCAGCTGCTTCTTGCCTAAAATTCTGGTCGTATACCAACCATGACGGCCACATAAATTTCTTGCTGGCCCTTGCGATCAATGACTGATAGCCCATCAGGTCTGCCAGCTTGTCGGGGCGATGAGGCCCCAGCACAGCCACATACACAGCAAAGCATTGAAGCCACGTCGCTAAATCATAAATCAGGTATGACTTTCCTTGTAGTCATCAAATCGGCAGCTTGAATCACCATAATCTGGCCGTCGCCGTGCGGGGTGGGCACTCTGCTTCTGCCACCAGCTGGAAATAGGTCTGCAAACTCCACATACTCATTTGCTTGTATCTTTTCCGCCAGCTTCCGCGTAATTGACGGGAAACCTGCACCAATGCAAACTGTTTGGCTCCTTGCTGGAGCTCTGCTTCTAGCACCTGCCAACTCCAAGCTAGGTCTGGAGCCAACCCCTGCTTCTCTGTTGCGTGGCGCTGCCACCGCATCTTCAGTTTCCATTTCTCTGATGCTGCACCATGCTGCTTGGGGGCCTTGTCTTATCACCTGCATAGTTGCCAAGTGTACCGGAACATTCGGTGCAGTACCGGAATTATCATAGCTGCACCGTACCGGAATTACTACTTAGCCTATTGTTGTACCGGATTACAGCTGCCGCACACACCCCTCTAGCAAAACTACAGCTGCCCACGTGCCAAACTAGCTGCCAGCTGCCCTAACCTTACAGTTTAACT